>OJIV01000404.1_pt1 | contig 18123 bp, 16 predicted proteins | sample 1595861 | NCBI WGS metagenome assembly OJIV01 (sample SAMN05416883, study PRJEB24817) | seawater metagenome | isolation source: Sea water | place: Canada:Atlantic | collected 2013-11
GAGGCGAAACCTGCGTCTAAGCTTCGCGATGAGCTGAGAATACGCCTGCTCGAACGCATTGTCTTTATCAACGTCTAGTCAATTGTAATTCAGATTGAGGAGCGCGTCTTGACTCAATCTCGTTTCCAGCACACCGTTGACTACAAGTCTTGTAGCGACGATTGCCATCCTCTGAATATAACCACCGCGGCGGTATAAGCATGGCCCAAAACAGGTTTCTAGTGTACTTTTAGGTAATTCGTTCAATTGTCTATCAAGAAAAATATCGGGAGGTTCTCCGTGCTCCTCAAGAAATACCTTAGTCGTTTCTCTGGGCTTATCGTGTTGGGTTTTTTGTTACTTTCACCGCTGCTGGCCTCTGCGCAGAATCTGGAAAATGGGCAGCAACTCTTTCAAACTCTCTGTGCCCGCTGCCATGGCATGTTAGGGGAAGGATCAGAGGGACCGAGTCTTACGCGGCCAAATCTTGTTCACGCCCCGGATGACGCCGCTCTCGTTTCACTGATCGTAGGCGGCATTCCCGGAACAGGCATGCCAGGCTCGCGGCAACTGCGTGGTCAGGATGGGCCTGATGTGGCGGCCTATGTTCGCAGTTTGGGTGAACTGCCCCCGGAAGAAATGCCCGGTGATGCGATAGCAGGGGCGCAGGTGTATAAAAGTATCGGCAACTGCTCTGGCTGCCATATTCTAAATGGAGTGGGCTTCGGTATCGGTCCGGAACTCAGTAATGTAGGTCAACGACGCACCGCAGCGTATCTTCGCCGTTCAGTAACCAGTCCCGAGGCAGATCAACCGCGTTTGGTGGATCGCTTTCGCGGTTCGCTACAAGCCTTTCTGACTGTGCGTATCGTTTCAGAGCTTGGAACTTACGAAGGTATGCGCATCAACGAAGATGCCTTCACCGTACAGATGCGCGATATGGCGGGAGAGATAGTTTCCTTTGAAAAATCCGAGTTGATCAGTTATGAGAAGGTAGAAGGGCATTCTCTTATGCCGGGCTACAACTCTGTGTTAAACGAGAAACAGATAGACGATGTGGTGTCCTACCTCATGAGTCTGAAATAAAGATTGGAGAGGAATGAAATGAAGTTATCGTTATTATCAAAAACCAAGTTGTTCTCTGCATTCTTCCTTCTCTGTTTAGGAAGCAGCACTGTTCTAGCCGACACACCCTTCGAGGCACTTCTCGCTGATGAGAAAAACGGTGCAGACTGGCTTTCTTATTCCGGTGGATACAAGTCGCAGCGGTTCTCTCCGCTGAGCCAGATCAATACAGTCAACGTGGATCAGCTGAAAGTGATGTGGGCGTATCAGATGCAGCCTACAGGAATAAGCGGGGCGGCTCTGCAAGAAACGACACCTCTTGTGGCGGGTGATGTCATGTATATAACGGAATCGCCTAGCAGCGTGACCGCGCTGGACACGCGCACGGGTAGGGTGTTGTGGCATTTCGTTCCGGACATTACCAACGACGTTTTAAATATCGGTTTTCCACGAATTAATCGCGGTGTCGCCCTGTTGGATGACAAAGTGTATGTAGCGACGTTAGATGCACGCCTCTTCGCTCTCGATGCGCGGACCGGTGCCGTGCGTTGGGAGACTACGGTGGCGGATAATTCCGTAGGTTTTTCGCTGACTTTGGCTCCGCTGGCGTTGGATGGGAAAATTGTCGTGGGTGTGAGCGGAGCTGAAGCCGGCGTGCGTGGTTATATCGACGCTTACGACTCCGAAACAGGCGAGCGCCTGTGGCGAACATTTACTGTTCCTGCGCCGGGCGAGCCCGGCAGTGAAACCTGGCAGGGCGACGACTGGCAGACCGGTGGTGGTTCCACTTGGCTAACTGGCTCCTACGATCCAGAGCTGGACTTATTGTATTGGACTACAGGAAATCCGGCGCCAGATTGGAACGGCGACCTTCGCCCCGGGGACAATCTGTTTACCTGCGCGGTGTTGGCGCTAGATCCAGATACCGGCGAGATGAAATGGTTCTTTCAATACACACCGCATGATACTCATGATTGGGATGCTAATCAGATTCCCGTGTTGGTTGATGGTGAGTTCGAAGGTCAGCAACGCAAGCTCCTTGCTTTGGCTAACCGCAATGCGTTCTATTATTTACTGGATCGAGAAACCGGAGAGTATCTGTTAGCTGAAGAGTATTCATTCCAGACATGGTCTGAAGGTATAGATGATAACGGCAGGCCAATAGTAATCCCCAATACAGAGCCAATGCGCGAAGGGAACCTGGTTTGGCCTAGTCTTCAAGGTGCTACCAACTGGTTCTCTCCCTCGTACAATCCGCAGACCGCACAGTTCTTCGTACCGAATCGCCGCATGGGTGCAATCTACTTCAAGTCTGATGTGGAGTACGAGCCGGGCATGCCATTCTTAGGTGGAGGCGAACAGCCATTGGACGGTGATGATGCATCTGGAGCTATCTTGGCGCTTGATGTGATGACAGGCGAGCAGCAGTGGGAGTTCGAGTTGCAGACTCCGCCCTGGTCAGGCGTGATGGCGACAGCAGGAGGCCTGGTGTTTGGTGCCAGTAACGAGGGCAATTTCTTCGCCTTGGATGCGGAAGATGGAGACCCTCTCTGGTTTTTTAATTCCGGTGCGCACATTCGCACCAATCCCATGGGGTTCTCCGTGGATGGCAATCAGCGCGTTGCGATTACTGGAGGGCAAACCCTATTTGTATTCGGCTTAGAATAGTCAAACAGATTAGGGCTGGATAGACCAGATATGGATAAGCAGGAGCTAGCGCGGTGCCACAATAGTTTGTCGCTGGAACTCCAGGCCTTCAATGCCAACGCGAACAACATCTCCCGGTTTTAGATAACTTGGTGGAACCATTGCATCGCCTACGCCAGCTGGTGTTCCTGTAAAGATAAGATCACCAGGATGGAGCGTCATGAACTGGCTGAGGTGACTAACAATTTCCTTCACACCGAAGACCATGTCGGCGGTGGAGCCTTGTTGGCGCATTTCTCCGTTCACTTCTGACCAGATAGAAAGGTTCTGTACGTCATCGATATTGTCGGGAGTCACCAGATAGGGCCCCACAGGTGCGAACGTATCGGCGCTCTTTCCCTTCGTGAATTGTCCGCCACGCTCGCGCTGAAAGGCACGTTCGGAAACGTCGTGTCCAACGGTAAAGCCCGCGATGTAATCGAACACTTCACTCTCAGATATATATTGAGTGCGGCGGCCAATCACAATGACGAGTTCTGATTCGTAGTCGAGCTTATGACCATTGCGCGGCTGAATCACATTATCGAAAGGGCCTATCAAAGCTGAGGTGGCCTTCATGAATACGAGCGGTTCGGTAGGTAGCTCTACTGCCATTTCCGCTGCGTGATTCACATAGTTGAAACCGATGGCGACGATCTTGCCTGTGCCAGTAACTGGCACTCCGAGTCGAGGATTGCCCTGAACGACAGGCAATTCACTCATTGGAATTTGCGCAATTTCTTCGAGTGAAGCCTCGGATAACGTGTTGGGAGTTATATCGTCGATATGCGCTGAAAGGTCACGAATCTGACCCTGTGCATCGACTATGCCCGGACGCTCTTCGCCTACAGGGCCAAAGCGGACCAGCTTTATTTCTGCGGCATTCAATAAGCTGCCAGATAAAAATAGAACAAGCGCTGTAATTGATGCGGTAAGTATTCTCTTAGACATGATTAACCTCGTTACCATTGTTGCAGTCGAAAATCCGAACGCTAAGAGTGTAGTCAAAAGTGATCTTTTTGTCTTGTCTATAATACAAAACGGATCGCTAAAGAAAGCTGGACACTGATTAGCCCTGCAGTGCGGTCTATATAACCGGTGGGTTCCACGGGTTAATTCTTGTGCGTGTTTTTTACGATTACTTAGGTGCTGCCCAGCCATCTGTACTAATTGAGCCGGCGATACAATAGACAGCCAGCAGATGGTTTCTTACAGCTCGTGTCGGCCTAAGTGACTTTCGACTGAGGCGGCTATCTTGTAGCCAACTTTGCGGTAGGGCTCTGGAGGCATCCAGCTAGCTCGGCCAAATAATTTAGGGACATTTGGCACCTTCATACCGTGAGCTGCTTCGACGAGCAGCTTTCCGAGGAGAGTCCCCTTAACTGTTCCGCCACCGTTGCAGCCTGCTGATACATAGAGCCCGGGCTCAAATTCGCCCCACACAGCACCCCCATTGAAAGTAAAACCGACAGCGCCGCCCCAGTAGTGTTCGAAGTCCAAACTCGGCAATTGCGGAAAGCGCTTCTTGAGGCGGTGTTGGAGTCCACCGATGATCTTTTCTCGATGCGCTTCCCTCTCATAACTATGCATAGAGCGCACCATCAGCCTTCCATCGGTGGTTCGACGTAGAGTGCTGCCAAGTCGATGAGTAGGGAGTAGCCCCCAGCTCTCATCGCTGCCCAGTTCATCCAATACCGACTTCTCTAATACTGGAGTTAAGCCAGCATAAGTATGCATCGCCACTAGGCGAGAGCGGCCAATACCTAGCTCCTTGCTGAAGGCATTGTTAGCCAGCACTAGTTTACGTGCAGTGATTACGCCGTTCGGCGTCTGCACCTGCCAACCTCCAGATTGCTGAGTTAGTTTCAGCGCAGCTGTATTCTCAAATAGTTGTACCGATTCGGGCAGAAGTGACGCGAGCGCGCGGATCGCTGCTGCAGGTTGTGCGAGGTAGCAGTCGGGAGAATAGAGTCCCTCCTGATAAAAGTCCGAACCTATTCTTGATCTAAGTGCAGTCGCATCTAAGCTTTCATACTCGAGATCAGCAGCTTCGAGGAAGGCGCGATAATTTTGCAGCGACTTCAGTCCAATTTCACTAGCGGCTGCGCGATAGGTTCCGGTCTTGGTTATGTCTACCTCGTGACCGGAGGCATCAATCTCGGCGAGGATTTCTGCCATGGTGCTTGCTGTGAGGCTGTTGCAGAGATTCATCTTATCTATCTGATCTGGATTGGCATCCTCGCCTAGAGCGATCTGCAATAAGAAACCGGAATTTCGTCCGGGATTGCCTTCGCCAATTTCACTGGCATCTATCAAGGCAATACCAGCTTCAGGAGACAGGCTATGCCAACGTTTAGCGGCGGATATTCCGGTCCATCCAGCGCCGATGATTAGCACATCGACAGAGATATTTTTTTCCAGAGCAGGCCTTGCGGCGCGCGCAGGCAGTAGCGCGTTCCAACCGCTCTTCAATTTGTAATCGGGAAAAGTCTTCTGATCAGGCATAAGTAAATTGATGCCAGTCTATAGTTCTATCACTAAGGCTTTCTCGGGCGGTAATTTTCCCGCACAGACATCAGCATAAATGTCGGCGAGTTCCTCAACACCGTCCAACTTCTCAATTTTTATCCAGTGGGCGCTGCGTTTACATGAGTCATAGATGAATTGTGATGACTTGAAGTCGAATCCTTCGTGCCCCCACTCTTTTATGCGCATTTGAATATGGCTGGGCGCGAAGAAGAACTCTCTCCTATCCGCAGGGATGCCTGTATCTTTTCCGCCTTCGCTCCAGTGTGTTAGTCCTACGTTTAGGCAATGAACTAAGCTGTCGCCGAGATGTGCGTATATGTCCGCTAGTAATTGCGAGTTGCCTGACATGTCTACAATCACCGTAGGTATCGATGCGTCGATTTCTTCTAACGCGTCATAGTTGATTGTGGTGTCATACAATTCAAGGCCCGCAACCCATTCTTGATTACGCTTTGAGGTGAGGCCAATCGAAGTGGGGGCATCGGTGTCTGCGGCTAGTGCGTAGCCCAGTCCAATGCTGGTCTTGCTCGAAGCACTAATAACGATAACTTGCTTTGCGCCATGCCAGGCATTGTGCTGCAGGCTGTCCCACAAGCAGAATGAGGTAATATACAAGGGCCACAGGAGCATACGCATATTGTCCATGTTGCTGTCATAGTCTGCCTCCTTGCCCACTCTTCGATAAGTGTTGTAACCCGGCGGCAATTTGGAGCGGTGTTCGGCACCATCAACCAGCCGGCTCTCTAACACCTTTACGTTCTGCATCTTCAGATAGCTATTGGTAGGGTAGTAACCAAATATTCGCTCACCCGCGTCGACGGCCTCTGCGCTGCTAGCCACCACATCGGCGAATCCCCATACAGGAATGATGCCCCAAGTTTCAGTCTCGTTGTTCGAGGCTGGGAAGAACTGCCAGTAGCCTAATTGATCGCCCGCTGCGGCATAGGTAACGTTGTTTGCACTGAAACCAAATTTGTCCACCTTCAACAAAATTTCGCCGGCCGCGAGGGGGGTATCAATATCCAATTTCGATTCAACTACTCGGCTTTGCGTAATATCACTCTTCAGTATTTGTAATTCGTTCATTCAGGATCCTTTGCTTTTTTCTGATACTCGTTCATGCCTACCAGTATGCGTATAGCGCGTATGCCATAGAGTATGAGGCTTAAGCCTCGAATAGGCTAGATTAAGGTGGGCGTCTCGTTCGGGAGTGGGGGTTACAGCGAGCAGTACTTCGTAGCCTCTTCTGGTATTTTCTCAGAACCAGACACTGAGTGAGTTGCTCCGGGGCACCCAAAATTATTCAGATGATTAACAGCGGCATGATGGGGGAATTGACCATACTCGAACAATTCAAGCATAGGTAAAGCCGCGGGGATTTCAGCAGCGGCTCTGAGAAGTTCTTTGCTAGCTCTTTTAGCGCTTTGCTGCTGTAATTCCTTCGATAAGATTCTGCGCGGCTAGTTGTGACTGGCGATTAATCTTGATTCGGAGATCTCCACCCGTACTGCCCGGCATATTTCTAAAAATGCGAAGACTGCTACCTTGTAAGACGAGTTCTGAACCGAACATCTTGCGATCTATTCGTGCGTGACGAATATCCTCCACACTGACTTCGACTTCTTTCACTGAGGTTTTGAATACTCCGAGCACGGAGTCGGTTGTCTGATACTCGACTCTTAACTTGTTGTCTGCAAAGGATATCAAACCATCCGATTCCATTAGGCCCGAGGAATCCCATACATTGAACGCCATATTTTTATCGTCCATGTATTGGTCTTCATAGTAGTTTCGCGCTAGTCCACGACTTCGTTCCAGAGCCATCTCAACAAACTCTGGCGCGAAACGAACACCGGCATAGTGCCCTAGTAAAAATAGGCCCAAGGCGAATGCTATGTAGCCCGACCAGAAGACAGCCATTCCAGTAAATATATTGATGGTAAAACACAGAATCATTACGGCGACGGAAGTCGCACAATGGGCTTTGAACTTTTGCCACAAATGTTGTTCTTTGTCTTTAGTTCGCCGCTCTTCCTCGAGCGAGCGAATAGCACGATCAATCCGCGCATCATCGACGCCGAATTCTTTGCCTATGGAGAGTAACTCGTCATGATCGACAGCCTCTTCTGGCTTGCCAGATTCGTTCAATAAACTGAAGCGAATAATGTCTGCGACTTCATCGCTGCTGTAGCGCCGGCCGCAGCGCTCTGATGATGTTTGTCCGTCTGGTCAGCATCTTGTTGCTGAGGGTTTTCGTCCTTCGATTCGAATTGCAGCATGTCGGCCATGAACTGTCTCCTTAAAAATTCAAAAGAGCTTGTCTTGATTGAATCAAGATTGCGCTCGCGTGTCAGCTATTGTTGTTAGCTACTTTTGGCAGTACTTAAGTAAAGCAACAATCGCGCCAGCATAGCTTGTAGTAAGAGGTATTGTCCTGGAGGTCTTAAGCTATGGGCTTTTCGGCCTATCGAGCGGAGGTTTCCACAATGGCTAGGCTGTGGATGGGGTGTGTGAAAAGGCTACTGATTGATGAATTTGACCAGTCTCGCTGCCAAGCGGAAGCTGAATTATTAGCCACAAAAAAGGGGCCATAAAGGCCCCTTTTCTCAATCATTGAGCGGAAGATTTAGTCTGCCGGCTCTAAGCGAACAACCGAAGTTGGGTCGCCGTTGCGATCGGAAACAGCTAAGTAGATATATCCATCTAGACCCTGACGCACGTCACGGATTCGGCCGATGTCATACACAAGAGTTTCTTCTACAACGACGTTGCTATAGTCGTCAGACAGTTGCAAGCGAGCAAGTTGCTCTCCAACTAAAGAGCCGGAGAAAATATTGCCATACCACATTGGGAACTTATCGCCTGTGTAGACCATGAGGCCTGATGTAGCAATTGACGGCACCCAAAACTGCGAAGGTTGTACCATGCCTTCTTCACTGATGCCGACATGGATAGGTCTGCCGAATGCGCCATAGTTAGCGCCGCGACCAACTACAGGCCAGCCATAGTTATTGCCAGGTTCGATGCGGTTAATTTCATCGCCACCTTGTGGTCCGTGTTCAGACTCCCAAAGATCACCTGTCTCCGGGTGAATCGCTAGGCCTTGAGGGCTGCGATGACCGTAGCTCCAGATTTCAGGAAGCATGCCTGACTGTCCGACAAACGGATTGTCATTCGGTACGGTGCCATCATCGTTTAGACGCACAATAACGCCCTGGTGATTGCTGCGATCCTGTGCCGGGTGGGCGCGCAGAGCGGCTTCATCTCCAACCGGAGGAGCCATGCGATCACCTAGAGTTAGGAACATATAGCCATCGTCATCGAAAACAATCTTGCCGCCGTAGTGTCCAAAGCCGACTGCTTGTGCTTCGAAGATTTCTACGACATTGGTCAGTCGATCATTCTCAAAACGACCGCGCGCAATAGCTGTCGCGGAGCTGCCTTCAGTTTTTTTGGAATAGGTGAGATAGACCCAACGGTTGTCGTTGAAATTTGGATGAGGCAAGACGTCAAACAAACCACCTTGGCCTTCATAGAATACTTCTGGAACTCCGGGAACCGCTTCAGGAAGAAGACTTCCATTACGCACGACTCTGAGGCGGCCAGGTTTTTCTGTTATTAGCATATCGCCGCCGGGTAACCAAGCCATAGCCCATGGTTGTACCAAATCTTCGGCTACCGTCACGACTGTGTAGTCATGGTTGGCTGCATGGTAGACGTCCGACTGCGCGTTAACGCCAGCCGCAGCAGTTGCTAGTAGGGCGGTACCGGCAAGTTTTAACAAATTGCGAAACATAATGTATTCCTCTCTAGTTCAAATCAATTCAGGCTCGCCTATACAAGATAGGCGAGCCTGTTAAACGGGTACTTCTTGAAACTAACTCTCTATGGAAACATTTGTGCTAGCTGAGCTTTCGCATCGGCGCTTGCCATGTGATTGAGGTTCTCAATAACGCCAGCGAGTGCTTTTCCACGATCTGGAGTATCTGCGGCTGCTTGAAGGGCGGCCATTGCGCTTTTGCCTTCGGCAGTCGCAGCATGTTGGATATTGGTTACGGCGCTAGCCATAGCACGTAGGCCTTCTGTCAATTCCATATTTCCGCTGATAGCACCTAGAGTGGCTTTATCTGCATCCGAAGGAAAGTGGTTAAGGCTAACAACGATATCGGCTATTTGCTTGGCTGCAGCCATATTGGCAGCATTGTCTTGAGCTACTGAAAACTGCGCAAACAGTGCCATAACGGCAATCAATAGGAACTTTTGTACGAATGTATCTTTCATGGTGTTCTCCTGGGCCCGGGATTCCGAGTAAAATTAGTATCTTGAGTCTATCTCAGTAATCTAGGAATAAATAGCCGTTTTACATGTCAAGCTAGTGGTAGAGAGAAGTTTTCTAGCGGCAGGTGGACGCATGACTTTACTCGTTACAAAGAATTACAAATTTGCTTATTCATATTTGGTTAAGCATTTGATATTTATCATGGTTTTGGAAACGCGGTGCAGTGTGCACTTGCTTGTAGGAGAGAGATTGCTTATCCTTCTACTCCCGCTTATAACAGGCGATTAATGCTCCCGAATTTAGTGTTTATTGGGTGTGAATTGAGCGGTAAGACGACACAGTCGGCTCGTTAAACGAGTGCGCTGGAATTAAAGAATTATTATCTGGAGAGTGAAATGTTCGCAACAAAACGACTGATTTCATCATTCATCCTGAGTGTCGGCGCCATCGCCTTCACCTCAGTCGCTTGGAGTCAGTCCGGCACCACAGTTTACGACGGAGACTGGCCGGATCATCACGGCGATAAATTTGCCCAGCGCTATTCCCCTCTTGACCAGATCAATGCAGAAAACGTTGGTGAGCTTGCAGTCGCATGGAGCTTCAACACTGGCCCTATAGGCCCTTCGGCAGAATTTAATAATCCGTCTACACCTATCGCTATCGATGGTGTTCTCTATGTCACCATGGGCAATACGCGAAATGTCGGAGCTATCGACGCTGCTACCGGACAACTACTGTGGTTATGGCGGCCGCAAGAAGGTGAGAGATTCGATCATGCTCCACGTAAAGGTGCTGGCCGCGGTTTGTCACACTACCGATCCAACGGTGAAGATCGCATCCTAAGCATTACTCCAGGCTTTCAGTTGGTTTCATTAGATGCAAAGACGGGTATTCCTGATCCGAATTTTGGTGAGAATGGCAGCGTAGACCTGTTCATGGGCCTGCGAAACGCTGAAGACGACAGATTTGATGACATCGACATTGGTTCTTCCATGCCTCCGTTCGTGATGAACGATGTGGTTGTAGTAGGACCAGCGCATCGTGTAGGTATGCGACCGCGTTCTAAGTCGAATGTTAAAGGCGATGTCCGTGCCTACGATGCCCGTACCGGCGAACTCAAGTGGACCTTCCACACGATTCCAGAGCGTGGTGAAGTTGGTTTTGAAACGTGGCTAGATGGAGGCGTTGAATTTACTGGTAACGCTGGTGTTTGGGCGACTATGTCAGGCGACCCAGAGATGGGTCACCTTTACCTACCCGTAGAGTCGGCAACAGGTGACCGTTACGGCGGTGATCGTCCGGGTGACAATCTATTTGCCAACGCGCTAGTTGCTGTGGATATACAGACTGGAGAGCGGCAGTGGCATTTTCAGCTAATTCACCATGACATCTGGGACTGGGACAATCCTTCAGCCCCGGTAGTCGCGGATTTGCCAAACGGTCGCAAGATCGTCATGCAAGTTACTAAGCAAAATTGGGTTTACACTTTCGACAGAGTTACTGGTGAGCCAGTATGGCCAATTGAAGAACTACCGGTTCCGGCAGGCGACGTGCCCGGTGAATGGTATGCAGCAACACAGCCATTTCCGACCAAGCCAGCGCCATTTGACCGTCAGGGAGTCTCGGAAGACGACATAATCGACTTCACCCCGGAGCTTCGAGCAGCGGCAATGGAGGCAGTTTCCGATTTTCGTTTCGGCCCTAATCTCTACACGCCTCCTTCTAGGGTTGATGATGCGGACGGCACGCGCGGCGTTCTGAGTCTGCCGTCTTCTACTGGCGGTGCTAATTGGGAAGGTTCGGCAATGGATCCTGAGACGGGCATTATCTATGTGCCTTCGAGAACGGCTCTTGCGCTTTTATCAGTAGGCAAGGATCCGGATTCAGATCTCGACTTCAGTATGGCCTTTGGCGTACGTGTACCGAGAGTGCAAGGCTTGGATGTAATTAAGCCTCCCTATGGTCGCATTACAGCTATCGATATGAACTCGGGTGATCACGTGTTTCAGGTGGCGAATGCTGATACTCCAGAGAGAATCAAAAATCATCCAGCCTTGCAGGGCGTGGACATCCCACGCACAGGAGTGCCAACAAGAGCGGGATTGGTTTTGACTAAGACATTGTTGTTTGCAGGTGAAGGTGGCGGCGGCCCAGGCGCTAGCCCCATATTCCGTGCCTACGATAAGCAAACCGGCGAAATTGTCGCTGAAATAGATCTGCCCAATATGCAATCTGGGCAACCCATGACTTATGAAGTCGATGGCAAGCAATACATTGCCATGTTTGTTAGCGGTAACGCTGGTCCCACTCAGTTAGTGGCGCTAGCCCTTCCGTAATTTTTTGAACTAGGAGTTATTATGACTATGCGAACTTTTTTAAATCGAACTGTACTTGCGCTACCTCTATTGTTAATTGGCCTGCCTATTCAGGCAGCTGACTGGGTAATTGATCCCGGAAACTCAATGGTAACTTTTAAGTATAACTATGGTACGGACCCCTATGAGGGTCGATTTACAAATGTTCAGGCTACTTTCGATATCGACCCTATGAGCCCTACTAGTTGCGAATTCAACGTAACTATTAACATCGCTGATATTGATGTCGATTCACCAGAAGTTCTGGACTACTTGCTCGATTATGAATTGTTCGATGTAGATGCTTGGCCGACAGCGACTTTTAAGGCTGAGAAGTGCCGCCTAACTGGGGTGACTTCCTTTGAAGCCGACGGCATTTTGACAGTTCGTGACCAGACTCATCCGCTGACTTTTCCATTCGATCTTAGTATTGAGACATGTGATGGAAGCGTTTGTTTTAACCTCACCAGTGAAGTGGTTCTTCAGCGTCTCGACTACGGCGTTGGTCAAGGCTACTGGGCGAATACTTCCGAGGTTCCAAACGACGTAACGGTTACTGTAGATGTCTACGCGGTACAAGAATAATTAATAGATTTACTCACAAATAGGTTATATCAATGTTAACTCGATTTTTTTCCAACACACGCCGCCTTTTACTAATACTAGTTTGCTCGGCATTCCTGGTTTCATGCGATCGATTGCTGACACCTGATTTCAATACAGACATAACCGAGCTTAGAGGCGGCGCATACACGCTTGATACAGATCATGCGACATTGTTGTGGAAGATTAATCATCTAGGTTTCTCTACCTTCATCGGTAGATTTAACGACTTCGATGCATCGTTGGATTTCGATCCAGAAAACATCGAAGCCTCTACCTTGGAAGTAGTTATTAATACTGCAGGCTTGGATATTAACAATGATGAATTCGCAGAAGAGTTACGTGGCGACGCTTGGTTCAACGTTGAACAGTTTCCACAAGCTGCATTCAAAACGACTGCGTTTGTTGAATCAATAGACGAAGACACCTTCGTATTTCAGGGCGACATGACTTTACTCGGTGTTACGCTTCCTATGAATCTGGAGATTAATTTTAATGGTGGTGGTCGAAATTTCCTTACTCGCAGTTATACGCTGGGCTTCTCAGCAAGCGGTGAATTTTTGCGCTCCGATTTTGGCCTAGATAGATTCACAAGTTTCGGTGTCGGAGATAATATCGAGCTTGAGATTCATGTTGAATTTATGGCTGTTCCTGAGTAGACGCGGTTTTTTTGCAATGTTATTTAAGCCCCATTCGGCATTCCCGAATGGGGCTTTTTTATTGACTGAACAAAAGGCAGCATTTGCGACAATGATCTCTTCTTCAGATTTCGAAGACAACTGTCTCTGCTTCGGATTGTGCTATTAGCGAATACGATTGCCGCCAGCTACCCATTTGCCGTATTGGTGTTGCCTGCCGTTTCAGGCATACTTCTGGGCCTTATTGCTAATAATTTAGCAATAATCACAATTACGTTTAGGGAGCTATCAATATGTCTTTCCCAAGATTGATTCATTCTAATTCTGGTTGGGCCGTTCTGGCCGCGATAACAGCGTTCGGTATTTCTTCAGTACTGCAGGCTCAGGTGCCCATCATCCAGCCCGGCGCACCCGGGCAGGCGAGTCGGGTTATTACCGCAGAAGAGGCGTCAGACCTCGCTGGTATCTCCTACTCCTTAGGCGACATTCAGTTCCTGCGCGGCATGATTCCACACCACGCGCAGGCGAAAGAGATGTCGGCGCTTGCTCAAGAGCGCACTAACAACACGACGGTTTTGGCAGTAGCCGCGCGCATTACGTTGTCGCAGGACGATGAGATCTCTATGATGCAGGGTTGGCTTCGCGATCAGGGGCTTGATGCTCCTGCCGAGGATGTTCATCATCAGCCTGGTTTCGAGCGCATGAAGGGCATGCTCAGCGATGAGCAGATGGAAGAGTTAGCTGCCTCTACCGGCCCCGAGTTTAACCGACTCTATTTGGAATACATGATCGATCACCATCAGGGCGCTCTTGATATGGTGGAGATGTTATTAGGCCAGCGTGGCTCTGTGCAAGATCCACTCCTTTACGAATTCACGTCCGATGTGACCTCCGATCAGACGTCGGAGATCGAGCGCATGGACCTTCTGCTCGCAAGCCTGAACCCTGATCCGAGAGTTGGTTTGGCGGCAGGCTTCCGAGACGCTGGCGAGGCCGCGTTGAATATGCAGATCGTTGCATCGCTACCTAAGCCGGCAGGTTTTTTCGACCCCGAAAGACCTTCTGGAATTTCTCTGAGTCGCCTGCAAGAAATTGAAGATGCTGCAAGTGGTAATACCCCTGAGACACCAGATGAAGACGAGGACGAAAATTCAGATCCGCGTCCGGCCTTGTTGAGTTTCTCAAATACCGACTTACTGTTCTCTGGCAACTACATGGTGGCAGGTAACTACCACGGCTTTAATACCTACGACATCAGTAACGCACGAGCGCCAAGGCATATTGGCTCTGTGGTGTGTCCGGGCGGGCAGGGCGACGTTTCGTTAGTGGGTAACCTGCTGATAATGTCTGTTCAAGAAGTTCGAGGAAGATTGGACTGCGGACTACAAGGTGTTCCAGAACCGATAAGTGATGAGCGAGTGAAGGGTATTCGCATCTTCGATGTAAGTGATTTCACTAATCCAACTCAAGTTGCTGCTGTACAAACCTGTCGCGGTTCTCACACACATACTGTGGTATCTGACCCAACTACAGTTTCAGGCAGTATCTTTGTTTATGTGTCAGGCACCAGTGCGGTACGCGATGACGAAGAGTTGGCGGGTTGTTCCAGTGACTCACCCTTCGAAGATGAAAACTCGGCGTTATTTCGCATAGAGGTCATCGAGATTCCGGCAGAAAACCCTGCGGCGGCTCGCATCGTTAACCGTCCGTTTATCTTCGCCGATCCTGATAACGGAACACTGGCGGGTTTGTGGGACGGAGGCGATCATGGTGATGACACGCAGACTACGAGACAAACAAATCAGTGTCATGACATTACTACGTTCCCCGGTATCGGTTTAGCCGCTGGAGCGTGTTCTGGTAATGGCATCTTGTTGGATATCTCCGATCCGGCGAATCCTGAACGACTGGACCAGGTTATCGACCCTGGATTTTCTTACTGGCACTCGGCTACTTTTAATAACCGCGGCGACAAAGTGATCTTTACCGACGAGTGGGGTGGCGGTGGCCGTCCTAGGTGTAGAGCACAAGATCCTCTAACGTGGGGCGCGGATGCTTTCTATGACATCGTCGATGGCAAACTACAATTCCGTAGTCATTACAAAATGTCGGCCCCCCAAACTGATACGGAAAACTGTGTTGCTCACAACGGTTCTCTGATTCCTGTACCAGGCCGCGATCTATTCGTTCAAGCTTGGTATCAGGGTGGTGTGTCGATCGTAGATTTCACCGATTCAATGAATCCGGTCGAGATCGCGTTCTTCGACCGCGGGCCCATCGATGAGGAAGAATTGATTACTGGAGGATATTGGTCCACTTACTGGTACAACGGCCATATCTACGGCACAGAAATTTCGCGAGGCCTCGATGTGTTTGCTTTGCAGTCTAGCGATTATCTTACCGAAAACGAAATCGCGGCAGCCTCACTGCCGGAGCTAAACGGCATCGTCAATGCTCAGACTCAGCAGATAGTCGAGTGGCCTGCTGTACCAGTTGTTGCGCGAGCGTATATGGACCAGTTGCAACGTGAAAACCGACTCTCAACAAACCAGACGAGCGATCTAATCGATGCCCTAGAGCGTGCCGAAGCCTTGCTAGCTGGAGAAAATGGCAATCGACGTAGCACAGTTCGCGCGCTGAATAATCTTGCAGATGATTTTTCTGATGTTGCGGGTGATTTCAATGGCATCTCGGGAGTCCGGTATGCGGCTTTGGCAGAAGCGCTGGAGGGGATAGCGGATAGCTTGTAGAGACTCTGCAAAAGGGCAGATCGCGCTTAACAGGCGCTTTCTGTCCTTTTTTATGCGCCGAGATTCTTGTTCTGGAGGTTTTTTGAAAGAATGGGCCCCTAGCTAAAACCGGCCAAGAATCAGCCAATCCATGTCAGAACGCCTATTGTCGGGACTTCTTTGACTTTTGCCTTTATCAGGGTTCAAATGGTTGCCCATTATCATCACCCATTCGCTACTGCAGTGAATTAGCTAGGTTAGCAGGGTGTAAATCGAATTAGCGTTCCACTTGCTAGGAGACAACAAATGGCAATCTCGGTGAAAATAACAACAAGAATGAGTGCTTTGCTCGTATGTGTCAGTTTCTTAGCCCTGCCTGTACAGGCGCAGGACGCTGCGAGACCGGATTTACAGGGTGTTTGGACCAATGCCTCGCTTACGAAACTCTCTCGTCCAGGCGGGGTCGAGACGCTGGTCGTTACACCAGAAGAGGCCAGAGTGATTGCCGCCAACACGCCAATTGCGGGCCTTGAGGGAGGCTTGGACGAGGGTGACGGGGTGAATGACACCCCAACCGCTGCCGATGAGGATTTCGGTACCCGTGCCTATAACAATTTCTGGGTTGAGCCCGGCGCAAACCTTGCGTTAATAAAAGGAGATTACCGTACCTCCTACGTTGTAATCCCTGAGAATGGTCAGGTGCCCCGTCTTGAGAATCCAAATTATGATTTCGAGCGGCGCAATTTTGGTTCTCGCTATCAGACTGGCTTTGGTGATGCTCGAGGACCCGAGGCAATCCCAAACGCGGAGCGCTGTCTTATAGGTTTTGGAAATAAGGCAGGCCCGGGCATGATGTCCGCCTTGTATAACAATACCTACCAATTCGTCCAGACCGAAGACTACGTCATGATCCTCGTTGAGATGGTTCACGATGCTCGCATAATTCCAATTTACGATTCGGCGGCAGATGCGCGCGCCAATCGTAGGCCGGTCGTACTAGAACAATGGTTCGGTGATTCCGTAGGATGGTATGAGGATGGTGTGCTTGTTGTAGAGACAGTTAACATAGATCCACTGCAACTTAGCCAGAGCTCGGTGCCGATAACTAAAGAAGGCCATATTATCGAGCGATTTAGTCGCTATTCTGATGATGAAATTTTCTACCAGTTTACCGTAGAAGACAGCAATATTTACAGTCAGCCCTGGACTGCCGAGTTGAGCTTCTACGCGACAGACGACCGGCTCTACGAATATGCTTGCCACGAAGGAAACTATTCTATGCCTGGCATACTAGCTGGGGCGCGTAGACTGGAGATGGAAGAGGCTGCGCAATAGTCTAACTAAGCTAAGATAGTTTTTATTGCCTTTGGGGTAGTCAGAGAATGTGGTTGTCCCTACGGGTTATATTGACGACATAAGAAATAGAATTCAGTTTCCCGCCAAATGATTGCCTGCCATTCTTAATGGCAGGCTCGTCAGCCGCTAAATTAATCTCACCGTGTAGACAGAGTGTAATTCATGAGTAAAAGTAAACCTCTCGATGGCTATAAGGTTGTCGACTTCTCTGCTGTTTTCGCTGGGCCCATATGTTCTCGCTTCCTGCGCGATTGTGGTGCTGACGTGATCAAAGTAGAGAGCCCTGGTGTTGGAGATCTAACTCGTGGTGTGAATGGTATTACGCAAGTCTTCGCTCACTTTAATGCAGGCAAGCGCAGCATCGCAGTAGATTTGAAGCAGCCTGCCGGGCAGTCATTGGTCAAACAATTGATAAGCGATGCGGATATCGTGATAGAGAATTTTAGGCCTGGAATAATGGCTAAATTTGGGCTGGACTTTGAAAGCCTACAACCTGATAACCCCGAACTCGTCTATTGTTCAATCTCTGGATTCGGTCAGAGTGGTCCTCATGTGAACCGCGCAGCGTATGCTCCAATAGTCCACGCTGCCAGCGGATTCGACAGTGTGCACGCCCAGTCGCAGCAAGGACCGAAAGAAGATGAGGTCATGCGTCCTAGCAATTGGGAGATCATGGTTGCAGATATTCTTACAGGTAGTTACGCCTTTGGAGCGATTCAGACGGCACTGCTGGGCCGTGAGCGCGGAGGTGGGGGCAGCTATATCGATGTCAGCATGATGGAATCTATGATGACGTTAATTCCCGCGCATATACAGTCCGCACAGATGGAGCAGCCTGCCCTAATAGGCAGATTTTTCCCAGTTAAGGTGCTGTCTCTTATACACATCTGACGCTGCCGACGATA
>OJIV01000422.1_pt1 | contig 17829 bp, 14 predicted proteins | sample 1595861 | NCBI WGS metagenome assembly OJIV01 (sample SAMN05416883, study PRJEB24817) | seawater metagenome | isolation source: Sea water | place: Canada:Atlantic | collected 2013-11
GAGATTTCTGCCTGTCTCGTGGGCTCGGAGATGTGTATAAGAGACAGCTCATAAGGAGTTACTGCTCGAGAGCGAATTGTATGCAAACCTGGCCAGTCTCCAGTTCTCTGTCAGTCCCGATGACGCTGTGCTACAAAAAAAGACGTAGCACGCTCTTCTTCAACGAATTCTATGTCAGAGGCAGTCGTGCAGCAGAATGAAATAATTGAAGATGTTCGCCGCTGGCTGGAATCGTTCATCATCGAACTCAATCTCTGTCCTTTCGCGAAACGCGAATTGGTGAAGGATCGCATCCGCTTCTCTTTATCTCTCACAGAATCGTCTGAACAGCTTCTCGCGAGCCTGCTGGAGGAATTGCAAATTCTCGAGAGTGATTCCGAGGTAGAGACGACTCTGTTGGTGCACCCTAATGTGCTTCAAGACTTTGATGACTTCAATCAATTCCTCGACTTGGCCGATGCGCTAATCTTGCAAGAGGGATATAGTGGGATTTTCCAGATTGCGAGCTTCCATCCACAGTATCAATTCGCAGAGACGGTGATTGAAGCAGAAAACTATAGCAACCGATCGCCGTATCCGCTGCTACATGTATTGCGCGAGGCGAGCGTGACAAGAGAAGTAGCAAGATATCCCGATATCACGACGATTCCTCAGCAGAATGTTCGACTGTTGCGTAGACTGGGTGTAGTTAAACTTCAGTCTCTTCTCCAGCAAGGTAAATAAGGCAGTATATTAAGCCTGCCCGGCGATATCGTTGAACATTTGTGCCGGCCTTTATTAGGATGAAGGCACTATCCCTATGACACTGAAAATGAGGTGACATCATCGATAATCTCCGAGACAACAGCATCCGTGAGCTTAGTGTAGGTTCGACCAACTATAAGTACTATAGCTTAGAGGCTTTGCGCGAAGCGGGATTCGAAAACATAGATTCGCTACCTATCTCCATAAAGATTCTTCTCGAGAACTTGTTGCGACACTGTGACGAAGAAGTGGTGACTCACTCGCACATCGAGAAACTAGTCGATTGGCAGAATTCGCAGCACAGTAGCGAAGAGATCATGTTCCTGCCAGTGCGAGTATTGATGCAGGACTTCACTGGTGTGCCCGCGGTGGTAGATCTTGCGGCGATGCGCGATGCGTTGGCGCGAGGCGGCAAAGATCCTGCGCTGATCAATCCAACTAATTCTGTAGATCTGGTTATCGATCACTCTGTCATGGTTGACAAGTTCGCCACTGATTCTGCCTACCGTGAGAACGTGAAGATCGAGATGGAACGCAATCGCGAGCGCTATCAGTTTCTGCGTTGGGGACAGACCGCCTTCGATAACTTTCGTGTGGTTCCGCCGGGCATTGGTATCTGTCATCAAGTTAATTTGGAGTTTCTCGCGAAGTCCGTCTGGCAGGCTGAGATAGATGGCGATCTATTTGCCTATCCCGACACGCTAGTAGGTACAGATAGCCATACCACGATGATAAATGGCTTAGCAGTCCTTGGTTGGGGGGTAGGTGGAATAGAAGCGGAGGCGGCCATGTTAGGGCAGCCGCTGTCTATGAACATACCGCAGGTAGTTGGCTTTAAGCTGGAAGGAGACTTGGCTGAAGGTATAACTGCAACAGATCTGGTGTTAACAATTACCGAGATGTTGCGCGAGCACGGCGTTGTTGGAAAGTTCGTCGAATTCTATGGTGCTGGCTTGAATAACCTGAGTCTCTCAGATCGCGCAACCATCGCCAACATGACGCCGGAGTATGGTGCCACGTGTAGTTTCTTTGCGGTAGATCAGAAGACATTAGACTATCTTGCACTAACCGGAAGAGAGACGCAGAACATAGAGTTGGTCGAGGCCTATAGCAAAGCGCAGGGCTTGTGGCGACGCGACGATAATGTAGTGAACTACAGCAGTTCTCTCTCGCTCGACATGAATGAGGTGGTGCCCTGCCTAGCTGGACCAAAGAGGCCGCAAGATCGCGTGCCCGTTACCGAGATAGGAGATCGCTTTAATAAAGTCTTCGAGATCAGTGAGGCAAAGTCTTGCGCTGTCGAAGGTGAAGATTATAAGTTGGAAGAGGGTGCAGTAGTTATCGCGGCGATCACCTCCTGTACCAATACATCGAACCCGGATGTGATGATGGCCGCTGGCCTGATGGCGAAGAAGGCCTTGGAGAACGGGCTACAACGCAAGCCTTGGGTAAAGACGTCTCTAGCACCAGGTTCTAAAGTCGTCTCGGAGTACCTAGAGCAGGCGGGCCTGCAGAAACCTCTGAATGACTTAGGTTTCAATCTCGTAGGCTATGGCTGCACTACCTGCATAGGTAATTCGGGTCCACTACCGCCCGCTATTGATGCGGCGATTACAGAGAACAATCTTAACGTGTGTTCAGTGCTCTCTGGGAATAGAAATTTTGAGGGCCGTATTCATCAGCGAGTTAAAGCGAACTGGCTCGCTTCGCCTCCATTGGTAGTTGCCTATGCGCTTGCGGGTACGGTGAATATCGACATCAGCAAGGACCCACTAGGTGAAAATGCGGCGGGTGATCCAATCTATCTAAAAGACATATGGCCCAGCAACGAAGAAATAGACGAGGCGGTAAAGCTAGTGCGCCGACAGATGTTCGACAGAGGCTATAGCGAAGTATTCGATGGTGATGAGGAATGGAATAGCCTACCGATAGAGGGGGGGGAAACCTATCAATGGCAAGAAGACTCCACCTATATTCGTAACCCGCCATTCCTCGATCCCGCCATTACAGATGTGAGTGGCGATATTCATTCCGCGAACATCCTCGCGGTATTGGGAGACTCGGTTACAACAGATCATATCTCTCCGGCGGGATCCATCGCCGAGGACAGCCCCGCTGGTGACTATCTAAAGTCTCACTCAATTGAAAAGGCACAATTCAATTCCTACGGTTCTAGGCGTGGTAATCACGAGGTGATGATGCGTGGCACCTTCGCCAATATCCGTATCAAGAATGAGATGCTTGGCGGCATTGAGGGTGGTTATACCCATATGGCAGGCGAGACTAAGGCTATACCGATCTATGATGCGGCTATGCTATATGAGCAGAACAAGACCCCACTCGTCGTGTTTGCAGGTAAGGAATACGGAACTGGATCGAGTCGCGACTGGGCCGCGAAGGGCACGCGCCTATTAGGTGTGCGCGCCGTTATCGCGCAAAGTTTTGAGCGCATTCATCGCTCTAACCTTGCCGGCATGGGTGTGCTACCTCTGCAGTTTCTTGACGGCGTGGATCGTAGGTCACTTAAGCTCAGTGGTAACGAGACAATCAGTCTTCTCGGACTCTCGAACGTTTCCGCCGGTATGAAGGTGTTGATGGAAGTGAGTTACGCCGACGGTTCAAGCGATTCTTGCGAGCTACTGTGCAGGCTTGATACGAAGTTGGAAGTTCAATACTTTAATAGCGGTGGAATTATGCCTTTCGTTGTTAACAAGCTGCTCAACGCATAGTTAATATGAGCGCATCACTATTGCCAGATGAAGAATCCAGCCAGCGCTACAAGCCACTGGCTGCGCGACTGCGTCCGCTAAATCTGGAAGAGTTTATTGGGCAAGATCATCTGCTCAGCCCTGGAAAATCTATCTATGAGGCGATTCAGAACAAGCTGCCGCACTCGATGATTCTTTGGGGCCCGCCGGGTGTAGGCAAGACCACTCTGGCGAAGATCATCGCCGCCACCTGTGACTATCACTTCGAATCTCTGTCTGCGGTGCTCGATGGCGTGAAGGAGATTCGCGCGACCATTGAGCGTGCTAAGTATCATCAAGCGGGTGGTTCCAGCCAGACCATCTTGTTTGTCGATGAGGTTCATCGCTTCAACAAGGCACAACAAGACGCCTTTCTGCCCCATATCGAGAACGGTACCGTGTTATTCATCGGCGCTACCACAGAGAATCCTTCCTTCGAGTTGAACAACGCCTTGCTATCGAGAGCGCGGGTTTATCTACTTAAGCCTCTGACCGAAGATGATCTGTTAGGTGTTATCGAGAACGCTCTTGTCGATGAAGAGAGAGGATTAGCTGCTCTCAATTTGGATCTGAGCGAATCGCAAAGGCTGATGCTTGCCCGTGTAGGCGATGGTGATGCGCGCCGCGTCCTTAACTATCTCGAAGTGCTAAGCGACATGGCAGAGGTAGTGGATGGACGCAGGACTATAGCAGACGGCCATATTCAGCAGGTATTAGAAGAGGGCAGTCGACGCTTCGACAAAGGTGGTGACAGTTTCTACGAACAAATTTCCGCCCTCCACAAAGCGGTGCGAGGCTCATCACCCGATGCCGCCTTGTATTGGTTGGCGAGGATGTTGGATGGCGGTTGCGATCCGATCTACCTATCGCGCCGGCTGGTGCGGATGGCGTCTGAAGATATAGGTATAGCAGACCCCAGAGCCCTGCCACTAACACTTAGTTGTTGGGACACCTACACGCGGCTCGGCAGTCCCGAAGGAGATCTAGCTCTAGCGCAGGCGGCGGTTTATCTGGCTAGCGCGCCGAAGAGCAATGCAGTCTATGCCGCGTTCAATGCAGCGAAGCAGGCGGTTAGCCAGAACGGTAGTTTGGAAGTTCCGCTGCATCTAAGAAGCGCCAACACCTCCTTAAGCAAATCATTAGGCTACGGCGAAGACTATCGCTATGCCCATGATGAAGAGAATAGTTTCGCCGCTGGAGAAAATTATTTGCCGCCGGAGTTGAAGGATGAGCAGTTCTATTTCCCAAAAAACACTGGATTGGAAACCCGTATCAAAGAAAAGCTAGAAGCATTTCGTTCCTTGAATGCCCAGGCGAAAAACAAGCGCTATGAAGATTAATACTGTTCAAATTTACCCCATTAATACTCAATTGACAGTTTATGACTCACTGGTTAAGGTGGTTTACTGATTGATTATTGGACGAACATGAAAAAACCTATCCTCCATTTATTTTCCCTTGCACTCCTTACGATGCTGCTGAGTGCTTGCTCAAGTGTTGCAAGCCAAAATCCGGGATCCGGCGAGCAGTTCAGGCCACCCACGCTGCGCGCGGTGACCGTAGATGAAGAGGTGATGGCCAAGTGGTCTCGCAGCTGTGCGCTATGTCACATCACTGGTGAAGCAGGAGCCCCGGTCGTAGGAGACGCAGCCGAATGGCAGCGAAGGTTGCAGCAGGGCGAAGAGGCTATTATTAATAACGTGGTTGAAGGTTTTAACTCTATGCCGCCACTGGGCTATTGCATGGCCTGCGAGGTCTCCGATTTTAGAGCGATGATTGCTTACATGGCAGGGCTCAACCAATGAAGCAGATATCCAGGCGTACGTTTTTAGCTTCCAGCGTGAGAGCGGCGTTGTTCGGAGCCTATGCAGGCTCAGGCGCGGCGTTCGCACAGTCGGCATCTTGGAGTAACTGGTCTGGTGGTCAGACCTGTCAGCCTGCGGGTCGCTACGATATAGGCAGCGAAGAAGAGCTAACGAGCCTATTGAGAAATACGCTAGGGCCGATTCGTCCCGTGGGATCAGGTCACTCATTTAGTCCGCTGGTTCCTACAGACGGGCATCTTGTCGTGATAGATCAACTAAACGGCATCCTAGCTTCCGATAGCGAGAACAATCAGGTGACCTTGGGCGCTGGGTCTCGCCTAGGCGATCTTGGAGCACAGTTCGACGCGATCGGCCAAGGCATGATCAATCTGCCCGACATAGACAGACAGACCGTAGCAGGCGCGATTGCGACTGGCACCCATGGCACTGGCGTTACTCTCCAAGCTTTGTCATCGTTTATAACTTCCATGCGCCTCGTGACTCCAGGTGGCAGCGTCATGGACATTGATTCCAGTGATGAAGACTTGTTGCACGCTGCTCGCGTGAATGTGGGAGCGCTTGGTATCGTTACTCAGGTAACAATGCAGAACAGAGAAGCCTACAAATTGAAGAAGCGCGAATGGGCGGCGCCAACCGAAGACATTCTTGCGAACTTTGATGAGTTAGCGGCAAACTCTAGACATTTTGAAATTTTCCCGCTGGTGTATTCCGATTATTCACTGGTGCTGTCTATCGATGAGACAGATGATCCTATCGGCGAAGTGGAATTAGATGCAGAACCTACTAGCGATGCGTCGATATCCGAGTCCTTAGGTCTAAGCGACAATCCAACTCCGGCCGAGCGCCTTCGACAATCGAATGCGACAGCATCGCGAATCCAACCAAGCGAGTCTGTCGATATATCTCATAAGATACTTACCAATGTGCGTAATAGTCGTTTCAATGAAATGGAGTATTCGGTGCCCGCAGAAGTGGGAGCTGAATGTCTGCGAGAGATTCTTAAAACAATTTACGATCAGGCTATCGATGTAAACTTCGTGTTGGAATACCGTTATGTCGGTGCTGATGATGACTGGCTAAGCATGGCTTACGGAGATCATCCTCATGCTACGATCTCGATTCACCGAGCAGCTAGCGAAGACTATCGACCTTACTTCAACGTCATCGAACCCATCTTCTGGAAGTACGGCGGCCGCCCTCACTGGGGAAAGGTACACAGTCTCACCCATCTTGAGCTGGCCGAGTTGTATCCACGCTTCAAAGATTTTATGGAACTTAGGCGCGAGTTAGATCCGCAGGGAAGAATGTTGAACCCGCATCTGCAAGCCTTATTTAACGCATAAAAGAGCAGCGCATAAAAAAAGGGAGCGAAAGCTCCCTTTTACTTTTTCTTAAGAAGTCCTTTTAGGCTGACATACCTCTCGCCGAAATTGGCCATACTGCTTCGACCTTGTCTCCACGAATTGCATACATCTGATCGTATAGGTTCACCACTGGATCGCAGTGCGAGACGATGACTTCGAGCTTGTCTCCAACCTTGTAGTTACGCGATGGGTCGTCGCCATAGAGGATGGTGCCAAATTCGTCGGAGCCAGATCGATAGGTAATATTGGATTCGCCCTTCACTATAGGCCAGGGTTGATTGATGGTGCAGGCCTTGGCGCCGGCATCGGAGGTGGCGCGACCTTCGTATTGATCGTTCAATACAGTTGTCATCACCGTTAGTGAAGTGGCGAAGTCGGAGTACACCTCGATATCCTCTTCCCCACCTATCGCAATATACTGTGCATCCATGAACACGTAACTACCAACCTGCACATCGGTCATTCCCTTCGTTTCGTGGTCAATATTGTAGGTGCCGGTACCACCGCCACTGAAGATCTCGGTATTGAGTCCAGAGCGCTGCATGAGTTCGAGGGTGTCGGTTGCCTGCACCATGCGCTCGAGCGTTTGCGCCTTACGAGTTTGGAAACCGACGACGTGTTGTGCCGCCGCGTCGTAGCAAAGCATGCCGCGAAAATTCAGGCCCGGCAGCTGATCGATGAGTTGTGCCAGCTGTAAAGAAGGTTGTCCAAAGGGAGTGCCGGTGCGACGTATGCCGGGGTCTACATCGACCACGACGTCGGCAGTGATACCCATCGCCACGGCGGCCTCAGAAAGCAGGCGTGCATTTGGTTCAGAATCGGTCGCCTGAATAAAGCCTGGACACTGTGCGCGAAGGTTCATAGCGCGTCTAATCTTTGTTGGCGTTACGTTTCCTGTGGTATTTAGAATCTGGTCTATCCCATTTTGGAACATCGCTTCTGCTTCGCTGACTTTGGCTGTGCATATTCCGACCGAGCCGCGGTCCATCTGCATATGAGCGATAGTTGGGCACTTATGGGTCTTCGCGTGGGGTCGGCTCGCTATGCCGTTGGCAGTCATTGTGGAAGCCATGTGGTCGAGGTTGGCTTCTAGGAGGTCTAGGTCGACGCAAAGGGCTGGGGTGTCTAGCTCCCATTTCGAGACATTGGCCGACATCTCGCCATTGGCATAGAAGCCTCGCATCTCCGAGGCTGTATAGCCGCGAGCAAGTGAGGGTAATCCAATAGCGGCTGCGCCACTAGCTTGAAGGAAACGACGTCGAGAGATGGAATTACTAGTCATAGAGGCCTCGCTGCGCTCAATTGGAATATCGATTATTAATCATACTCGGCAATCACTAGGTAGGCTATGCCTAACAACAAATCAGTAGTCTGTGTTCAGTTTGTCTGGGGTTCGAGATCTAATGAGATGAAGCGCAGGAATAAGAAGTCAGAGGACTAACATGCACTGTTTATATATAATCTGATTCTAGTTAACATTAGCATCGAAATCTCGTGCTCTACTTGCTATGGTGAATAATACTCCGGTTCCAATAATGCGAATTATGGCCTATTCATTATGTTGCCTCTTTAAGTCGGGACCCATAGGTCCTGTATTCTTGGTATTGCTAAGAAATTGCACTTCAGCAGCAGTCGAGAATCTCCCTTGGAGTTTATAATGCGGTACTCAAGAATAATAACAACAGTACTAGTTTTTGGAATAGCTGCCTCAGCAACAGCGCAAGAAGCCACCGAAGACGAGTCCACGGTTACCTACCCAGCCTCTTTCTTTGCGCAATACGGTCCTGTGTCAGTCAATGACATGCTGAATGTTATTCCTGGTATCAGCGTGGCGCTTGAGGGGAATGAGGTTCAAAGCTTCAATGGGGCTGATCGCGGCCTCGGAGCTAGCGAACAAATTCTGATCAACGGCAAGCGCATGGCTGGTAAGGCGAATGAGGCCAGCAGTCAGCTCGACAGAATTTCCGCAGATCAGGTTCAGTACATTGAAATCATTCGCGGTACCTCGGGCGACCTCGATGTCCGAAATACTGGTCAGCTAATCAATATTGTTTTGCTCGAGTCGCAAGCGAGTTCTAGCATTTCGACCGAGGTAGGCGCGACACACTTCCGCGATGGGCAAGTAGAGCCATTAGGAACTTTTTCCTTCAGCGGACAGACAGGGCAGTTTGATTATTTGTTGAGCGCACAGGTGGCTTCGAGTTATGAAGGTTTGGAGAGCTACGAGATCAGTGTGTTACCCCCTGGGCTGGGTTTAAACGATGTTCGCGAGATCGAGCAAACTCGGGATGAAACCACTTATACTTTGAACTCCAATATTGCCTATCAAATATCACCTGGGAGTAGAATAGCTTTTAATGGCCTCTATACGAAGAACGATCCGCCGGCGGATTTGGTGCGAACCATTACTAATTTCCAGAACTCACCACCGACTATCCGAGTAGAACGCGAGGAGCTTCCCGCCAGTTCAGATAACTGGGAGTTTGGTGGCGACTATGAATACAATTTTGATAGTGGCGGAAAATACAAAGTCCTCTTCATCGTAAATGAGGATAATAACGCTGTTACCCGCGAGCGATTTTTTTCTTCTGGCCTAGATGGGCCGGAAACCAAGAATCTATTTCTAGATACCAGCCGCCGTGAGCGCGAACGCATAGTCCGTACCTCTTACACGTTTGATCCGGCAGATGATCAGAACTTGGAGCTGGGCATAGAGAGAGCACAGACCATACTCGATTCGTCATTGAAAATTGGTTTACCCCTTAGTGAAATTGCCTCCCCAGATCATGGCGGACTAACCCCAGTCTCCTTGCCGAATGCAGTGTCTACTGTAGAAGAGATTCGTTACGAAGGATTCGCCATACATAATTGGCAGATCAATCAGCGACTGTCTTTGGAGAGCAGTCTGTTCTATGAGGACTCGGAGATATCGCAGTCCGGTGATGTAAATGTAAGTCGACGTTTTGACTTCCTAAAGCCTAAAGTCGATCTAAGATTTAATATGAGTAGTAGCTTTCAGCTTCGCATGTCAGCTGAACTCGATGTGTCGCAACTGCGCTTCTCAGATTTTTCGGCCGCCGCTAATGACAGAGATGAGACTCAAGATATCCTTGCTGGGAATCCGGAGTTAGAACAGGAAGAAGTTTGGCGTTATAACGTCAATCTGGACTATCGGCTCCCTAATGATGGCGGCGTGCTCAATTCCAGACTGTTCTATTACGATGTGGGCAATTCAATAGACCGCATTGATGTTTCAACAAGCGAAACCAATCTTGCGACAACCAACGGCAATGTCGGCGATGGAACAGTCTATGGTCTCAATCTCAATGCCAGCATCCGCTTGGGATTTTTGAATCTCCCTCAGGCGGTAGTTACCGCAGGTGTATTGGTGCAGGATTCGAAAATATTTTCTCCGCTAATTGGCAAGAATAGAAAGGTCGTGCCATTCGACAGAGGGAATTTTCGCCTAGGTTTTCGTCACGATATCCCCTCACAAAATTTCAATTATGGCCTCAATTATCGGGACGGGTTCGACGGCAATCGGCCCTTCTATGATATAGATAATGTTATCTGGCTAGGTTCGGGTATGGTTAGCAATCTAAGTTTGTTCGCGGAGAAGAATAGTGTCGGTAGGTTTACCTTCAGGTTCGAAGCGGACAATCTTCTGAATCAAGATGCTTGCCGAGAGCGAAGACGTTTCAATGGCCGTCTGATCAATGGAGATATCAGAGAGATCGAACGTTTCTGTACTACAACCGGGCCTCGCTTTACGGTCAAGGTCCGAGCCACGTTTTAGCACAGTTTCGTAAAATCCCAATTATTGCCAGTAATCTATTCTTAAATAGTTTCCATTTCCTTAATCCTAGGCATAATAGGCAGCGCCGCCGGCTGGCGTGAATTTATTAGCATAGGAGTAGGAAGCTTGGAATTTGAAACACTGGTACAGACGAGACGGAGCGTGCGTGGTTATCAAGACAAACCCGTAGCACGAGAGCTCATTGAAGAAATAATCCAAGTTGCAAAGGGGGCGCCGTCCTCCATGAATACCCAGCCTTGGCACTTGTATGTCGTTACCGGAGAGCCGCTAGATAGAATCCGTAAGGGCAACACGGAGAACATGGTGGCTGGGATAAAGCCGCAGCGCGATTTCCCCACTAAAGAAGCTTACGAGGGAATACACAGGCAACGGCAAATAGAGATCGCCGTGCAGCTGTTCGAGGCAATGGGCATAGAGCGCGATGACAAGGTGAAGCGCACCGATTGGGTGATGCGAGGTTTTCGCCAGTTCGATGCTCCGGTATCTATCGTGCTCACCTACGACAAGGTTCTAGAGCCTGCGGCGATCGCGCAGTTTGATCTCGGTGCTATCTCCTACGGCATCTGTCTTGCTGCATGGGAGAGAGGCTTGGGAACTGTCATTAATGGCCAGGGTGTGATGCAGACACCGGTTGTTAGAGAGCATGCTGGAATTCCCGCTGATCAGAGTATCCTTACCTGTATAGCTATGGGTTATCCGAATGATGAGTTCTCGGCGAATAGTGTAAAGTCGCGCCGGGCCGAGGCTGAGGACTTTGTTAATTTTGTGGGCTTTGAATAGTCCGTGTACGGCTAGCTTACGAAGTAGTGACGCCATTTATTCGTTCAGTAATTTCTGATAAACGTGTGTAGCTCTGTAATGTAGCGGGGAGCACTACCGCCGACTCCATGAGATTGAGAGAATAGGTCACGATAGAAAAGATCTGACCGGGTGTGGCGCCAATCTGAGTTGCTGCAAACCATAGATTGAACCCTAGCATCGACATGAGAACCAGAAAAATTAGACCGTAGACCAGCGCTTCGGTGTCGGAAAGCCGCACCGCCTGCTGACGAAGTATGGCTAAGTGATTTAACAACCCTGGCTCGGAACCCGCAGCTAACACCGTTACCTGATGTTCTGTTTGCTGATTAACCGCTCGATTCAAAGAGAAAAATCGGCTACTGAATGCACCATAAATTAATAGTAGCACTGTTATTGAAACCACAACTGATAGAGCTAGAATGCCGTGAAAGAAAAGTAGTACGGTAACGGCGAAAATCAGATTTATAAGAGCTCCCATAAGTTGTGGCAACTCTAGCTCAAGAAACTGAACGAGTTCGCTGCTCATATCAAGATGTGCATTCACCGCCGATACTGATCCACTATTCGATCGACTCACTAGCTCTGTACCTAACTCGAATCCTATGGTTCCATAGACGCGGGTGTCGTAAATCCGTCTTCCTACCGCTACAAATAACAGCGCCGCCATAATGCCCAGCAGGAATAGGAAGGGCGTCGAATCGCTACTTAGCAAACCATCAATAGCGCGGCCGATAAGCAGAGGCAGTGCAACAAGCAGTGCTGTTTCCAGCAGCGTCAGGATCCAAGTGAGTGAGATGGGTCGCCAGAAAACTCGAGCAAGACTAGATAAAGAGAGTCTAGGACAATGATTTAACATTTTTTGCCAGCCTCTGTCTCCCGTGACTCGTTCGATGTCGCGACAATCGCCTCCCCAGGTTTTCCAAACAACACTATTTGTAATTCGTGAAGCGAGGAGGCGCCAGCAATGTCACTGAACAGGCGCGGCAATTCAGAAAACCAGACTTGTAACGGGTTGGTGCTGTCAAAGTCCCGAGCCAGTCCATACTTTGGCGTCTCATCTTCTTTTTGGTAAGTGCCGAATAGGCGATCCCAGATTATTAGGATTCCTCCGTAATTTTTGTCGATGTATTTTTCATCGCAGCCGTGATGAACGCGGTGATTGGACGGCGTGTTTAGTATCCTATCGATGACGCCAAGCTTCCCTATAAGTTCTGTATGAATCCAAGTCTGATAGGCCTGCACAATGAGGATGCCGAAGAGCACGAGCTCGGCTGAAAAGCCTATGAGCACAAGCGGCAGATGAAACAGTGCTGACAGAAGACCCTCGAAGGGACCGAAGCGAACGGCTACCGTGATGTTCATGAAGCGTGAAGAATGATGAACTGCGTGTTGCGTCCAGAATATCCGTACCTCGTGTGCGAAGCGATGCTCCCCGTAGTAAGTCAGGTCGGCGACCAACACGATTAATAGCGCGGTTAGAGTAGTCGTTGGGATGGTCCAAGTGACGAAGCTATCACCGATTACTGAGTAAGAGACATAAATTCCCGAAAACAGAACTACCTCTATAATCACGAAGGGCAGTTGAGTCGACACGTTGGCAAACATGTCGAAGAATGTAGTGCGATGCATCGACTTGGAGAACAGCCCTTTTACTATCTCGATAGAGAGGATCGCGATGGCGATGAGAAATATGCCATCATCGAAATTGCTACTAAACTGAGCGAGCACTTCAATATTCATTTCTTCTTCGCTCCTAGTCCTTGTGTGAGTGTTAGCCAGGCGAGATTGGCGGCCTGGTTAGTGGTGGTGTGACCTAGCTTGACGCTTTCCCATGCTGTGAACAAAAGCGAATCAAACACCTGGCTTATCCAGGGGGTGGGTAGGGCTGTGTCGAACAGTCCTTCGCCCTTGGCTGCCTCTACGAGTTCGTTCATTTCCTGATCCAGCCGTTCGAATTCCTTTGCAAGGTCTGGGTCTGCCTCTAGTGGCTCTCTTGCAAGAAAACCGTGTCGGTCACCTAGTGGAATCAAGGCATACAGAGTCGCGCGCAGGGCTTCGCTGTAAGACTTCGCATCCGCGCTGGCAGCATCTGCTGCCGCATTCATCTCTGCTATTGCTAGCCGCGCTAGCGTGCGCAGGAGATCATCCCTATTGGCAAATTGGCGGTGCAACGTGGCGCGGCCCACTCCCGCGCGTTCCGCCACTTCAGACAGTGAGGCCCCGATGTTATGGCTGAACAAGGCGAAGGACGCCTCAATGATTGATTCTCGTGCGCTTAGTCGTATTGGTGGCTTCATGAGACAATAATGTCTCATATGAGGTGATTGTGTCAATATTTATTTTGCAAGGAAGATGATACTGAGGGTTCTAGCGAGTAATGCAGCTATAGTTTCGAGGCAATAAGGCGATTAATAATTACGCGGTTTCATTTATCTCTTAATAGTTCACACTTGTCCTAGCTTCCCTAATCTTAGTGCTGTAAAAAGACGCCATGAAAATCCCAAAACGAATCCAGCCTCTCATCGAAGAAGGTCTAATTGATGAAGTCATCAGCAGATTGATGAGCGGTAAAGAGGCGGATGTCTATGTGGTCCGCTGCGATTCCGAAATCCGCTGCGCCAAAGTCTACAAAGAAGCGGCGAAACGCGGATTCAAGCAGGCAGTGCTCTATACAGAAGGCCGTAAGTCACGCAATAGCCGCCGCAGCCGTGCCATGGACAAAGGTTCCAAGTTTGGCCGTGAGCAGCAGGAACAGACTTGGCACAATGCCGAAGTAGATGCGCTGCGTAAACTCGCCGCTGCCGGCGTGCGAGTTCCGGAACCTTATACCTGCGTTGACGGCGTCCTGATCATGGAGCTGGTTACCGACCATGAAGGTCTTGTGGCGCCGCGCCTTAGCGATGTGTCTATGTCAGCCGAAGAGGCTGTTCAAGGCCATGCGGCAGTCATGTGTTTCGTGGTGCAAATGCTCTGTGCCGGTCTGGTACACGGTGACTTGTCCGAATTCAATATATTGGTGGATGAGCACGGGCCCGTGATTATCGACCTGCCGCAGGCGGTTGATGCCGCCGCAAATAACAACGCTGAAGCCATGCTGGAGCGTGACGTTAATAAGATAAGCAGCTACTACGGGCAATTCGCACCAGAGTTGCTGCAGACTGGATACGCTAAGGAAATCTGGAAGCTGTATGAAGAAGGCGACTTGCGGCCAGATACTGAGCTTACTGGGCTGTTTGCTGAGAATACGCAGGCTGCTGATGTGGATGATATGTTGAGGATAATAGAGTCAGCAATTGAAGAAGAGAAGGATAAGCAGGAACGAAAGATTGAGGCGGAAAATCAGCCTTAGCAGCGAAGAGTGTTGCTGCAAAAATGGGGTCAGAGTAAATATCCAGTACTGGATATTTACTCTGACCCCATTTTTATTGGCTGTTCGCTAAGTTCGTATCGATTTAGTCGTAAAACGCGGGCGCTAAATTTAGACTCTCAGCAAGTTGCTTGCTGTGCTCGATCCAGAAAGTTGCTCCGCTCGATATCAATAACTCCTCGATTTTGTCCATAGAGTTCAATGTGTCCTCGACGTTGGTATTGAACACAGGTATGCGGCGCAAGGCCCTGCTTGCCTCAAAGTGATACAAGTCGCCAGACAAAATGAGCGGCCCATAGTTGTCGAGGTCCAAATACAAGGCTTGATGTCCAGGTGTATGTCCTGGGGCTGCGATGATTCTAACGCTACCGTCGCCAAATACATCGTAATCGCCATTTAGGCTACGTCTATCTGCATTTCTAAGCTCATTATAGAGTTCCTCCCTAAACACCGGGTTATCTTCTGGATGCTCAAATGCCGCTACAGCCTCGGTCTCCTGAATAAGCAGCGTGGAATCGGTGAAGGCGTTGGCGGCACCGACATGGTCGTAGTGCATATGAGAGAAAGCCACTAGATCGATATCAGAAGGTGCAATATCCATGTCTGCAAGTTGGTCGAGAAACGATTTCTCGTAGCGTGAATTTCCACTTGTCTGCCCAACATCAGCAAGTGGTAAGCCTGCGTCCCAAACCATAAGATGTTCGTTATGCTGAATCAGGTAGCAGGGCACGAATAGTTCGCGCACGGGCGTTTCGTCATTGCTTAGCCCGAAGGGACTGACATCGGCAAAGATTAGTTCGCCGCAATCAAATACAGTAAGTTTCAAGTCGGCATAGACAGAACTTGAAGCGAGTAACGCTAATACTGAAAAAATCTTGAACATGAAAAATCCTTTCCCATCTAAGGGTGTTAGAAATATTGAGATTGAGCCCGAGGGAAAAAGACGGGAGTCACTTTCGCCGTTCCTATTTATACCTTCGGTAGTCGATACACTCGCTGTGCAGTATCGTGAAACATTGCTGCCCGTTCGTCAGCAGAATAGCCTACCGTCAATTTCTTAAATTGATTCCACAACACGGTGTACGAGCACGACAGTTTGTCGACAGGAAAATTACTTTCGAACATGCAACGCTCTGGCCCAAACTGTTCGATTATGTAGTGATACCAGTCTTGATTGGTCTGCAGTAATTGGTCCGATGTTGGCGGTCTGTCCATCTCGTGCCAGCCGTAGCCATTAACCACCATCTGGATTCCACCAACTTTGGCTACAACGTTAGGGCATTTAGCAAGCTCGGTAACGGCAGGCTTCCATGCTGCGAATACTTCGTCACGCCGGCCCGCATAACTACCAATTCCGATAGGGCCGCCGAGGTGGTTGAATATAATAGTTGTATCAGGGAAGGCCTTGGCTAAATCGGTAAGATCGGCAATATGCGTGTGATAGAGCCAAGCTTCAAAGGTAAGTCCATGGGTACGAAGATGTCCGTAGCCCTTACGGAAATCTGGGTCCAATAGAATATGATTGGGTGCGTCGGCAGCCCGGCTCGGGGTCACGGACAGATCCGCCCAAGCGGCACGATGGCGAATGCCGCGGAAGCGCTGCGGGCTGGCTGCAATCTGTGCTTCCAACACCGGTGCGACTCGATCTCCCAAGCGCAGGTCGGCCGAGCCGACAATGCCTGTCGCCACACGTGTTTCACCATAGCCACCACTGGCACTCTTAGCGGCAACGCCTTGCACAAATTCGGTTTCGCCAACAACCTTGAGCTCTTCTGGTCCGTCTGCGCGGTACATCGACGTGCATTCTACAAAAACAGTCTGCCGAACATTATGTGCGGCGGTGTCAAGAAGCAGGTCCTCGAGCATGTAACGGTTGCCAGGCCTGTCCCATAGATGGTGGTGGGGATCGATTATGGGGAGGTCTGGCTCAAGCGCAGCTTCGTCTGTTAGAGAGAGCCAGTCGGGCATTGGTTGCGCGTGCGCTGCCCCTGGCATGAACCCAGACGAGCTAGCTGCCAGAGCAATGCCCCCAACTGTGTACAAACCTGCATGATTAATGAAATCGCGTCGTGTGATCTTGCTCATCGCAGTATCTCCGGTAGGCTGTTTGTTACTTGTAGGTCGAGTCACTAGTAAGGAATTAGAACTCAAACAAGTGCTGATTATTTATCTTTTGCGGCTTACTGACAAGCTAACTCTCAATTGAGTCTCTAGGCGATAGGGAACATGTGGCTGTTGGGGCGTTACGGGAAAAAATTGGGGTAAGAGTAAAAATACAGTATTCTATCTAGCCTCTACCTCAGAAATGGATCAGGCGAACACTGATGAGAGACTATTCGCGTAGACAATTTTTGTTAGCATCCTCAGTACTTGTCCCTGCTGTGCTTGCCTCTGGCGCCGTGGTGGCCCAAGCAACTGGCGCTGGTGTAGAACTACAGCCGTATCCTGCCACATGGTTGCCTGCAGGAATTCGCTCCCGTTTCGTCAACGATGTGAATGGCCTGCGAATACATGTGCTGGAAGCTGGCTATGAATCTAGCGACAGACCAGCCCTGCTGTTGCTGCACGGCTTTCCTGAACTCGCCTACAGTTGGCGGCGCATCATGTTGCCCCTGGCTGAGGCTGGCTATCATGTTATCGCACCTGACGTGCGTGGTTATGGGCGTACTACCGGGTGGAGCGCCGATTACGACACAGATCTGACACCCTTCCGTCGCCTCAACAAAGTTCGTGATGCATTGGGTCTGGTTGCTGCCTTTGGCTATGAGTCGGTGGCAGCTGTTATTGGCCACGATGCCGGCGCGCCGCTCGCCGGCTGGTGCGCGCTTACCCGGCCTGACATTTTCAAATCCGTGGTAATGATGAGCGCGCCATTTGGCGGGACCTCAGCTTTGCCTTTTGATACCGTTGATGACCCTCCGCGATCAGCGGTTCCTGCGGTGTCCAATGTCTACGCCGATTTGGCCAACTTGCCACGGCCCCGAAAGCACTATCAGCGTTATTACAGAACCCGTGAAGCGAATGAAAACATGTGGCATGCCGAACAAGGCATCGCTGATTTTATTCGCGGTTACTACCATTTCAAGAGTGCTGACTGGGAAGGAAACCAACCGCATAGACTCGCCGGTCGTACAGCGCAGCAATGGGCGTTGATGCCTGAGTA
>OJIV01000452.1_pt1 | contig 17145 bp, 13 predicted proteins | sample 1595861 | NCBI WGS metagenome assembly OJIV01 (sample SAMN05416883, study PRJEB24817) | seawater metagenome | isolation source: Sea water | place: Canada:Atlantic | collected 2013-11
AGATTTCTGCCTGTCTCGTGGGCTCGGAGATGTGTATAAGAGACAGTTTCAACACCGAGTATGCCAAACATCTGGATAAAACGAGTGAAAGTTATAAGATACTTGATACTCAAGAAATGAAAGATTTAACTGGAATTGACTATTACATTAACGGACTTTGGACTCCTGGGACAGCCATGCTTCAGCCAGCACTTTATATTCAATCGCTGGCGGATGGAGTGTCTAAACACTCCAATGTAACAATCTATGAAAACTCTCCAGTGATTGACTTAATTGATGAAGGTATGCATGGTGGTGAAAAAATATGGAAGGCCAAAACCAAAATGGGGTCAATATCAAGTTCAAAAATTATATTGGCAGTCAATGGAATGGTTGAGCGTTTTGGATACTTTGAAAACAGACTGATGACTATTTTTACTTACTCATCCATGTCAAGAAAATTAACCTCAAATGAATCTAATATATTAGGAGGTTCACAAAAATGGGGGCTTACCTCAGCTGATGCAATGGGGTCTTCAGTAAGACGAATCTCGGGTATTGGTGGAGATCGCATTCTGATACGAAATCGCTGGTCTTACAATCCAAATATGGAGGCTTCAGATTCATTTATGATCTCTGCAGCAAAAAGTCACTCATCATCCTTTAATGCTAGATTTTCTTCGCTTGATGGTGTCACTATGGAATATTGCTGGGGAGGAAGACTTTGCCTCAGCCTTAATAATGTCTTTGCACAGGGCGAAGTTGAAGAGGGTGTTTATTCTGCATGCTGTCAAAATGGTCTTGGAACAGCTAAAGGCACAGCAATTGGCATCATTACTGCTGAAAAAATTAGTGGGGCAATTAGTAGTCTTGTGCCTAATTTTGTTGATGAAGAAGCGCCAAAAAAATTGATGCCAAAAGCTATCATGTGGGCAGGTGTTAATGCCTACTTGGGCTGGAAAGAGCTTATGTCAGGAAAAGAAAAGTAGCTTTAAGCGTCAAGGCATTAGTACTAATTTTCCAACGTATTTTTTTGCCAAGAAGTCTTTTTGGGCACTTACAATATCTTTGAGAGGATAAGTCCTGGATACTAATGGCTTAATTTCATTTCTTTCTATATAGCCAATTAAATTTTTAAACACTTGGGAGTCCTGGACAGTGCAGCCCAATAATGTTAAGTCTTTTAGGTAGAGGGTTCTAATATCAAGTTCAACGATTGGACCTGCAATTGCTCCTGCAGCAGCGTACCTTCCGCCTCTCTTTAAAACATCAAGCAGATCCGCCCAATCACTTCCAGCAACCAGATCGATAACAACATCAATACTTTCATTTTCTAAAGAGCTTATCAATCGATCTTCTCGATTAATGACCTCATCAGCACCTATCTCTTTAACTGCAACTGCCTTTGATTTACTTGCTATTGCTACTACAGAAGCGCCCCGTCTTTTTGCAAGCTGAATTGCAGCAGATCCAACGCCGCCCGATGCACCTGTTATCAGAACAACTTCGCCTGCCTTAACATTTGAACGCTCTAATAGGTTTTCTGCTGTTGAGTAAGCACAGGGTATAGATGCAAGTTCAGCAGCAGACCAATCACTTTCAATCTTAAAACTCTCTTCACTAAAAGCTACCATAAACTCTGCAAAAGCACCATCACATTCAGAGCCCATTGTCCAGCACTCGTAGGGTCGATATCCCACTGCATATTGCTGCATTGTTCTAACCAGAACACGTTCACCAATTCGCTCTGAGTTGACTCCAACTCCAACAGCAACTATCTCACCATAACAATCAGCGCCCTGGATAATTGGAAAATTAAGCGGCACTCCAGCCCAGCCTCCATCAATATCCTTACCTTGAAAATCTTTTGAATCAGTCTGACCAGTAACAGACTTAGAGTACCAGGCAGTTCGTGTATTGATATCTGTATTGTTTACTCCTGCACCTAAAACTTTTACCAGCACTTGGTTGGAATTTGGCTGAGGAACGTTGATATCATTTCGAAACTCAAGCATTTCAAAACCACCATGGCCTTTAGTTAGAACTGCGCTCATTGTCTTTGGAATTGTAATCATTATCAGGAATTATTTGATATTTTAAAAACTATATTAACAAATCTGATTCAAATGGGTAACTTGTCAGCAACTCATGTCCATTTTCAGTTATTAATACTTGTTCTTCGAGTTTTACGCCAGAGCCTCCACTAAATCTTCCAACATAGGTTTCGACGCACATCACCATACCCTTTTTTAATACACCATCAAAACTGTTTTCATTTAACTCCCAACTGAATGGAATTGCTGGAAATTCATCACATAGTCCTACGCCATGAAAAAGGACTGAATAATGTCGAAACTCATCCTTAGAATACTCCTTAGCATTAAGAGTTAACTCTTTAAAGGTTATGCCTGGCTTTAATAACTCCATATTTTTTTGGATTTGCTCATAGCCTAAAGTATAAATTTCTTTTTGCTCATTAGTTGGCTTCTCATCTCCACAAAGCCAGGTTCGTGACATATCAGTACAATAGCCATATGAGCCAACCAAATCAGTATCAAAACCCATCAATTCTCCAGCCTGGATTGGTCTCGATGAGCACTCTTGGTACCATGGATTTGCTCTAGGACCAGAGGCAAGAAGTCGGGTTTCAATCCACTCTGCACCTCTATTGACTGCCTCCATCTGAAAACGACTCCAAAGCTCCTGCTCAGAAATACCAGGTTTAAAATAATTTCGCATTAACTCTACAGAACGCTCACAAGCGAAAATAGAGCGCCTCATTGCATCAACCTCATCTTCTGATTTAACGAGCCTTGCTAACTCCATTACCTCTTCACCATTAGTAAGCTCTAGACCAAGAGATTGAAGCTCATGAATTCCTTCTGGAGCACAATGATCCACAGCCAACCGCCTATTGCCTTTACCGTACTCTCTCACAATATCAGATATTTCAGAAGCCCAAATCTTAGCTTTTGCTTTACTTTTATTGCCCGCAGTAAAGTAGAGGTATGTCAGTGCATGTCTGACTTCAGTTATTAATGGGTTATGATTTGATAAAAACTCATGGGCATCAAACTCAAAGATAATAACGGGCCCTTCAGTCATTATTAATGAGTATCTAGCTGCATTATGGGAAGTCCATAAAGACATATTAGTACTATCTGTTGCGTATCGAATGTTGACAGGGTCATAGAGTAGAATTCCAGCGCAGTCAAATTCAACAAGTTTTTCACGAACTCTTTTAAGGCGATACTCTCTAATCTTTGTCATATCTGGAGCTGCTAAGCCATCGTCAAGCCATTCTTTTTCTGCCAGCTCCCCAGGTCCAAGTGCATGCTTATTAAGGCTAAAAATATCTTCAGTAACCTCTAGATGAGAGCCAATTTTCGAGTGGTGTCTTTTGGGTATTGAAAAGCTCATAAAAATCCTCTTTTTACTGTCTCATTTTGGATCCAGAAGGATCATAGAGTGGTTTCATTTCTACCGAAGCCTTATGAAATTCGCCTAATATCTCCACTTCTAGGTCTATACTAGGATCAATCAATTCAACTGGAAGATAGGTCATAGCAAGGGATTTTCCAACCGAGTGGCCATAACCCCCTGAGGTAATATAAGAGACACACTTGCCGTTATACATTACCGCTTCATCTCCACTCACATCAGTTTCTGTATCAATTTGAATGACTGAAAGTTTTTTAATTGGACCATTCTTTTTTTCTATCAAGGCTGCTTTTTTACCAATAAAGTCACCCTCCCAATTAACAAAGAAATCCATTCCAGACTCCATTAAAGTAAAGTCAGGGCGATAATCCATTGTCCATGCTCCCCAATTTTTCTCAAGCCTCATTGACATTAATGCTCTTCCACCAAACCACTTTAGTCCAAGATCTTTTCCAGCCTCATCTATTTCCTCAAAAAGCTTTAATTGGTATTGTGGTGAAACATATATTTCATAGCCAAGCTCTCCTGTAAATGAAATTCTGACACATAATGCAGGAACGCCAGCTATAAAGGTATCCCTTATATCGCGAAACTTAAAAGCTTCAGAGCTGACATCTTCTCTCGTAAGCTTTGACAACAATTCTCTTGACTTTGGTCCAGAAATTGCAATACCATGAAAATCATCTGTCATGTTTTGATAGAGAACATCATCTATACCCTCAAGATGTTTTTCAAACCATCGAAGGTGCATATTTTGTGCTGCACTTGAGCCAAATAAATAATAGGTCTCTTCATCAATACAGGAAACTGTTAGGTCACCATTCAACTTACCACTCTCAAGAAGCATGGGTGATAAGTTAACGCGGCCTTTACTAGGAATATGTCCAGCAAGAATTTTTTCTAAGAAAGCTTTCGCTCCTTTCCCAGTAAACTTATGATTCGCAAAGTTTGCAACTTCGATTGCACCAACAGATTCGCGAACAGCATTGACCTCACTTGCAACATAATCATGGGATCTTGATCGATGAAATGTAGGGTCTTCATAAGCATCCTCTGGCGAGTTTGCAAACCATAAAACATTTTCGAGTCCAAAAGTGTCTTGCCAGACTGCGCCTTTATGAGTTAAGCGATCATAAATAGATGTGGTTTTTTGACGCCTTCCTTTAGGTAGTGTTTCGTTTGGAAACGTCATTACAAATCGTCTTTCATAATTTTCAGAGGATTTAGTAACGCCCCATTGAGGTGTCGCAAAGCTTCCAAAGCGTGCAATGTCCATTGCCCAAACATCGACTGATGGCTCCCCTTCAATCATCCACTCAGCAAGAGTTTTCCCAACTCCGCCTGCTTGACAAAAACCAGCCATAACACCTACAGCTGTCCAATAATTTTTCATACCTGGAACAGGCCCAATCATAGGATTGCCATCTGGGGAAAATACAAATGGCCCATTAATAATGTTTTTAATGCCAGCGGTTGCTAGCGCAGGAATACGCTCATATGCTAGCTCCAATCGATCTGCGATATTATCAAGTTTTGGCTCCAATAAATCATGCCCAAAGGTCTGTGGTGTTCCGTCAAGAGACCAAGGAGTAGATCGAGGCTCATAGGTCCCTAGCAACATGCCAGTATTTTCTTGGCGCGTGTATATATTTGCTTCAAAATCAATAAAACTAGGTAAGCGTTGGCCATCTGCTAAGCCAGCAATCTTTTCAATCTCTTCAGTAATTAAATAGTGATGCTCCATCGGAACAACAGGCAAATGTACTCCAGACATCCGCCCAAGTTCACGTGCCCAAAGACCGCCAGCATTAACAATATGCTCTGCATGGATATTCCCTTTCTCGCTCACGACATCCCAAGATCCATCTGCCCTTTGGTTGGTCTCAATAACTGGTGTATGCGTATAAAATTCAGCGCCATGAACGCGCGCAGATTTTGCATAAGCATAGACAACGCCAGAAGGGTCAACATCGCCTTCAGTTGGATCCCATAGTGCAGCAACATAATGTTTAGGGTCAATTAATGGGTGCTTATCTACCACCTCATCTAACGATACAAATTCTTGGTCTAAACCCAATGTTCTAGCCTTAGAGCGCTCTCGTTTGAGGTAGTCATACCAGCTTTGATTTGAAGCTAAGTAGAAGCCTCCTGTTTTGTGAAGACTAATTGAATGGCCCGAAGTCTCCTCAATTTCTTTGTATAAATTAATTGTATAGTCCTGTAACTTGGAAACATTCGGATCAGAACTAACTGTATGAAATGAGCCCGCTGCATGCCAACTTGAGCCAGATGTTAATTCGTCCCTTTCAAGAAGAACAACATCTTTCCACCCCATTTTTGCAAGGTGAAAAAGAATCGAGCAGCCTACTACGCCGCCCCCAATAACAACAACTCTTGCAGAATCTTTCATAACGAATCCCTTAATAAAAAAGTGCCCTTATAAAGGAGCGGCTCCACCCTCTGCAACCCTTTTGTCAACAAAAGCTGAAAGTCCTTCTTCCACTTCTGGCTTTAACTTTGGCTCTTCATACTCTTCTAAGAGCTGCTTCCATATTTTGTTTGCTCGTTGAGTTGCAGTTTCTGAACCTGCATCCCTCCAAGATTCAAAATTTCTCCAGTCTGAAAGCATTGGGTTGTAGTGTTCAGTCTCATATCGATCCAAAGTTTGTTGAGCTGCAAAAAAATGATTTGCAGGGCCGACCTCTGCAATCGCTTCTACCCCTAAGGTATCTTTATTCACAATTGCGGGTTGAAGAAAAGCCTCCATCATTTGGTTCATCTCAGCGTCTAAAATTACTTTCTCATAAGATGCGCAAAGTCCTCCCTCTATCCAGCCATGGCCATGCAGAATAAAATTTACTTGGCCCAGCAAGCAAGCCCATAGAGACATTTGTGACTCATATACTGATTGCTCATCTGGAGCATTAGAGGCGTTAGCATTAGATGCTCTAAGAGGAATTTTATATTTTCTGGCTAGTTGTCCACTTGCGATTGTAGCTTGCGTATATTCTGGCGTACCAAAAGCTGGGGAGCCTGATTTCATATCAACATTTGAAGTAAAGCTGCCATACATTGCAGGAGCTCCTGGCTTAACACATTGATGAAAAGCAAGTCCCGCAAGCGCTTCAGCATTTTGCTGAACTAAGGCACCCGCAACAGTGATCGGCGCCATTGCCCCAGCTAGAGTGAATGGTGTATAAATAACAGGTTGATTATGCTCTGCCATTTCAATAGCACCTTCTAAAAGGGCCTTGTCGTAGACCAATGGAGAGTTTGCATTTACAACTGTAGTAATTGAAGGCTCCTTCAGAAGGGTTTCTTTATTAATCCCCCTGCTAATTCGGACAATTTCAATAACATCAAGCATCCTCTCACTGCCAATCGCGTATCCAAAAAGGGGTTTTGTTGTGAGGCGAGCAGCTGCAGAAACTGCCTTTAAATGCCGCACACTTACATCCAAATCGCAAGGTTCGACAGGGTAGCCACCAAATGCATGGACCGTATTTAGCATTTCGCCTAGTTTGATTAAGTTTGTGTAGTCTTCAAAGTTACCTAGAATTCTACCTCTATCTAGATCAGAAACATTGGGTGCACTGGAAACCATTGTATTAATAATAGACTGACCACCAACATGCACATGCCTTTCTTTGTTTCTTCCATGAAGCGTAAACTCACTAGGGGTGGTTGCTATTTTTTCCATTATAAAACCAGGTTCAAATCTAACGCGTCTTCCATCAGAGTCAACGGAGGCACCACCTCGTTTTAAAATCTCTACTGCTCTAGGGGACTGGATGTCCATACCTGTATCACATAAAACTTTTAAAGAGGCTTCATGGATTGATTCAATCTCATCCACTGAAAAAATGCTCATCGGCTGAAAAGGATTCTTTTTTTGTCGATAAGGGGCCTGTGTAAAGTTTGTAACTTCTCTAGTAACCTTAGCTCTTCCTCGTCTCATTAATCAATTCTATTTAAATCGTTATAGAATTGATGTTAATTCAAAAATGAATTGAACTCAAGTTAAAAATATTTATTAAAAATAGTGAGCTGTATTCAGCTCACTGAGAAGTTTTTTAGGTTCTTGGAGTTTTTTTGATTCGATCTAAAATATCAACGCCTTGTTGCTTCCAAAAATGCAACAGGTCAATGAAAATCCAGTTTTCTGAGAGTTTATCACCTTCACGGCGATACATATCTATAACCCTCATATCTCCTGGTTTTTCCGATGCAGGCATTCCCATAAAACCGCCTGTAGGGGTAAGAGTAAGGTTAGGCCATCCAAAAAAACCACCAAAATTACCTTCTGCAAGTTTACAAAGATGGCCATTAGATATACGATCTTTAAATCCAGCCCTAAATGGCCCAGAGTGCTGCTCAGCATACCTTTCAATTGTGTAGCTCGAGCCAATACCGGCAGGGCCCCACCAAATCATATCTTCATTCCAGCTAGCTCTAAGTTCATCAACTAGTGATATTTTTCCTGTGTGCTTCCAACCCTTAATATCTTCAATCATAAAGTTTATTGAAGCAAGTGTTTTTTCACCTATCTCTTCATCCTGCTCTTCAAACAACAAGCCCTCATGAGTCATTGGCCCTGGCTGAACAAGATGAGCCCCTGTTTGAGGTGGAAATGGGTTAAGTCCAACCTGCAGCATGACATGTGGAATATCAAAAAACATTGCAGTTTCAGTTATCTTTCCATTTTCAACCTTATTAAATTCGCAGTAACGTAATAAAGCCATCTTTCTTGATGGAGCAATTCCTAGCCATTCATTATCAAAGAGTCCCATAAGATGGCCCATAGAAACTACCCAGACGGATTCAAAACCGTCAATTTGATTTTTTCCTGCAATAAAAATATCCATACGTCTTTGAATATTTTTAAATGCATGACGAAATGGCTGCCAGAAAATTTCTGAAACTTCCTTAGCATCTGAAATCTCATTAAAGGGATGGAAGCCTCTCCAAATATAGTCTTCACTAATATAGTTTTTTAAAACTTTTGTAATATCAGTACCTTGCGCGGAGTCAAGTGCCTTGTAATAGTCACGAATTAATTTTTTTTCTTTTTGCAAGTTTTGAGTCATATTTATTCCTTATTTAATATCATTGTTGCGCCCATTTCTGCAATCATCATGGTTGCTGCTGAGGTATTACCACTTACTATGCTAGGCATAATAGAGGCGTCAATCACTCGTAAGTTATTCATTCTTTTTACCTTTAAATCATTTGGAGAGACGACTGCTAAATCATCGACCCCCATCTTGCAGGTCCCAACAGGGTGATAGACTGTTACTGCAGTTTTACGAATGTAGTCTAATAGCTCCTCATCTGATTGGATAGATTTCCCAGGTGCAATTTCTTCACCACGAACTTCATCAAACTCTTTAGATGATAAAACCTCTCTCGCTTTTTTAATCGCTTCAATAATGCTTTGCTCATCCCTGGTATCAGATAAAAAGTTTTGGTCGATAAGTATCTTGTGATTCTCACCTTCCTTCTTTATTTTTACTGACCCTGAACTATGCGGCCTTAACAAGCAAGTAAAAAGAGAATACCCATGCCCAAACTCAAACTTTCTGCCGCGGTGACTTCGGTAAATAGGCGTAAAGTGGAACTGGACATCAGGATACTCAGGCTGACCAAGTTTTGTATCTGCAAAACCTCCAGCTTCAACAAAATTACTCGTCCACCAGCCCATCCTTCTAAAAAGAAAGTTAAAAGGAGAGGTAATTATATGGGGCAACAAAGACCTCCATGAAACACCAATTGATTCTGCTTTCTTTGAGCGAACTGTGACCATTGTATCTAAGTGGTCTTGAAGATTTTCACCAACCCCTGGAACATTATGATGACAACTAATTCCTGCCTTTTCAAGCTCCTCCCTATTGCCTATTCCTGAAGATAAAAGTATCCTCGGTGACTCAATGGCACCAGCACATAGTAGAACCTCTTTATTACAATATAATTCTTTATCAATACCATTAACTTGAAGCTTTAAAGACTTAGCAATATCGCCTTCCACCTCAATTGATTGGACTCTGGCATGGGTCATTATGGTTAGATTGGCTCTAGAAACAATAGGCTTAATAAAAGCCCTATAAGAATTAACTCGAGTTCCTTTATCCTGATTAACCTTGTAAATACCCAGACCTAATTGAGATTCATCATTAAAGTCAGAATTCTTTGGAAGCCCTATATGAGTGCCAGCATTAATAAAGCGCATTGCGGTCTTATTGACCTCTTGTGGCATGACAACTGGCCACTCACCGACTGTTGAATGGTACTTAGGGTCTCCCCCTGTTTTATCATTCTCAAGTTTTTTAAATATCGGCAAGACATCATTATAAGACCAGCCCTTACAACCTAGGGTTTCCCAATTATCGTAATCATTCTTATTACCACGAATATAGATCATGCCATTAATTGAGCTCGATCCCCCAAGGCACCTGCCACGATTAACAGTAATTACACGGTTGTTTAGTTTTTTTTGTGGGACTCCCTTGTAAGCATAATCAAGCTTCTTATGGTCATATGCAACAGAAAGGCCAGCAGGAATTTGCACCCAAGGACTCTTATCACTTCCGCCTCCTTCAATCAAACAGACGGTGGTTTTAGGGTCTGCGCTTAATCGATTTGCTAAAACGCATCCGGCGGAACCTGCGCCAATAATAATATAATCAAACGAGGACAATGACTAACCCTTAACTGCGCCAGCTGTTAGCCCACTAACAAGCTGCCTTTGAAAAAACATAACCAGAATAAACAATGGAACTATAGCAGATACCACTGCTGCAACTGCAAACATAATATTGCCTTCTGTTTGAGTGGTGCCCATAAAGCTGGCAATTTTAGGGACCATAGTTTGGTTTTCCTGAGAGAGTAGTAACGCTGTAACAGCAAAATCATTATATGCCAAAAGAAATGAGAAGAGTCCAGCAGTAATAACGCCTGGCCACATTACTGGAATAATTACATGTCGAAATGCTTGGAACTGAGTACACCCATCAACCTTTGCACTCTCATCAAGCTCTTTCGGAATTGTTTGAAAAAATGAGTGCAGCATCCACAATGTAAATGGCTGGTTAATCGCTACTAAAACAATAATAGTGGTCGGCAATGTTCCCCAAACATTCCAATCATAGAAGGGTTGTAAATAGCCAGAAACAAGAGTGATTGGAGGCAGCGCACGAAAAACAAGTGCAATTATTAGCAGCCAAAATGAATAACGAAACCCAGACCTTGAAAGCGCATAACCGCCTAAAGTTGCAAGAGTTAATGATATGAGTACTGTAGAAACACAAACTATCGCTGTATTAAAAAAAGCGCGCCAAAACTCTTCTTGGATCCATGCGCCCTCATAACCTGCGCCTGTAAAAGATTTTCCATATACTACTTGTGTTCTTACCCCAGAAAATACATTAGTCCAGTCTCCTTTTGAGAAAAAATCCAGCTCTACTTTGAATGAACCCCACATAGTCCATAAAAATGGAAAGGCTGCCAAAATTAACCAGAACAATACAAAGCCATATATTAATAGTTGGAGTCCTAATGGTCTTTTTATTTGATTTGAGGTCATATTATTTCTCTGGATTAAATTCACGCCATGTTCTAATTAAAACTGGCATAAGAAGTATGATGACACCAATTATTGTCAACACTGATGTCGTTGCCGCTGAAGAAAGAAGTCTTATCTCTTGGCCAATATCATTCCATATAATCCATGAAAGAGAGGTCGCATGTGCCGAAGCACTAAAACCAACTATTGGCTCAAATACTCGGAAATTATCCATCAGCTGAATTAAAGCCACAAATGCTACTAGTGGAGATAAATGAGGCACAATGACATGAATAGTTTGCTGAAAGCGTGTGGCCCCATCAATCATTGCTGCTTCTATAGTTTCTTGTGGAACAGTCTGAAGTCCAGCGTAAAAAACAATGAAGGCAAAAGGGGCAGAGTGCCAAACACCGTATACAATAAGTGTTATCCATGTTAGGCCAGTTGATGCCTTTAGTGACAAGGTAGGATCTGCAAATAATTCTTGGAGGCCTGAACCAATAATACCTCGTGCATCAATCATCCAAAACAGAATTAACGAACCAACCAAAGGGGTTACAATCATCGGCAGCAATGAAAAGAACACCATGAATCCTTTCAAGTGTCGATGCAGTGAATTTACTGCTAGTGCAATTATAAATCCAAATAATATAACCAGTGGGGTTACCACAAAGGTATAAGTCAAAGTAAAGCCCATTGCTCGATAAAATGGAAGATCGTTTAGACTGGAAACAAAATCAATAAAGCTTGTCTTACTCTCCCAGAACTCACCAACCTCTTTAAAGGCTAAGTGGTTTCTATCAGTATAGATTTGAAATCCAACCCACTTACCTTGTGGCTTCTCTTCGTTGATTTTTTGACTTGCCTGATGATCAATAGTAGTTTCAGATTTACAACCAAATGGATCACACGATTCAACAACAATCAATACCTGGTCATGAGGTGTATGAAGTGACTGACTCACAATCGAAGTTAAGGGCAAGGCAATGAACAAAAACATTGCTAGGGCTGTAGGTAAAAAGAACCAAAAAAAAGTCTTATGCTTCATATGGAAATAATAAGATTAGAGAAACTCAATTATACAAAAAAAAGAAAAGGGCATGTGAAACACACGCCCTAATCTTAGGAGACAAACAACTTACAAAAGCTTATAAATAGCCTTTTTCTGTCGCAGCAGTTGTGTATGCCGCTTCTAAACCAGCTAAAGCTTCTTTAGCAGTTTCTTTGCCTTGCATGAAGTCAACTAATTCAGCACCTGCAGCTGAATGCATTAGACCTGCATATGGCAACATTGGATACGGCTTAGTTCCCATTGCAGCAGCAGCAAATACACCTGCAGCAGCTGGAGTAGGCTCATAACCATCAATTAACCAAACAGCTTGTGGCGAAGTCGTTTCGTTCAACATAGCTGGACGAATTGCATGCATCATAGCCATAAAAGTAGCCTCTGCATCTGTATCTGAAATATTCTTAGCTACAGTAAATCCATCCCACCAGAGAGTTGAAGCTGCAGTTGTACCACCACCAACTGTCATAGGACCAGCAGTAGCTGTAGCTGCTACTACAGCAGCATCTACTTCATCGCCTTTAAGGGCTCCAATACGTGATCCCCACATATTCATCAGGGCAACATTACCAGCTTTCCATTCGGCACTAGTTGCGTTTGAGTCGTGTGTTAGAAAGTCTGGATTCATATATTCAGACAAAGCTTTCATCATGTTTAGTGAATCTACACCATGTTGGTTATTAACAGCAATCTCAGCTGTTCCTGGCTTAAAGAACTCACCACCATAACCCATATACATATTGACGAATTCTTCAGCTAAGTTCCAACCGGCTGCATAAGCACCGCCAATTGGGTACTGCATCAAATTATAGTTCGCAATTTTTTCAGCAGCAGCTAACATTTCTTCATAAGTAGATGGAACCGCAATTCCTAAATCTTTCAAAACATCTGATCTATAAGTCAAATGCTGAGCGTTCGCCATAAAGGCAATACCCATAATATTTCCATCAATTGTAACTAACTGGCTTTTCTGAAGACCCTGTCCATGCTTAGCAACTAGATCATTCAAAGGTCTAATCACATCATTGTTCATAAGTGCAACAATTGATGAGTTAGCAACAATAGCTGATGTAAATTCAGCTGGGTTACCAGTCATACCTGGAAGATTAATTTTTTGATGATCAGCAGTTAGGTTTGTTTCAACTGTAACACCACCACCTGCACACTCCATTGCGCCTGCACCGATTGTTTGAATCGCTGGAAACTCATTACCAACAATACTAACTCTGCCTTCAGAGATGCCGCAACCGGCCCATGCACTTGAAGCTAGAGTAGTAAGCGCTACAACTGTAGCGATTTTTCTTAAAAACATAATATCACTCCTTTTTTTTCAATTAAATACAAATTAATAGTACATCGTAACAAATATATTGCATACGATTGCAATCAATTATATCACAGAGTCTTAATCTCTATATAACTTTTTATTCAGCATATTAAACCGAGACATACTATCTAAAATTTCTCAATAACAACCTTACTAAAAACTCAAAAAATTTATGTTCTTGATTTTTCGAAATCTTCCCATGCACTTTTAAAGCTATCAAAATTGAAATCTTTCTTTTCAGCAGGACCAAGAATCAACTGCTCTGAAGCAAATAACTTATGGATAGCGTCCTGTAAACCATTAATAACCTCTTTAGGGATTACAACTGCGCCGTGAAGGTCAGCATGAATTAAATCATTTGGCGAAACACTCATACCAAGAACACTAATTTTTGTATCAATTTCTCGTACGTGAACAAATCCGTGACTTGGGCCGATAGAGCCTGCAACGACTGGAAAATCTTCTGCAAGATCACCAAGATCTCTCATAACTCCGTTAGTCAGCGCACCAGAAAGACCAAACCCTTTGTGAACTTTCGTATTAACCTCACCCCAATAAGCTCCAATACAATTTGGATAATCAACATCCTCTATGACTGCAACGGCAGGGCCAGTAACTTCTGACATATAGCGGTAATAATTCATCCTCCGCTCTTTAATTATCTCTTGATCTTCTGTTGGCGGACTCAGTGCAGCAATTTTTGCAGTTTTGGCAAAACCAACCATTGCTCCACCTTTTGGTGCCGAGCAAATCATGGTTCCGCGAGTAAATTCTGAAAAACCCCTCTTGCCTTGTGCTACTTCAATTGCGTTACATACAGTAGGTGTATCTACTGATTGAAGAAGGGTAAGTAATTCTTGATCTAGTTCATAAGCCATGTTTTTAATATCTCCGTAGTTTTCTCTGGTTGTTCTAATGTTGGCAAATGACCGGCATTTTCAATTACCTCTAAAGTTGAGTTACTAATTATATTATGCATCAATTCATGCTTCTCTAGAGGGCATAATTTATCTTCCAAGCCGCACATTATCAACACGGGAATATTAAGTGAGTTAAGGGCCTCCTCTTGATCAATTCTTCCTTGGAGGGCTCTTGACTGGTTAACAAAAACTTTAGGACCTAAAGAAAGAGCCATATCCATGCAGATATTTAAAATAATATCTGGATTATCGCTATCCGCTAAATATTTAGGTTTCATCTCATCACGAATAACATTTATTAATTTTCCTGATAAAGCATCACTAATTTGAGGCTCACGCTTGGCCTTCACTTCCTCTAATTCAGATTTAGGATTGGTATCAATTAACACCAATTTTTCAACTCTTTCTGGTGCCTGTGAACAAATTTCCATAGCTACAATACCACCCATAGAGTGGCCAGCAAGGCTGAATTTTGGTGGCGCATGACTTAAAACATCGGCCGCCAAGTCGCTAATATTGTCATGTTTAGAAATATCTGCAATATGCACCGATACCTCAGCGAGAAGCGCCTCTATTTGTGGCGCAAAAATGCGCTCGTCACACATCATTCCAGGAATCATTACAAGGGGTGTCATAATCTATTACTTACAAGCGCAGCACCCTCAGATAAAGACTTTAATTTAGCAAAAGCAATTTCTGGATCGACCGCTCCAAACCCTGCAAATGTTCCAAAACCACAGTCTGATCCTGCAATTACTCTTTCACTCCCTACTATATTAACAAATTTTTCGATGCGCTCTGCAACTAGCTCAGGATGCTCAATGAAGTTAGTGGTTGTATCAACAACCCCAGGTACAAGTATTTTCGTATCTGGTATTTCGCTTTTACGATCTCTAAAAACTGTCCATTCATGAGCATGGCGTGGGTTTGAAGTTTCAAATAAAGTATATCGAGCTTTTGCCTTCATAAGAGTTCCAAAAACCTTATTCATATCTATATCGCAACAGTGGGGACCTTCATAATTCCCCCAACAAATATGAATTCTAACCTTCTCTTCTGGGACATTCTTCAGCGCATGATTTAAGGCTTCAACGTGTGACTCAATAATCTTTATAAACTCTGAGTCAGACAAGTCACTAAATAGCATATGCCTAGAAAGTGCTAGATCAGGACAATCTAACTGTAAGTCTAAACCTGACCCTACGATAGTTTCATACTCATCTCTCATAGCATCGGCCAAGGCGGCCAGGTAAGAATCCCTTGAAGGGTAGTAGTCATTTTGTAAAAATAGTGAAATAACACCAGGCGAAGCTGCATTCATAAAACCTCTATCAATGCTATTTTTAGCCATTGCAGATTTCAAATTAGATATATCCTTTTGAAGCTCTCCTTGACCTTTTGATTTTACTTCACTTGTGCACATTGGTCTTGAATATTGAGGAGTTCCACCATCATCGGATAGCCTTTTAAGAAAGCCTGGAAACATCTTTAAGTCTTCTGGCGCATTTCGAGCACTGTCACCTGAAAAACCTGTATATCTATCTTTCACATAGGTTGCGTATGATATTTTTGATGTCTCCCCATCACTAACAATATCGATACCTGCATTTTTTTGCTTCTCAACAGTCTTTAAAACATTCTCTTCCATGCACTCATCAAAACTCTTCTCATTATATTTTTGACTATTTTCTCTTGCAAAAATATAGTCAACAACTTCTTGAGTTCTTGGAAGTGAGCCTACGTGACTAGTTAATATTCTACTCATTCATTACTCCTTAATAATATATAAAAAAGGTCATTCCCTTATAGCTTTGTTAGGTCATCGGCAGACAAATGATCCGTTACAAACTCAGCACCACTAAAATCATTACCTTGTGTATTCGCTCCCGGGAATCCAATACACTGGATACCTGCTTCTAAAGCAGACTGCATACTAATTTCAGAGTCCTCAATGGCAATGCAATCTTTTGCATCTAGATGCAGCTCAGACAGAGCTTTTAGGTATATATCTGGACTTGGCTTTGGATTAGATACCATTGTATCGTTGCCAATGAAACTGAAATCATTGCGCTTTATCTGATCTCCTAATGCATAAAAGACGGCATCAATATTGACTTTTGAAGTATTTGTCACGAATGCTAGTAGTAAACTACTATCCAGTGAATGACTAATAAGGCTTGCTACACCAGGGCGGAGTAGGATGGATTCTTTGGCCATCAAACTATCAAAGATTTTAGTTTTTTGTCTATGCAGATGCATTGCATCTATATCAACACCGCGTTGAATCGCATAGTTTTTGATCCTCTCGCAGCCTCCAGACTTTGCCAGTAGCTTCTGGTACTCATCAGGACTCCAATTCCAGTCAAGTTCAGCCTCAGAAAATGCCTGGTTGAATGAGCGACGTTGAAGCTCAGAGGTTTCAACAAGTGTCCCAATCGATCCAAAAAGAATTGCTTTGTGATTCATTATCATGTCCTTAAAAATTAGCTTCTCCATGTTGGGCCTGCTTGATCATCAGTCTTTGTAACCCTGAAAAGACTTGCACTTCTCAAATCTTTAGGGACAATCTTATGCAGCATTTCAGGGCGTATCAAACATGTATCCCCAGGAGAAAGAGTTGCAACATTGTCATCCCACTCTAGAGACCATTCACCACTCATTATCATATTAACCTCGTGTCGACTTGAAGAGTATTGCTCTCCAGTAAAAGTGTCAGATGTAATGTAGTCAACTTCAAAACCAGGTCGATCTTTTAAAATCCCATCTACCCCAATAACATTTAGCGGTAAATTCTGTGACTTTTGCTTTAACTCTAATGAGCTGACAAAAAAATTATTAATAAACTCTTCAGTTG
>OJIV01000453.1_pt1 | contig 17139 bp, 17 predicted proteins | sample 1595861 | NCBI WGS metagenome assembly OJIV01 (sample SAMN05416883, study PRJEB24817) | seawater metagenome | isolation source: Sea water | place: Canada:Atlantic | collected 2013-11
ACGAGATTTCTGCCTGTCTCGTGGGCTCGGAGATGTGTATAAGAGACAGGCTGAGCGCTTCGATGTGCCCGCCGACTACGGCCTTGAAGAGGCCATCGCGGCTGCGGTGGACGGGGATGAGATCGCGGTTGCTCCTGGCGAATACGAGGTCGCGCTCGACTACGATGGCAAGGAGCTTTGGGTTCACTCCACAGAGGGACCAGACGAGACCACCCTGCGTGGAAACGAAGCAGGACCGGTGGTGACCGTCGCAAAACAAGCGGGCGAGGGAACGACCCTGGAAGGCTTCACCATCACTGGGGGAGGGGGCACAGAGCGCCAGTGGATCGTAGGCAACGGACGAATGGGCGGCGGGGTCTACGTGGACCGCGCGCACCTCACCGTGCGCGACTGCGTCTTTGTGGACAACAACACGGTGGCCTCGGGCGGGTCAGGGGGCGGCGGACTCTTCGTCTCCCGGAGCGAGGTCTGGGTGATCGACTCCGTCTTCCAGCAGAACCTTGGCTTCTACGGAGGCGGCGCAGCCCTTGTGAGCCAGGGAACCCTGTGGATCGAAGACTCTTGGTTTGAGGGCAACCTGAGCCGTCATGGTGGGGCTCTGGCGGCCCTCAATGACTCCCGTCTTCTGCTCACTGGAAACCACTTCGTCGACAACCAAGCGGGCCACGGCGGTGCGATCTTCGCCAAGGACAGCATCGTCGTCAGCGACGGCGACACCCTCCACGACAACGAGGTTTGGCACGGGGGGGGCGGAATGGCCCTCCAAGGAAGTGTGGTCACCATTCGGCGTGGGGAGATGCGTCGAAACCGAGCCCAGGACGATGGCGGTCACATCTATGCAGCCCAGGACACCGAGCTGACCATCTCGAGCACCTGGTTGGACCAAGCTCAGGCGCGCGCAGGGGGAGCGGTCTTCCTCCGGGGCGCAAGCTCGGTCTTGACGGGGGAGGGGCTGCTTCTCTCGGGGAACTCTGCCACCGAGAGCGGCGGTGACTTTTGGATTGGGCAGGGGCGCGCTGTGCTCTCGCAGCTGACCAGCATTCAAGCAAGCGTGCCTGCGGACAACGCCGGGGCCTTCCTGATTGCGGTGTCCGGGGCCGAGGTTCAGGTGATCAACTCGATTCTGTATGGAGGGGTCGGCGCCAAGCTGGTCTCACTGGTCAGCGCCGAGGCCGAGGCCTTGCACTGCATGTTCTCGGACTACTCCGGCGCAATCGGCGCCATCGCCCAAATCTCGACGGTCCTGGGCGACCCCCTTCTGCAGAGCACAGACCTCTCGGATGTTGACCCAAGTTTGCTCGATGGCTCAGCAGCGATCGACGCCGGTGCGAACGGGAGCCTGGACAAGGACGGAAGCCGCGCGGATCTTGGCGCCACCGGTGGGCTCAGCCCCTGGTCGCCGCGCTAGTCGCTCTCGAGCAGTCGCTTTAGGCGCTCGTAGTCCTGGGCCACTGACCTAGCGACCATGGTCCCCATGCCCGGAAGACGCATATACCAGGGTGGTTGGCCGGTGACCTTGGCGTGGATCCGACAGGACTTAGGGCCCAGTGGCTCGACCCAACGCCTGACCTGAATGGGGAAGGTGCTCACCAGGCTCTCAATGGAGACGCTGCGGTTTGGGGTGAACTGGGTGACCTGGAAGGTGCTCAAGATGGCCTTGCCCATGAAGCGCGCCTCTTGCTCATAGGTCGAGCCCACGTCAATGGCTCCCGTGCTGGTCCAGGTGCAGCGCACCATGCCGTCTTGCCAGTCGGGATTCTTGGAGAAGTCCGAGAGGAGCGCGAAGGCAGTCTTGGCAGACACGTTCACGTCGACGCTCGTTTGGGTGTCCATGGATGCAGTCTACGCGCCCAGCATCTCCAGGTCACTGGGGTGAATTCGCCCAGCTTCCAGCAGGCGCCAGAACATGAAGGAGATCACGCGCTGGGCGGGGACCTCCAGGGCCTTGTCGGCAAAGCCCGTCCACTCCGTCCCGGTCCAGTGGATGCGGTCCGCTTCGGCATCCCAGGCCACCCAATCGCCGTCCAACTCGTAGAGCACCCACCAGTCTTTGGCCTGGGGTGGGAGCGACTCCATCGTGCCGTCGAACATCCGCATTGGGTCGATCTGGCCAAGGCGTTGGCCCCAATGGGCGGTCCCAGACTCCTCCTCCACCAGGCAGACGGTCCCAAAGGTGCGGGCCAGCCAGCCGTAGGCGCCTGGAGCCTGGCAGGGCCTCGCTCCGCTCCTGCTGCCAAAGCACGGGGCCTTGAGGCGTTTCAGGTCGTTGAGAAGCACGTAGCGCAGAGACCAATAGAGTCGGATCGGGTCGCTCGGGTCGGGGCCTGGGAAGGTGCTGCGTTCGATGATCGCGGTGCGGGCCCGCAGGTCCCCCTTCGCCCACTGGAGAGCGGCAGGCAGCTGCTCCAGCGCTGCGCGCCATGCGTGAAAGGCGGTGATCACGCCTGGGGGACACTCGGCCCGCTCCTCTGCGCTGAGGTGATCTGGGTGGGAGACCAGCAGCTGCTGGCCGCCGCTGTACCAGTGTCTGCGTTCCTTTCGCTTCCAGGCCATCGCTTGGGCCTCCTCTTGGGCGGACTCTTCAGTGGGGCGCTCTATCGGCCAAGCATCTTCAAATCGCTGGGCAGAAGGGAGCCACCGTCCATAAAGCGCCAGAGCTGAAAGGAGAGCACACGCTCTATGGGCGCGGCGATGGGCGTCTGGACCTCGCCGGTCCACTCCGGACCAATCCAGACCAGCGCGCCCTCCGCGTTCAGCGCCAGCCAGTCTCCGTCCGCCTCGTGCACGGCCCACCAGTCAGCGGCCCCCTTGGGAAGCTCGGGCAGCATGAACTCGACGAAGCTCGCCGGGGCGACTTGGCCCAAGCGCTTGCCCCAAGGGGCCGTTCCAGACCACTCGCTGCACAGGTCCACGTGTCCAAAGGTGCGCGCCAACCAACCCAGTGTGCCTGGGGCCTTGCTCGGCACCCCGCCCGTGCTGCTTCCAATGCAGCTGCTCTGGACGAACTTGGGGTCCCCTCGCAGAGGGTAGCGAATCGACCAATACACCCGGTCATCGTGCTGGCTGCGCTCTAGAACCGGCCTGCGGGCCCTCAGTGAATCCCTTGCCCACTCCAGAGTCTCGGGCAGCTCAAACAAGGCCCAGGTCCTGCTCGAGCTGTCGGCCGGCCAGCCCATGAAGGCTGCAATCAGCTCCGGAGGGCACTCGGCCCGCTCAAAAGCAGTGAGGTGCTCTGGATGGGAGGCCAGCAGCTGCTTGCCCCCGCTCATCCAGTGCACCCGCTCCACACGTTTCCAGTCCATCGGGATGTCCCTCTCTGTGGGCGGGCTCGCCAGAGGTGGCTCGGGCGTGCACCCCACAGCGAGTGTGGCTGCGCTGGCAAACAAGAGCTGTCGGCGGTCCAGTTTCATGTGTCCTGAACGCGGGCCAAGGCCCCAGGCTTTCGTTGGCATGCAATCAGCTCTGAATGAGATGACGCCAGTAGCGCTCGGGTGACTCCAACACGCCGCGCATGATCTGGTAGTGGGCCGTCTCCTCCAAGGTGGTCTCCGCGATGCCGTCTTCGTCAAAGAGCATGAGTTGGGCGCCAGGGAAGCTCATCAGGATGGGGGAGTGTGTGGCCATGATCACCTGTGTGCCTCCATCCGCAAGCGAGGTCGCCAGCAGCGCGCAGAGGGAGAGTTGCCGCGCTGGAGAGAGGGCGGCCTCGGGCTCGTCCAGGAAGAGCAGGCCGCTGCGCGCGCGGTTGTTGAGGGTCGCCAACAGGGCCTCGCCGTGGGAGAGGGTCTCCAAGTCTCGGTCGGCGAAGATGGCGTCGGCGTCGCGGCCGTAAGCGTGGTGGCCGCCCTGTTCTTTCAGAGTGCGGATGAAGTGCTGGAGGCGGTCGCCGCGGGCATACCAGGACGCACGGGGGCGCTTGCGGAAGTGGGGCCGCATCGCGCCGGAGAGGCCCTTGTCCAAGTCCGCATCATTGGAGAGCTGGGCCTTGCCGCCACCCCAAGAAGGAAGCCCGGCGAGCTCGGCCAGAGCCTGGAGCAAGGTGGACTTTCCCGTGCCGTTCTCTCCAACGAAAATGCAGACGGGTGCCTTGATTTCCAGGGGAAGCCCCTGGAGCATCGGCAGAGTGAAGGGGTAGCCGTCCCAGTCCTCGACCCGCTCTCGCACCAGGCTGGCGCCGGTCAGAAAGGGTGGGGTGGCCATGCTCAGTGGGCCTCGGCCCAACTGCTGCCGTGGCCGATGTCCACCACAAGCGGAACATCCAGGTCCATCGGCGTCTCCATGGCACGCCTGACAATGTCGGTGACTTGCTCCAGCTCCTCAGGAGGGCACTCAAAGAGCAGCTCGTCGTGGATCTGCAGCAACATGCGGCCCTCACAGCCCGCTGCTTTCAGCTCCTTGTCGATGCTCAGCATCGCCAGCTTGCACAGGTCGGCGGCAGAGCCTTGGATGGGGGTGTTCGCCGCGATGCGCTCCCCGTAGCCGCGCTCGGCGAAGTTCTTGGACTTCAGCTCGCGCACGATTCTTCGGCGGCCCATCAAGGTGTGCACTTCGCCCGTCTCGTGGGCGCGGGCAACGGTCGTCTCTACCCAAGTCTTGACCCCTTCGTAGCGCTCAAAATAGCGCTGAATCATGGCCTGAGCCTGCTTGCGCGTCATGCCGAGCTGTTGCCCGAGCGCGGTGGCGCCCTGGCCATAGATTGTGGCGAAGTTGACCGTCTTTCCGACGTTTCGCTGCTCGGCAGTCACCTGCTCGGGCGGCACATCAAAGACCTCGGCTGCGGTTCGGCGGTGAACGTCTTGGGCCGTGCGGAAGGCGTCCAAGAGCAAGGGGTCCCCGCTGATGTGGGCCAAGACCCTCAGCTCGATCTGGGACCAGTCCGCCGAGATCATCACCCAGCCAGCCTTGGGCACGAAGGCCTCGCGGATACGCTTGCCATCTTGGCTGCGAATGGGGGTGCGCTGCAGGTCGGGATCCGTGGTGATCAAGCGGCCGCTGACCCCGACGGTCTGCTGCAGGTTGCAGTGCACCCGGCCTTCCGAGCTCACAGCGTCTCTGAGGACCTGGGTGTAGGTGTTCACAAGCTTGATGAGCGCCCGGTAGTCCAGGATGACCTGGGCGATCTCGTGGTCTTTGGCCAGCTTTGTGAGCACCTCGGCGTTGGTCGAGTAGCCGGTCTTGGTGCGCTTGATGACGGGCAGCTCCAGCTCCTCGAAGAGGACCGCGGAGAGCTGCTTGACCGACTGCACATTGAAGGGCCGTCCAGCCAGAACATGGATGCGGGCCTCGCAGTCGGCTGCGCGTTTGGCGAAGTCCTTCTGGAGCGCTTCCAGATGCTGGGCGTTCACGCAGATGCCGCGGGTCTGCATGCGCCCTAGGACTTGGGCCAGCTCCAGATCCAGCTCGAGCTGCTCGCTCAGGTCCAGCTCTTCGAGCTGTGGGGCCAGCGCGTCGAAGCAGGCCCAGGATGCGGAGGCTCTCTGCCCGAAGTGGTCGGCGACGTCTTGGGGCTCCAGGTCCTCCAGCTGCCTCTCAGACTTGCCAGCGCCAACGAGGTCTTTGCGGGCCGGCAAGACCAGCTGCAGCTGCTGCTTTGCGACCTGGTCCAAGCGGTGGGGCAGCAGACCGGCGGGGTCCACCAAGAAGCTGGCCAGCGCTGAGTCTCCGTGCAGACCCGATAGGAGGAGGCCCTGGCGCTCCAGAGCGGTGCAGGCCAAGCGCAGGTGGTGGCCGACCTTGGGGGCGTTGCTCTCCAGCCAGGTGGCGAGGGCCGGGTTGGGCCAGGGCACGAAGATGGCCTGTGTCTCGCTGGCCAAGGCCATTCCGTGGAGCTTGCCAGAGATGGCTCCGGGGGCCTCGTTTGCGGGGGCGATTGCGATGGGGCCACTCGAGGCCTCCAGCCAGGCCTGCAGGGCCTGCGGATCGGAGACGATATCGGTGGCTGTACGGGTGCTCTGCTCCTCCTTCACGCTCAGCAAAGAGAAGAAGTGCAGTTGGGTATACAGGGCGTCGATGGGGCCCATATCCGGGGGCTGTACGGCCAAATCACGCACGCCCAGGTCCAAGGGGACCGCGCAGTCGATGGTGGCCAGCTCTTGGGAGAGCAAGGCTTGGGCCCGGAACTCGACCAGGTTCGCTTTCTGTCGGCCTTTGAGCTGCTCGGTGCTGTCCAGGACGGTCTGCAGATCGCCGAAGCGCTCAAGGAGGGTGGCCGCGGTCTTCTTGCCGATGCCAGGCACCCCTGGGATGTTGTCGACCTTGTCGCCCATCAGCGCCAAGTAGTCCACGAACTTCTCAGGAGGAACGCCCCATTTCTTCTGGACCAACTCCGCATCGTAGGTCACCTGCCGCATCGAATCGAGCATGCGCACGCTCGGTCCAATGAGCTGAGCGAAGTCCTTGTCGCCTGAGACGATGAGCACCTCCATCCCCGCGGCGACCGCCTGTTTGGTCAGGGTGCCGATGATGTCGTCGGCCTCGTAGCCAGGGACCGCCAAACGAGGCAGCTTGTGGGCGTCTACGAGCTTGTGGATCCAGGGAATCTGCTCTCGCAAGGTGTCGTCCATGGGTGGACGGTCGGCCTTGTACTCCGGGTAGCGCTCGGCTCGGAAGGTCGGCTTTGGGGTGTCGAAGACCACCGCTGCGTGCTCGGGGAAGCGCCCAGCGAGCAGCTTGTTCAACATGAGCGCGAAGCCGTAGACCGCGTTGGTGTGCAGTCCCTCCGGGGTCATGAACGAGCTGGGAATGGCGAAGAAGGCCCGGAAGATCAGGGCGCTTCCGTCGATGAGGACCAAGCGTGATTGAGCCATGAGCTTCCTGGTTTTTGGCCTGCAACCTCTAGAAAGGATGCTCCGCCAGCACGTAGATCTGCGGAATCACCGCCCGCCCGGTGGTGTACTCCTCGATGCCCAGGCCAAAGTCGGCCCTCAGCACGGCCAGCTCGCGCACGTCGATGCGCAGGCCCAGGCCCGCGGTGTAGTGCATGTGGTACCAGGCATCGTCCTCGCCCGGGTCCCAGACGCGGCCCATGTCAGTGAAGGGCACCAGCTGGAAGTCCATGGCGTTCTTGAAGATGTCGCCTTGCCAGACGTGGATGCGGAACTCTTGCTGCACCCAGGCGGAGTGGTTCCCGCGCAGGCGCTCTTCAGGCAAGCCACGGAAAGCCCAGCGACCGCCGATGACTCCGCGCCCCAGTCCGCCGATGTAGGCCAGGTTCCAGAAGGGCTCCTCGCCCCAGCGAAGGTCCACGCTCAGGTTGCTGGCGCTGACCACGCGGCCGCCCAGCAAGGGGTGGAAGCCTGAGGCGTTGAAGTTGGCGCCCGCCACCTTGTACTCGGAGAGCACTGCGGGGTGGGAGAGGCGTCCGGAGAAGTTGATGAAGGCGCCGCTGCTGGGGTCGATCTCGCTGTCTCGGGTGTCCCGCAGAGCGCCCAGCGCCATGTAGCTGTAGCGCCCGCCTGTGCGGCCTGTCGCGATGCCGGCCTTGAGGTCTTCGTCCAGCTTGGTGTCGTCGGGGACCTGCACCCGCTCTCGCCGGAAGCTCCAGGTGTAGAAGAGCTCCCAGTCCCCGTAGATCTGGCGGCGGATGTTCTGATTGAAGCGCACACCGATCTTGGTGTACTCGTAGTATTCCTCTTCTGCTTCCTTGGAAACGGGCGTGCTGTTGCCGATTCCGTAGTAGGGCGCCTGGGTCCAGTTCACGTAGCGAACGTCGGAGCGCCAGCGCCACTTGGTGCCCAAGATCCCCGGGATCTCAAAGCGGAAGAAGTGGTTCGCGTAGCCGCCAGTGGTCTTGTAGTACTGGCCACTGATGCGGAAGGCGAAGGGCTGCTCGGGGTCGGCACTGGGCCAGATCACGCCGCCAAAGCCGCCGTACCCAAAGAGCAGGGTGGAGTCGTAGGAGAGCAGGGGGACCGCGATCCACGCCGGACGCATGTCCAGCTCGCCATCCTCTCCCACTTCAGGTGGAGGGATGGCGGGACCGCCGCCGCCGCCGCCGGCTTGCACGGGCTGACTGAAGGCCGTCAGCAGAGCCAGGTTCATGAACACTCAGCGATTCTCGCTCAACCACTCGTCTTGGTCTGCCATGAGGGTCTCGATGCCCGCACCCAGCACCCCTTCGATGTCGGCCGCATCCAAACTTCCAACCTCGGTTTGCTGCCAACTCATGTTGTAGCGCCGGCTGCCGCCATCGACGGGGATCCAGATGTCCAAGGTGTAGCTCTGGAAGAGCAAGACCTTGTTGTCGGTCTCCTCGTTGGGGGCCAGTTGGTAGGCCCGAGCCACCAAGGCGTCCCCATTCTCGCTGGGGATCCAGCGGTAGTCCTTGTTCATCTCGTAGGTCATCGTCCCGTAGAAGAAGCTCTCGCGCCGGATGAGGTTGTGGGCGCGCATCAGCTCGCAGGTGCGGTCCAGCATGCAGTCCGGGTCACCCTCAATGAAGGTGCGGGTGTAGAGGTTGGGCGAGCTGGCCTCGACGACGGTGCGATCCTCAATCCGGATCAGGTCCATGTGCTTCTCGGGCGGGTGCTCCGATTGGAAGACCACGCCGAGGCCGAAGGTGTCGGCGGGGTCCAGGCCATGATCGACAATCCCCTCCACCTCTGAGGCCGGAAAGGCCGTGACGGTGTAGCTGCGCTCTTGCCAGTTCGCCTCGTAGTCCAAGTCGTCGGTGAGCAGCACCAAGTCCGCGATGAGTTGCTCGACCTGCTCGGGGTCTTCCCACTGGGTCCAGAGCTGACGGGTGGTCTCATCGATTTCGGGCGGCGCGACCTCGGCCTCTCTGCAGGCCAAAAGGGGGAGCAGCAGGATCATTGGCTAGCCTTTAGCGCGGCCTTCTCGAAGGTCCGCATGTTGTCGGGCAGGGTGCGTCCCGTCAGGCTGCTCATCACCCAGGCGGGGATGTCACCGCCGGGATTGGAGACGGTTCGGTAGAGCAGGGTACTCGGGCCGGAAGGGTTGGGCACGATCTCCCACATCCCGTAGGTGAAAGCAATCTCGATGGCCTCGGCGTAGGTCGAGGTCACATGACCCAGCTCGGTGGCGTAGGTGCTGGAGTCGATGGTGCTCCAGGTGCGGCGAAGGTGACCACTCACGCCGCCTACATCACGGTAGCTGGAGGCATGGTTGAACCAATAGCGCTCGGAGACCGGAAGCATCTTGGGCGCCTTGACGACCTGGTAGTAGTCGCCGCCGCCAAGCTCGGTGGATTCGTGCAGGTTGGTCGAGAAGGTCTCGTGGTTGTCCACATCTGAGATCAGCTTGAAGAGCGTGTCGTCGTCCACCGAGGCGTGCAAGACCTTCTTGCCCATAAAGGCATCGACCCCAAGACTGCTGATGTGCTTCTTGTAGACCTGAAGCCCGTCATCGTCGTCGGTGCTGACGTGGTTCCAGCCCGACTCACTGAGCAGCTCGGTGTGGATATCAGCGGTGTTGGCCGCCTGAACGGAGGGGACCACCAGCAGTGCCACCGTGCTGAGGAGGGCCAAAGTAGCGGTGCTCTTGGCCAAGTTGTGTGCGCGCATGCGTTCTTCCTCCATCTTTACCGACCGCGGGTCACTCTACACGCAGATCTGCGCGCTCCCAAACGCCTGAGTCTGGGGAGGGGCCTTAGGGCAGGGTGCAGGTCTCTTCCAACACCCCAATGAGCCAACGCACTCCCCGATCCAGGTTCTCGACGCTCACGCGCTCCTTGGGGCCGTGGAAGCCCGCCAACTCCTCTTGGGAGACGTCGAAGGGAACCAAGCCGTAGGCCCGGGCGCCCACGTGGCGAAGGTAGATGCTGTCGGTGAAGCCAGGGGAGATGGCTGGACCCACAACGACCTCGGGGCGATCTGCCTGGATGTGGCGGCTCAGGGCTGCGTAGAAGGGGTCCTCCTGCCACTCGCTGACCGCGGCTTCCTCTCGGGAGAGCACCTGGATCTCCACGGCGTCATCGTCGATCAGCGCCGCCAGCTCCGCCAGGGCCATGTCTGCGGTTGTGGTGGGGCTGAGCCGGATGTCCAAGACGGCGCTGGAGGTGCCCGGAACCACGTTTGGAGCGCGCGCGCCCTCCAGTCCAGTGACGTGCCAAGTGGTGGTCATCGAGGCCCGAATCACCGGATTGTCCATGAGCTGGCCCTTGAGCACGGTCTTGGCCGGCTTGGTGAGCACCAGCTTTTCCACGCCTTTGCGCTGCTGCCCTACGTTGTTGAGCAGCTCAATCATCGCCGGATGCCACTCAGGTTCCTGGGCCTCGTTGTGGGCGCGCACCTTGTTTAGGGCTCGAATCAAGTGCTCAGGGGACTCCCGCTCCACCACCGGGGTGCTGCCGTGGCCGGGCTCTCCGTGGGCCACGAGCCGAACCCAGAGCACACCCTTTTCCCCAACGCTGATGGGGTAGACCGTCTGTCCCTCGAAGAGCAGGTCCTGCACGCCCATGCCGCCCTCATTGAGCACGTAGGCGCACCCCAGCTCGTCCCAGCGCTCGACCAGGCGTTTGGCGCCGCCGTTTCCGTCTTCTTCATCGGCGACCGCGAGCAGCCACACGTCGCGGCTCAGGGGGGCCTCGCTGCGCTTGAGTGCCGTGAAGGCCTGGAGCTCAACGATGCCCATGCCTTTCATGTCCAGCGCTCCGCGGCCCCAGATGTAGCCCTCTTCAATGGCCCCAGACAGAGGCCCCGGACCGCCTTCCCAGAGCTCGGGCTCCCAGTCCACGGTGTCGATGTGGGAGAGCAAACAGACCGGCCCCCCGCCGCTGCCGTCTCCGGGCAGCTTCGCCATCAGGTTCGCGCGCCCCGGAGCGTACTCGTCGATCTCATAGGGGATGCCGGCGGCCGCCAGGTGCTCGCCCAAAAATCGGGCCCCATCCAGCTCTTTTTCGGCTCTTGTATCGACCTGTAGGTAGCTGGAGAGCAGCTGCGCGCTCTCTTGAATGTGGGCCTCCTGGTCAAAGTCTTGACCGCCTTCCCCAAGCGAGGCCAACACGCTCCACCAGATGCTCAGCATCATTTGTCCCAGCCATCTAAGGTGCTCTCTGCCAGGGTCATGTTCTTGGCCGAGGGGTCCGAGATGGCCTGCCGAATGGCCACGTTTCCAGCGTGAAGCTGCCCACTCATGGAGCTGATGAGCAAGCGCCGGAAGGCGTCCCCTTGCGGGGAGAGGTCCTCGAGCAAGGCCACGAAGCGCTCACGGGTCACGACACGCACGCTGGCCGGCACGACCACGTTGCAGGTCGCGCTGCGGGGATTGCCGGTGACCAGGGCCATGTGGCCGAGCAGGGCAGGGGCCTGGATCCGAGCCAACTGCTGTTCCTTCCCGGCGTAGTCCCGTTTGGCCACGTTGACCGTTCCGGCAGTCAGGATCCACATGTCGGCGGAGGGATCCCGCTCGGTGCAGAGGCGGTGGCCGCTGTTGAGCTTCTGCTCGGGCAAGAGATCCAGGACCGCCATGAGGTGAGAGGCGTCCACGTCCACGCCGTGCTTGGCAAGCAGCTTCTCGGCCATTTGGTACAGGGGGCTCATGAGGTGATCCCAAAGAGCAGAGAGAGGCGCTCGCCCAGCGTCAGGGGTTTCACCGGGGTTGGTGTGGGCTCCAGGGCGGCAGCCTCGGCGGCGCGCTGTTCCTGCCACGCTCGGCGCAGCTGAAGGTTGGTCCCTTGGATGCGCTTGGCCAGCACGCCGATCAGGTGTCCCTGCAAGGCGGCTTGGGCGCGGGTGCCCTTGGTCTTGGCGAAGAGCTCCGGGGTGAGCAGCACCACGGTGCTGGGAATGAGTGCCCGCACCTGCACGGCGGCGGTCCAGTCCCCCCGGGAGAGCGCACCCTCGCCGGTGACCTCGCCTGGCCAGATCTCGCCCAGAAGGCGGGTTCCGCCGCTGGTTGGAAGCTCGGCGACCAATCGGCCCTGGGCCAAGAGACAGGCCGTTGGCCCCGAGACCCAAGTTCGATGAGGACCTCGTCCTGGCCCAGGGCGCGGCTCTCGCCGTACCTGAGCAAGTCGACCAGTTCTTCTTTTGGCAGCGTTTGCAGGCTGCGAAGGCGCTGAAGTTTGCTTGCTTTCATTGCGAAAGGGTACACCTGCGCATGTAGACTGCCGCCATGATTCACCTGCTTCTGCTCGCCTGCATCACCGACAACGAGACCCAAGACTCCCAAGTGGGAGGGGACGACACCGCTGAGGAGACCGGGCTTCCGCCTGCTCCGCCCAGCTACACCGGCGGAGTCTGTCCTGATTTTTCCGGAGACGAGGTCACCTTTGAGAGCCTCGGAGTGGAGCGCACCGTCCTGATGCTCTGGCCGGATGAACCGCTGGGCGCCCCGGTGGTCTTCGCATGGCACTGGCTTGGCGGGAGTGCGCAGCAAGCGATCTCCGGACTTGAACTCAGCAAGTTGACCGATCAGGGCTACATCGTGGTGGTGCCCACCGCCCAAGAGGGCAACCTCTTGGAGTGGGGCTACTTCCAGGACGCCGACGACAGCTTCGATCTGGCGCTCTTCGACGACGTTTTGAGCTGTGTGGATGAGCAGTACGAGATTGACCGCAAGCGGGTCTACTCCACGGGCTTCTCGGCCGGCGCTCTGTTCACGACCCGATTGGGCATGAAGCGTTCTCAGTACTTGGCCGCGATCGCGCCCTTGTCTGGAGGTACCGAGCCTTTTCAGCCCTACATCACCCCAGAGCGCGCGCTTCCAGTACTCGCGACTTGGGGAGGCCCGAACGACCTGTACCTCAACCTGAGCTTCGAAGAGGCGACCTTTGAGCTCTCGGAAAAGTTGGCGGAGGACGGGAGCTTTGTGGCGCTCTGCGGTCACACAGGTGGGCACACGCTCCCTTCGGTTCGTCTCGCCCATGTCCGGGACTTCTTTGCCGTACACACCTACGGCGAGCCCAGTCCATGGACTGAGGCGCTGCCCGAGGACCTCTGGAGCGGCTGTTTCTTGCCCGAGTCCGGCGATTGACAGGATAAAACAGGGCCATGATTGCCCTACTTCTTCTCGCCTGCACCGCCGACGACCCCCAGACCGAAGACTCCTTCTTGGAGGACACCGGCACGGTAGATGCCACTCTGCCGCCAATGCCCCCGGCCTTCTCCGGGGACGCCTGTCCGACCATGGCTGGAGACGAGCTCACTTTTGAGAGCGCTGGGGTGGAGCGCACCGTCAAGATGCTCTGGCCGGCGGACCCGAATGGGGCGCCCCTCTGGTTCAACTGGCACTGGCTCGGTGGCAGCGCCAGCCAAGCCATCCAGTACCAAGACCTGCAGGACATCGCGGACCTGGGCTACATCGTCGTGGTCCCTGAGTCCCGCGACGACGAGCTCTTTGAGTGGGGCTTCCCCAAGGGTGTCGACGACAGCATTGATCTGACCCTGTTCGACGATCTGCTCGGCTGCATGATCGAGCAGCACAACATCGACCGCAAGCGCGTCTACTCCACGGGCATGAGCGCCGGTGGGCTCTGGACCACCAACCTGGCGATGAATCGCTCGGAGTACTTGGCCGCGGCGGCACCACTCTCCGGTGGAACCGAGCCCTTCCAGGCCTACGATGAGCCAGTGCGGGACATCCCAGTGATGCTGACCTGGGGCGGAGAGGACGACCTCTTCCAAGGCCTGAGCTTCCAGGACGCGACCTTCGCGCTGCAAGCCAGCTTGGAGAACGATGGCCACTGGGTTCTGATGTGTGAGCACGACCTGGGTCACACGCTTCCCCCGGTCAACCTGGACCACGTCATCGACTTCTTCGCCGCGCACGAGTACGGCGAGGAGCTGCCCTGGCAGGACGAGCTGCCCAGCGATCTTTGGAGTGGCTGCTCTTTCGATGCTGGCCCTCAATAGAGCGCTCAGGCTTGGCTAGAACAAGTGCTCATAGGTCAGGTAGAAGCCCGGCGTCCACCTGACCTCGACCCCAGCATCGGTCTCTACAAAGTCGCGGCCAAAGCCCAGGTCCATGCGGCCGACAAAGGCTGCATCGTAGATGGGTCTCACGCCCACTCCGAGCGCTGTGTGCAAGGGAGGGAACTCGCTGCCGTCCAGAAAGACGGTGCCCAGGTCCACGAAGGGCACGAGCTGCCACACAAAGGGCTTGCCGCCCAGGTTGTGTCGTAGGGCGTCGATACGCAGCTCGGTGTTGAGCATCGCTTTGCCTGGCGCACGGTAGCGGCCGTAGCGGATTCCGCGAAGGCTCATGTAGCCACCAAAGCCGACGGTCTGTACTGCGCCGCCCCACTGGTTGAGCTCGTAGAAGGGGATCTCCCCGAACAAGGCCTCGCCCATCAGGCGGCCCGCCAAGACCCCACGCTCTCCCAGCGGCAGGTAGCCCCGAAGGCTGCTGGCTGGCCCACCGAACACCCCGGCGCCTCCAGGGATGGGTGGGTTGTAGCGGCCGGAGATTTCGAGAAGCAGGCCGCGTCGAGGGTCGATCTCGCGGTCGCGTGTGTCTAGCTGAAGGCCGCCCTGGAGCTGCAAGTTCCAGCCGCCGTCCATTCCGAAAGGCTGCTGCTCTTCGAGCAGGGAGTCCTGGTAGGTGCGCACCTCGGAGTAGCGCAGTCCAGAGCTGGCGAAGATGCGCAGCGGGCCGGGAATGTCGCTGAGCCAAGTCAGGCGAATGTGGGGCTGAATCAGGGTGTAGCGGTAGCGTTTGCGGCGCAGGTCCTCGGCGTCAAAGTCGCCCAGGTAGTCCGGAACCAGGGGCAGATCGCCGCCCAGACCGTAGTACTGGTCATTGGTCCAGGCCCGGTAGGCCGCCATGGCCGTGATGCGCCCGTTGCCCTGCGTTCCAAGCCCCAGGCGCTCGTAGCGCAGCAGGTAGTTGTGATAGCCCCGGAAGGTGGAGAAGCCCTGGAGCACCCAGGCATCTCGATAGGGTGCAAGCTGCGGATCGGTGTGCTGGAGCTCGCCCCTGAACCCAAAGCCCAGTCCGTCGTCGGTGTCGAAGGAGCTGTTGGGGATCAAGTACCAAGTGGTGTCTTCTGGGAGGGCCTGAGCCCCGGAGCTGCTCAGCAGCAGCCCCGTCAGCAAGGACAGCACGTGCTACTCGCTGGCCTGCACCTTGGCCGTGGCCCAGATGGCGCCGCGCAGATCCCCTGCGGCGTAGCCGGTGGCTTTGTCCTGGGGGTAGGCGGCGCTCAGGGCCGTCTGGGTTGCGTCATCGATGTTGCTGCCGTGGCAGGCCAAGCAGCCGGGCTCCATCTGAATGGGCCGGATGATGCGGGCCTCGCCCTCCACGATGTCCGAGGTGCCGGTGACCTGGTCAAAGCGCTTGTCGCTGTTGTCCTGCAGCCAGTCCTGAACCCACTCGGGGCCCGCGTTGGCCGGGTTGCGCAGCTTGGTGCTGCTGCGACCTACGGTCACATGCTCGGAGCCGGCCGCTGCCGTGAGTGTTGGGGCGTCGGCTTGGCATGCGGGGATCGCGGCGACGGTGCCGCCCTCTTTCATGGCACCGCTGACCCTCTGCTTCAGGGTGCTGCCCAGCTTCTTGGTGGCCAGCTCTGCAGCCACGATTGCGCTGCCTTCGGCCTTGCGCTGCGTGGCGCTGCCGTTGTCAACGGGGCCGCTGGGCTCAGCGACGGGGGCGAGTGGAGTGGGCTCTTGGGGGCCGCGGTTGCAAGCCAGAGCGAGGATCAGCCACATTTGGAAACTCCTAGGGCGGCCACTTTACCCCGGCGTGCCCACGCTTCGGGATATGGCGGCGTCATGCATCGCCTGCTGCTGGTGGATTCCTGGCCCCTCTGGTTTGGCGCAATCGCGCTGACGGCCTTGCTCTGGCCGGCGCAGCGCACCCGTGTACTGCTTCCATGGGTGGTGTTGGGCGCAGCGCTGACCTCGCTCTTGGGTGGCGTGTTCCGACCCACCCTGGCGTGGCCACTGCTGGATCAGTGGGCGGGAACCCGGCTTTGGATCAAGGGGCCCCTCTTGCTCCTCGGCGCCTTCTCTTTGGGGGTTGGGCTACGCCTTTGTCGAGGACGGCCAAGCTGGATCAGCACATTGACCGGCTTGCTCGTCGGGCTCGTGCTTGTGGCCATTGGCCGCGCGGTGTTCCTGTGAAGCGCGCGTGGCGAACAGCAGGACTGGGTTTGGGCCTAGGTGTGGTCCTCTCTCGGGTCGGCCTGGCGGGCTCTGAGGGCGTCATCCGCGGACTGGATGGCCAAGAGCCGGGCCTGCTGCTCTTGGGCCTTGGGGCGGTTCTCCTTCATGGATTCCGCAGGGGGCAGGGGACGCTGGGCTGGAAGAAGCAGCTCTTGGTCGGCCTGCTCCTGGGTGTCGGCGTTGGGCTGCTGGGGGCCTTGCCCATCACCTTGGCCGCCTCCCTCGGCGAGGGCAGACTGCTCGCGCTGCCGCTCCTGCTGGTTTGCTATGCCGGCTGGCATATCGCTGGGCGCTGGGCACCTAACGAGAGAGCTCCAGCAGCTCCCCCAGCTCCTGAGCGTTCTGCGGGCGGGCCCCCGGATTCGGAGACAAGCAACGCAGGGTGAGTGCCCCAAGTGGGCCAGGCGGGGGAAGGGGCAGAGTGTCGAGCAGGGGCAGGAGCTGCGCCAGAGTGGTCGCATGCCGCGGCGGGGTCCCCATCAGCAGCTCGTAGAGAATGCCCCCCAGGGCGTGAACGTCGGTCCAGGGGCCTTGGGCGCCGGCCTCTCCCCGGGCTTGCTCCGGGGCCATGTAGCCAAGAGAGCCGAGCACATCGCCGTCCAGGGTCATGGGGGCCACTTCGTCCCGGATGGTGCCCTGCTGCGAGCGGGCCAAGCCCCAGTCTAGGATGAGCACCTCCCCAAAGGCGCCGATCATCAGGTTGGAAGGCTTGACGTCTCGGTGGAGCACCCCTTGATGATGGGCGAAACCCAAACCCCGACAGACCTGCTCCAACCAGTCCAAGACTTGGCCGCGACGGGCGCCTTGGGCGATGCGCTCTTTCAAGGTGTGGCCCTGCACCAGCTTCATCACGTAGAACAGGTCACCGGCTTGGGTCTTGCCCAGGTCGTGGACCGGAATGATGTTGGGGTGGGAGAGCTGCGCAGGCACTTGGGCCTCGGTCACGAAGCGCAGGCGCTGCAGGCGGGAGCTGCCATCTCGGTACAGGCGCTTGATGGCGACTTGGCGGCGCAGATCGTGATCCGTCGCCCGGTGGATCACCCCGCCCGCACCCCTGTCTCTTATACACATCTGACGC
>OJIV01000458.1_pt1 | contig 17038 bp, 14 predicted proteins | sample 1595861 | NCBI WGS metagenome assembly OJIV01 (sample SAMN05416883, study PRJEB24817) | seawater metagenome | isolation source: Sea water | place: Canada:Atlantic | collected 2013-11
ACGAGATTTCTGCCTGTCTCGTGGGCTCGGAGATGTGTATAAGAGACAGGTCCACAGCAACTCGCCGGTGTGCACATCAAAGCCACGTATATCGCCTTTAGTGTTGAACTTAGATCGCGGTCGACCGCCTGTTCTGTGTGCAGCCCCGACCACGATGACATCATTCATGACTAAGGGTGGCGCAGAAAGTCCAATATCTGGGTAGGGATAGCGTGGATCGTCAGCGTTGCGCAAACCCAAATACAAGTCCACGATGCCATTCTCGCCAAAAGTCGGATCAGGAATGCCAGTCGCGGCATCTAGTGACACCAACTGATACCCAGGTGTAACGTCTATTACTCGCGACTTGTCACCGTCGCTCCAGAACGCAACTCCACGCCCAGAACCTTTGCGCGGCGCATTGTCGAATCGATCGCCTTCTTTAGACCTCCACAACCACAGTACTTGACCGTTCGTGGCATCCAGCGCCACTACATTGCGGGTACTAGCGATATTCGCATATAGAACCCCATCAACTTCTAGGGGCGTAGATGGATTCACGAAATCTGCTGAAGGACCAAAGTTCTCCGTGGAGAATCTCCAGGCTATCTCTAGATCGGCAACATTTTCGGCGTTTATTTGATCCAAAGGCGAATAACGCAGAGAGGTTTCACTGCCGTGGTAATACGGCCAGTCTCCTTCTGCCACGCTGGTACCGGTTTGCCCCAAAGCGAGGGGAGCACAGACGAGCGCACCCAAGGCTAGAAGGAATATCGAAATTTGTCGTTTTATTATTATCATTTATGACTCTCCAAGTACTATGTGTATCCTGTCTAAAATAAACGGGGTCAGGGCAAAAATACAGCAGTTTCAGCAGTCAGTTCGATAAATTTATAACATCGCTCATCCCACAAGCCGATTTAACGGCTATCCTGTTGTTCTGGCAACGCTCTAGGCACTGTTTACAGCAGTATGGCCCGGACATGAAAACAGCACTTTTCCCGGCTCTGAAACTGCTGTATTTTGGCTCTGAGCCCCTTGCAAACCTACGGAGACACTATGCCACTCACCCCTTTCCACCTAGCTATTCAGGTACGCGACATCGATGAAGCTAGAGATTTTTACGGCGTAAAGATGGGCCTGCTCGAAGGCCGTAGTGCTCAGGAATGGATCGATTTCAATTTATTCGGACATCAGCTGGTCACCCACCTCAACCCTGCCATAGGAAATTCCGGCAAGGTGCCTAGTATCGCCAATGGTGTAGATGGGCACGGTGTGCCGGTGCCACATTTTGGGGTGGTACTAAATTTCGAGGACTGGGAGGCGCTGGCGAATACAGTGACTGAATTTATCGACGGATTTATCATCGAGCCCTATGTACGCTTCAAGGGTGAACCAGGCGAACAGGGCACTATGTTTTTTACTGATCCTTCGGGGAACGCTCTCGAGTTCAAGGCGTTTAAAGATATTGAAGCAGAGTTATTTGCTAAGTAAAGGCCAGCTTACTGAATTCCCGCTCTGCTCCAATCACTCAGACTCCCAAGTTAGTGATGATTGACACACCTCAATTGGCAAACAGATTTCTGCGGATAGAATGAGCCTAACTCTGAATTAAGGAACGCATCTGTGATGAAAATCACCAAAGTAAGCAGCCATCGAGTCAACGTGGAATTTAGCGGAAAGATCGACCGCGATCAGATGACGAGAGTGTTAGATGAACTGTTTGCAGCAATTGCGGATATGGAACACGGTCTTTTGATGTACCGTATAGGCGAATTAGAAATGCCCACTGTGGGAGCTATCGCTGTGGAGCTGAAAAACCTGCCAAAAATATTTCGATTGGTTCATAAAATTGATCGAATTGCCGTAGTTTGTGACCAAGGCTGGATACAAACTGCTACCGAGATCGAAGGCAAAATCATTCCCGGCTTGGAGATGAAATCATTCGATTTGGACAAAGAAAACGCAGCGATTGAGTGGCTAGAAGCTTGAGTTAGAGTCATCGCTGCGCACGAGATATGGGATATTTCCGATCTTGTCCGCAGCACTAACTTTCAGAATCTTCAAGATTCTGATTTAGTGACCCTATGACCTAGGAGTCCAGAAGAACACTTTCCATTCACCGAGCGGTTCTGAACCTGGATAAGCTGGCTCATCAAGTGTTCTGCCCCCTGACTTAGCAGCCCATAGCCTCATCATGGCAATACGATCATCGCCATGAATCTCGGTAGCCGTCATCTCGAATGTCTCGTCACCTATGCGCAGCAATCCATCACCGCCCCTTGAACGGACACGTCGGGCCCAGTATCCGTTGTCTGGGCGGGTTGCCGTAATTACGCCATCGGGCATGCCAACCCAAGATAGGTAATTAACGAATGGGGGGAAACCGGATAGCTTAAACATCAAAGGGCCGCGAACGCTGTCGTTAAGCGGCGAGAAATCATCCAAGGCCGGGGTAATAGTCCCGCCAATCATTACGCCCGGCGTACGGCCGAGTCCTGAGTTACTAAGATAGGGAGCCGTGGACGCCCAGCCTACCACCACAACCAGTAATACTAGGCCGACCACCATCCCGGCGATTTTAGGCTTGCTCATTGCGAATTCTCCTTATTATGTGCAGAAAGGATGCACAGTATATCCAATCTATGGCTTTGTGCAATTCAGGCCATCAGCACCTGATATCAAAGGCGAAGGCAGAAGGAATATGCCAATAATCCCTCGTGCAAATGCGCTCCGACTTATTAGCTCAGCAATACAGAATGCTCGACTAACTGATCTTCCCTCTGCACATAGAATGAGTATTACATCAGGGTCCGGCTAAGCCCGGCTTCCAATTCGAAAAAATAACTGGGCGTGATAAGGCTAAAGACAGCGAAGGGGAACTTAGACGATTGGACGATGGCGCAGACCGAAGCCACGCTCTGGGCCAAGAGCATTTAGTCTGAGCCATTTTAATTTGCGAAGCGCTACACTTTCTAATCGGCGAAAATGCGCGCGAGCGCCTCAGGGAAATCAGCTTTACCAAAGCCCACTCGAAAGTAATCTCCCTCTATACCGAATAAATCTCCAGGCAGAGCTAGCACGTCTTTCTCGAACCAAGAATCGAGTAGAGGCTTGAGAGGCTTGCTTGAATGCACTAAGCCCAGCATCCCCGCTTCCGGTCTATGCCAGCTTAAAGAATCATTGCTAGCAACGAAGCCAGCAAACAATTCAATATTCTCGTACACGATTTCATTATTACGCTTGATAATGGCATCAGCTTTTTGCATTACAAAACAGGCTACCTGCTCATCGAGCTGCGACTGACAAATACTGTTATAAGTTTTCAGGTCACGAATCAATTTGCTTAGCTCTTGGTTTTTCGTCATAACCCAACCGATGCGAATTCCGGGTAATCCGAAGGTCTTAGAGAGCACATTTGATAGTATGGCTTTTTCGTATTTCAGTACATTTAACTGACAGCCAATTCCGGAAAAATCTGAGAACGCGAATACATCATCGCAAATCAGATACAGACCATGCTGTTCACAAAGAGCAATTAGACTATCTACGAAGCTCTGGTCTAGCAGCATGCCAGTTGGATTGTGCGGAGAATTTATAACTATTCCTTTCGTACGCTCACTGATCTGCGCAGCGAAATCCTCAATGGATGGCTGCCAGCGATTTTCAGAATTGAGCTCTACTGGCTTGAACACGCCGCCAAAGCACGCGGGAAGATCAGAGAGTGACGGATAACAAGGTAGCATCCCGATCACCTCATCGCCGGGCTCTAGAATGCAGGCCATGATAGAGAACAGGCCCTCCTGTGTTCCACTAAGCACAGTGATATGATCGACACCCAGTTCAGGGTAGAGTTGCTGGTACAAATTATAGATACCAGCACGGAGATCCTCTCTGCCCTCTACACTGCCATATATCAAAGGTATTGACGCTAAAGCGGCGATCTCATCAACGCTCAAAATATCTTGCAGAGTCGCCGTCGCCCCGCAAGCATCACTGAGGTTATAGCGTGCACGCCTCGGCAGCTTTTCATAAAATTCATGGTGCTTCATTGCGCGGATTTTCATAGCTGAATCCGTCTAGCGCTTACGCCAAATTGTCATTTGAGCCACTGTATGCTGATGCTTGCGAGCTGTCTCGCGGATTACAAAGGGCACGTCTACGGCCTCTTCAAAATCGAAGCTGTCTGCGAGCTGTTGTTTAAGCGCGTCCAGAGTACTGAAGTTTTCACCATTCACTTTCACGCCCCCTAGCCAATTGCTCTTATCGGTATATTCTTCGAGCCAGGTATAAGGTGAAGTCAATACCAACAAGCCGCCAGACAGTATGCGGACTTGTATGTCGTTCAGGAATATCGCAGGCTCGTAGAGCCGGTCAATTAGATTGCCGGCGAAAACCACATTGTAGTCAACGAACTGCGGCTTCAGGTTGCAAGCGTCACCTTGCAAGAAATCAATGCGGTCTTTCACATCATCATAGCCCAATTTATCCAGTAAAACCTCTCGATACTCGACGATATCCCCCTCGACTGGGAGCGTATAGCGCAGCCGATTGTGTGCCTGTAACTTCGCTCCCTGCTGTACGAAACGCGCAGAAAAATCTAACGCATCCACATGCTGAAAATTCTTCGCCAACTCAAATGAGGACCGACCTACCGCACAACCTAAATCGAGAGCCCGATCTGTAGCGATACTATTCGCTTGCACATGAGTCATGAGCGTCTGCACACACGCGACAGGGAAATTTTGCACAGAGAAATATTCATTACCATAGTGGAACTCACAGTACTGCGCAATCAACTCATCTGTTTCATAAACATTATCTTGTGCCTGTTTTTCAGGCTCTTGCTCAGATATAACCATTCTAAATCCTGCGTGTTGAAAAAAGTGTCGGCGAAATGCGTAGCGCGATGAAGCAAGGGTTTCGTTTCCTGTAGATATCCAAGACCCGCCCTTAATTAAGTTGTGCTTGCCATCAAAAGTCGGCGTCGAGAAATCGTCATACCAAGGATGTACATTAAAGCCTGGATAGCCATCGATAGGTGATTCTGTCCATTGCCAGACATTGCCAGTGACATCATACAGCCTGCCATGCCGATTTTCCGTCACTGGACAGGACGAGGCATACTGGTCTAAGTTGATATTGCCCTCGCCGGAAGCCTCTCCTAATTCTGATTGACGCAGCGCAGACCATTCAGCCTCCACTGGCAATCTCACCGGCTCACCAATGCGTTCGGCCATCCAATTACAGTAGGCTTTCGCCTCCAGATAATTCACCTCGACGGGCCAATCCATCGGCAAGGCCATTTCCGAGAACAGATTCCTCTGCAGATATTTCCCGCTCAGCTCAGTTCGCCAGAATTTTGGATGCCGTGATTGGGTGTAGTGCAACCACTGCCTCCCTTCTGCTGTCCAGTAGCGAGCTTTCTTATAGCCCCATGCCTGCACAAATTTGAGGAAGTCCTGATTACTTACCAAAGTCGTAGCGACCTTAAATTGCTCTACCTTCTGTTCGTCGTTACCGTACTCGTTATCCCAACCATAGCTACGATCACTGTCACTCTTGCCGAGCTTTACCACAGTCGCAGGTATCGACAACCATTCCACAGCCGGCGCGATACCTGCCTCGGTGCAAACTGGCCACAATTCGGCTTGTATCGCATCGATAAGATGCAGCGGCAACATACGCATGATCACAGACGAGGTTTCAAGATGAATCCGCTCATGCTCAATGCCCATCAAGACTAACCATGCCGGGCATTGCTGAGTGATAGGCAGCGTGATCTGCATAGATTTGATGAAGGCACAGATTCGCGCCTTGACCTTGTCTCGGTATTCTTTAACGACCTCTCTTGTCGGCCAGTCATAGTGAGCGGAGTCCAAATCATCCCAGGACATCTCATCGACACCGATGGCAAACATGGCCTCCAATTCAGGATCTATACGCGCGTCAGTAAATTGAGCCAATATCATTTTATTCACATAGAACGTAGCCGTATGCCCAAAATAGAAGATCAGAGGGTGCCGCAAGGACTCCGCTGTGGTGTACAAGGCCTCATCCTTAAGCGCAGAGAACAGAGCCTCATACTGCTCCCAAGTAGAGACGAAATAACCTAACAGCTCTTGCCGCTTGGCTTCGACATCTTTACCGTCGAGGGATATTGGACGGGTTGTTGGTAGAACTTCATACGATATTGCATTCTTACTCGATAGGGGTTTCACTTTTCACCTATTAAAAAAAAATATGTCCCTTACTACGCCATAACTAGCCGCTCAGACCAGCCAAGCACCTTATTTATTCCAACTGGGTTTTAACGTCTAGAGAGAACTGCACTTAGAGGTTTTATCAATGCTCGGCCTAGCAGCAAGACAATTAGGAAGAGTGCCAAAAAATAGATAGGAAAGCCGCGCAGAGCATCCAAGAATATGGCATCACGAAGGGCCTCCTCGGGCACTGTGCCTTCTTGCCGCGCTCGCAATAGCGCCACATAAGCTGTGTATAGGAGACTCGCAAATCCGAGCCCCAAATTTAAGGCTAGTCCCTTAAAGCTGAGAACCGTCGCCCTATGTACAGAATCAACTTCCTTATTGATGTAGTAACTAGACTGAAACTGCACCATACCCATCATCGCGAACGCGCCTACAGCGAAAATTACTCCGTAATAAGGAATAGCGAAACCAAGCCCAAGCAGACCGGCCATTAAAAGAAAAGAGAGTGTTAAAAAGTTGAATAGTGGCGAGTGGTTTGTAACAAGATAGCGAGACAATATCGCATTCACCATCCCCACTAAAGACATGCCAGCCCCGATAAATCCGAACCAACTCACAGGTATATCTATAACGCGGTAGTATTCACTGGCAAGCACCACAAATTGTCTACCCACGCTGTCCAAGGCCAGTGCCGCCAGTATGACAAACAACACAAATCGATGGTTAATCGTCCATTTTGCGGCAACTACTATTTTACGAAAAGGATCTAATAGGAAATTCCCTGTCAGATGCTGCGAGTCGGAGGGTTCGTCTTCGCCGACATCAATATCATGAAACCCTAAAGCGGTGCCGAGAACGATAAACGAGGTGATCAGCGTTAATATTATCGGCAGACGGATAACGAGATTGTTGGACAACTGCCATTGCGGATCTATGGCCGAAAGCAAACCATTCACCATGTTCGGATCATAGGCGAATGCCCCAAGAATCATTGTCATGAAAAACCCGACGGAAACAACTTGTGTCGTGCGCTGTAAAATTTTCGCCCAATCATCTTCGCGCCCCAGAGCCTTTAGCGAGTCATAGGCCAATGCCTCATCGGCCCCACTTGCAGCGGCTTCAGACAAACCGGAACAAATCCTGTTAGCGAGAAACAGCGAAAATAGAAAAGGCGATGCACCAATCGGCGCAAATACGATCAAAGCCATCTCGACCACCATCATGATCGCCGCAAAAACCACCAAGCGCTTACGACCGACGATATCAGCCAACGCACCGGAGGGCACTTCTGCCAGCACTATAGTAAGTGCCCATACAATATTAAGAATGGCAAACTGCTCTAGTGTCAGTCCATAGTCCAAGAACAACACGGTAAATACTGGATAGTAAAAACGAGCGGAATAGAACAGCCGAAAAATTATAAAGCGACGCAGATTCCCCTGCAATTGTGCCGTACTGAGTTTTGATGATGCCATGATACGACTACTCTACTATTTTAACTTATGGACACGAACCAATAGCTCATATCATATATTCTGTTAGTGCGAAGAGTTCAACCCTAACAGCATGCCAAAGATTCAGCTACGGCAATCCATAATTGTTTACAGGACGTATCACTTCTTTCACTTACATGCCAAAAGCAATCGCTAGAAATAAATTAGGGAATAGCATGAACAGTTTATCCACAACTCAGCAGCGCGCAGCAGCCTCATTACAATCCATGTTTATAGGAGACTCTCTAGCCATGCCTGTGCACTGGTATTACAACCTAATGGATATTTATAAGCAGTTCTCCGCAGGGATCACCAAGCTTGAAGCCGCTCCTAAGCACCATCCTTCATCGATCATGTCACTTCATTCCACCAAGCAAGGCGGGCGCAATGCACCTCATTCCAAAAGATATCAGGCCGAAATTGTGGGCGACGTGATACTCAAGGGTAAGCGACAGTTCTGGAATCAATCAAATCAACACTATCATCAGGGTATGCGCGCTGGGGAGAATACGCTTAATGCACATTGTGCTAGAGCCACGATGCGAACTCTCGCCGCTAACGGCGGGCACTACAATGAGGACCTATTTCTTGATGCCTACATCGAACTAATGACAGCCGACCCGGCATTGCATCCAGATACATATGCAGAATCCTATCATCGGGGATTTTTTGCGAACTTGTCTGCTGGTAAAAAACGTAATAAATGCGGCGCAGTAACACATGATACGGCATCTATTGGAGGCCTAGTAACAATCGCTCCAATTGTAATATCTGAACGGTTGCGTGGCACTTCACTTGAAATCGCCCAAACCATCTGTCACAAGCATTTGCAACTTACTCACCCAGACGAATATTTGGCAAAAGTTTGCAGTGACTATGTAGGACTATTAGATGCACTACTGTTTCGACTGGAAGCGGACTCCGCTCAAGAAATCATAGCTACCTGGGCAAAGCGTAGCATTGGAATGGCTATGCCCCAGTTACTAAGCAAAGTACATTCGGACAATGACGTAGTAGGCCGCCTGTTCTCTTCAGCCTGCTACATAAGTGACTCTTGGCCCAGCGTACTTTATCTCGCTTACAAGTACGCAGAAAAACCGAAGGCCGGCCTACTGGCGAATGCTAACCTTGGTGGTGATAATGTGCATCGTGGAACTGTGCTGGGTGCAATTTTGGGCCTCGCGACCAACAACATCCCACATGAGCTATATGATGAGTTACTGGATAAAGATCTTATCGAAGAAGAAATAACTGTGCTGCTAAACTGAGAAATTTCGTTATTTTCCCTGTTGATTCGCAATCGGCACTAACTCCGCTCTAGGATTTCCGCCTCCTTAGATCTTTGATCGTCTTCATCATTTAGCCTCTTTGTATGTCGGTCAATCTTATTTATTTTTTATTCCTCATTGTATAGATCCAAAATATCAAAGCAGACGTTTCCTAATATTAATGCGAGATATTAATACATGATTAAATTTTTTCACACTGGGAATTTAAGTCCAGCAAAAAAAGCCAGTGTATATTCTGGTTTTGGATTTCTGATTCTCTCGATCTGTCTTGCGGCGAGTATAGTTCTTAATATTTTTGAGCTGGAATCATTCGCAATTTTGGGTCATAGCGGAGTAAGAACTCTCGCTGGAATTGCTGTTGTAGGCTGTTTGCTTGCTGCTATTGGGTTTTTTGACGAATAATCGAGGAAGGAATATGTTCAAACAATCAGACTTTTTTTTACTAATGGCAGTGGCAATATCGTTTGCCGTATCTGGCTTCCTTTGGTTCTCAGGGAATTATGATGAAGGGCTCTTCACCGCGGTATGGGTGCCTTCAATATTGTGTTTTGGGATCTATTTCAAACTTATGGCGATAGCGGGGCGGAAATCATGAGCCCTATGACGCTATTTTATATCGCTATGCTAGTTTTTTCTCTAATGATCGCAGGCCTCTATTTTTCGGTTCGTGAATTCCTTTCCATGAGCAAAGAGCCTTCTCAAACTAAAAGCCCAGCGCCTGTTAATGAGTGAATAGCAGTAATAGGATCAGAGCAATACTAAACAATTGTGTTTTGCTCTGAGCTTTTTTTAGAAGTTTGCTAAAGGCTTCCTACTTACCTGTAAATAAAGTTGTGTTAATTCAGGCGAGTTAATAAATGCTACTTTTATGACCATCCCACCGTGGCGTGGCATCCAGATTGGATCAGCATCTTTCATTCGCTAGTCAATATAGAGATTAGCCTCTTGCGCCTGATTCGACTTAATTATCAAAACGTATGTCCTCAAGAAGTCTGGAACCTTCTCAGCCGTGCCGCCGATTAACTCCTCGGACATACGTGACCGAGAGATGGCACCCATATACCAATATGCCTGCCCACAGCTCGTAGGTTTCCTGCTGCAGGGCCACACAAGCGCGCCTTGATCTCAGTCAATGGTCACCGCAGAAAGAATCCTGCCTCGAAACTCTGTCGAGGACCGTGCCTCTGAGTATGGCTGTAATGAGGCCTACAAGTCGCTGAATGATCCCGAACTATTTTATGTAGAGTCTTTGATTGGTTCGGAGTAATCTTTGGTTATGCTTAATGCACATTCGAAAATCCTACTATCTTTGCTGTTTGTTCTGTCGACGTCTCACTTTTTATCCGCACAATCATCCTTAGCAGAACTCCTAAGACAGGATGAGGCACTGCAGGATACAACAATAATTGTTGTGCGCAGCGCACTCGGTGCACAAAAACAGACTATCGTTGTTCGTCGCAGCACATTCATCGTCGAGATTGGCATGTATATCCAAACTTACCGCACAACGCGCAATGCAAACACGCTAAAGAATATCCAGAAGCGCTACACACTGGCGAAGTCGGAACTACTGGAACCAAGACTGCCGGCTACTGTGGAAGAGTTGGTCTCGATTCTAGAGATGCTCTAATCCGCCCTATTGCACCCCTCTTGTAAACGCCCTTACTCCCTTGCCTGCGTCTACTAGTAATCGCTTTTCCCAATGATAATGATCGTAACAAATTGTTTTACCAATGATGTGATCTCGCGTATCTTTGCCTCATAAAATCTATTTAATGTACTAAGAGGACAACATGGAACAGCAAGCAAGCAGCAATCAAGTGACTCATATTCCAGAAGTGACATTTATGACTCGGGTTCGCGATGAATCCGTGGAAGGCGAAAATCCATTTACCTGGATGAACATTACGAGCTCCGAGATTTTCAGGGGCAAACGCGTAATCGTCGTTGCACTGCCAGGTGCATTCACGCCGACGTGTAGCAGCACCCACCTACCCGGCTATGAGAAGCACTATGCTGAGTTGAAAGAACTGGGTGTAGATGAGATTTACTGCGTTAGCGTCAACGATGCATTCTCGATGTTTCAATGGGCAAAACAGTTAAACGTCAAAAACGTGAAAATGCTGCCAGACGGCAATGCCGACTTTACTCGCGAGATGGGAATGCTAGTGAAAAAGGAAAACCTTGGCTTTGGGTCTCGCTCTTGGCGCTACTCGATGTTGGTTGAGGATGGCGAGGTAGCCGCACTCTTCGACGAGGCCGGCAAGGTCGACAACTGCCCTGATGATCCGTTTGCACGCAGCGACGTAGACACTATGCTGCAACACTTAAAGTCACTGTGAAAACCTAGCCAGCATTACTCACTTCTACGGTGGCTTACGTGATCCTTGTGTGGCCGCCGCTTCCTTTACATCGAGAACAGCACAATTGCTATTCTAGGGCAGAATTCTCGCCTGAAACGGTTTGTTGGAAAGGCCGCTGAGCTCGACTGAGCGAAAGTAAGTAAGCCTGCGACCATTTGAGGACATCGTTGTCACCTCAATATCTACAGACTCTGCATCCAATGTTGCAATATGCACCGGCTTCGAATTCTGGGAATTGTAACCACTACCCGTGTCCACTAAACGCGTGCCCAATAGCTTGTCGCTACCGGCTCTAAACACACGCACTTCGGAACCCGCCATCACCTGATGGCCGTCTTCGTTCAATACCAATACTTGAATCGACTGAGCTCTATTTTCTGTTAGATCGTTGCGAAATAAATAATGCGAACCACTTGGGTCGTTGGCAGCCAGAGATAGATCTAGATCACCGTCTTGATCATAATCGGCAAACTGAACACCATGGTCGGTGTCATTCGCCATTACGTTGTTGGGTATCTGATTCTCGAAATGATCGCCTTTGTTGATGTAGAGATAGTCCGGCGTACCAGGCTCTCCGCTTACATAGCCTACTATGTACAAGTCTGGCAAGCCGTCGTTATTCACATCGCCCCACACACCGGTGACGATATGATCGTGCGTTGCGACACCCATCTGCCGCGCCACGTCGGTGAAGGAGCCATCGCCATTATTTCGAAACAGGGAGTCATCACCGTATTCGGCCACATACAAATCTAGGTCGCCATCGGCATCAAAGTCCGTAACCGCGCAGCCGACGCCACCATCGATAAGCGGCCTACGCGCCTGGTCAATGTTTAGTTCCATAGCCACATCGCTGAAGCGCCCATCTTCATACTTGTACATGCCATCGCGATCGCCACTTTGATTGGTGGTAAACGCATCTAAGTCACCATCGCTATCCATATCGAACCAACAAGCACCTACTGTTCTGCGAGGTTCAAAGAATCCAATCTGCCTCGCCACGTTAGTAAAAATACCCTCGTTATTTTGGTAGAGCCGATTGGTAGATGTCCTAAGCGCTACATGCAGATCCAAATCGCCATCGGCATCATAGTCTACGAAATTAAGTTGCCGAGTTGCACCGATAAAACTCACACCTTTCTCCACACCTACATCAACAAAAATTTTTTGGCTTGGTTCGAAATGATTGCTGATTTGATTTTCCATCAGCACGTTGGGGTTCACACCATCGGCATAGGCGATGTACATATCAAGGTCACCATCGCCGTCATAGTCGCCCCAGGCTACTGCGCGGGCATTACCTGGATTAGTAATCAGATTCACCGAATTACCTACATCGACAAAGCCGTCGGCTCCCCGGTTTTCATAGAGCCGCAATGGTCCGTTAAGGAAGACTATGGCGAGGTCTAAGTCTCCATCGTTATCATAGTCTCCCCAAGCATTCGATTGACCAAACGGGTCGGAGAAGGTATCGGTATGCACTGCAGTGAATTCAACATCGGCAGCGTACGCATTCAAAGTAACAATGACCAAAATCAGATTCGCGCAGCACAGCGATAGAAATTTCCTACTTCGTTCTGAACTCAATTTCGACTTTCCAAGCATGGGCTATCCTCTGAACAACTGCATCTAACTAGAAATATACTCATCGGGTCAACACGTCCTTCTGGACTTATACCAATCACTAGCTCTAAATCGGATCGCCTAGAGGCAATCGTAAAGCAGGCGTTGGAACAGAATTCTCAGGCCGATGCTGCCAGCGGCGAACATCGGCGGCGGCAGCAGTCTGATGTGCGCTCGCATTTCTGCGTCTCTCCATTTGATTGGCCAATTTATCCAGACGATCGTAAAGTACAGCTTTAACTTCGCCGGAGCTATCCGCACTGCTCGCTTGCACCATCATCTCATCTATAGTGACTCGCTGTACCACGTGTAAAAGCTGCATCTGATAATCATCATCGAGCGTATCTGCATCCCATGTGACTTCTAACAAACGATCTATAACTTCCTCGAGATCAGGGTAGTCACCCAAGCTACCGTACGCAACCAATCTTGCCATCCGTGCTGGGTGCAGCACCTGCCTAACAGACAAACTTGCAGAACCCTCAGCAGCGCCAAGCGCATCGAAGAGCAAACCTGTGCGGCCGGGAAATGGCTCGCCCTGCGTATAGCGATAAGCGGGAGGTGGAATTAGATCCAGAATATTTCGCGGCAATGTCAGAAAGTCTACCGATAAAGTTGAGAGCACCGTCTCCAATGCATCTCTTTGTTCCTCGGCATCGATAATAGCGAAAGGGATTTGTCCGTCGCCCCTCACAGTATATTTGTAGTCTGCGCCACCTATGCTTTGCGCTGCCGAATTCAGCTGGAATCGATGGTGCATATAGAGAGGTAAAAGCACATATTCAAGCGTAGAAAGCGGCTCGCCATTGCGAATCAAGGCTGGGCCAAAATTTTCCAAACCTATTCGGCGCACCTCAATCTCGTGTTTTAAATGATCAACCAGATTTGATCCATTGTCCCAGACACCAGCAAACTGATGACCAGCTCCAACAAAATTATTGTTGTTATGCGCCATGAATAATAGTCCGCGATCTAGACTTTCCTGAACTATTTTCTCCAGCTCTTCAACCTCATCAGCGTCTGGGGAAAATTGCTCATAGGCGTACCGAATAGCTAACTTGTCGTACTCGCCAATTCTTTGTACGTAAGCATTCGATAGATCTATCTTCCCATCGGCAGTGATTTCGACAAGAGGAGCCGGATAGTCCATAACGCTTTCTCGGTCGTAGGAGCTGCTCAAATAGTTGTGTGGAAAACCTAAGGTGTGGCCTACTTCGTGTGCTGCAAGTTGACGCACCCTATCTAGCGCCATATTTACTGAGGCTGAATTGTTATCTGCTATCGCTTCCAAATAGTCAAAGCCGGGAATGAGACCTTGTCCATGGAGATAGTCCTGCCTCAGTCGTAAGCTGCCTAGATTCACATTGCCCTTTATGATTTCTCCAGTGCGCGGATCCATAACCGAACCACCGTAGGAATAGCCTCGAGTTCGCCTATGGGTCCAATGAATCATGTTATAGCGAACATCTTGCCCGTCAACTCCTGCCGGCAATTCCCTGACCTGAAAAGCGTCAATGAAACCAGCCGCTTCATAGGCCTGGTTCCACCAACTCGTTCCTTCAATCAATGCACTCTTTATAGGCTCTGGCGTGCCTGAGTCGACATAGTAGACAATGGGTTCAATTGCTTCCGAACGAGCTGCACTAGGATCCTTTTTCTCCAATCTATGCTTGCCCACCAAGCGAAGCTGCAAGTCATCACCGATCGCCGTGCTGTAGTCTTGAATAGTGGGTCCGTTGGTGCCAATTCTTGGATCGGAAATTCGCACCTTGAAGTTGTTATCTGGCAGCTTAACCAATGAATGATGCTGGCGCAGAGTGATTGCACCTCCAGTAGCGGCAACGCTATTCACAAGATTTCCTGGATTACTACTCGTAAAGGTAAGCATCGATTCAACTTCTATGTTTTCTGGAAAAGTTTTGGTGTTCTCCAAATAGAATGCGCTACGACTTTTGTCCAAGGTGAAATTTCCCTGATTGCGATTGGCGATGGCTCCTGTCACGTTTCGCGCATCACGCAAAAAGAAACCAGACGCATCTACTAATACGCTACTGCCACTTGTTGCTACGATATCGAAACCCCAGTGCACAGAAGGTGCAAAGGCATCTTCTACTGACTGTCTTTCCAAGACATTGTCATTCGAAGCGCGGTATTTGTAATTCGGCTGCACCAACAACACTCTAGGCCCAACTCGCTTCGCTGATAAAACATAGGTCCCGCGCAATTGCCCCCGGTCGATACCAACCGGATTTGAGCCCAGACCAGAGCCCATCGATATTTGATATAGAAACTCAGTATCAAGCTTATCTATCTCCCAGTACATCTTACCTGCGGATTCGTCCCAATAGAGATTGAAATACCCTTCCATTCGACTTGAATTTTCCACAACATCTTCTATCGAGGGAAGATTTTGTGCATTTGAAAACGTAGAGGAAATAAACAGTGTGAGCGCAAAAGCTGAGCGCGAGAATATTCTCTGAAAAGAACATATTGCTTTTGGCGAGAAATCTAACGTTACCATTTTTAAATACCTCAACCCCGACAAAAGCTATCTTCGAGCAGATACTAAGTTAGGGAGAATAAGAAATAAATTTATTAGAGACTAACACTGTCCTTATGCTTTTTGTAGAGATAAGAATTACTTAACTCGTCGAACTGGCTTTCAATTTACTGGGCAATTTATGCGCTCCTTTTTGGAACAGCTAAAACAATAGATAGAGATAATTTTGCCCAGTTTTGTTGCGCTTGTGCCTGGGTAAAAAAAAATGGCCCCTTTTATCGCATAAGAAATATTTTCATGAATCATCCTTCAAATTGGCTACGCTAGATTTCGTATCACATTGAATGTACAGTTATGCAATCATATACTGCACGATTTAGCCGCAACAAAACCGTACCTCGTAGTCGCCGACCGAGTTGAAAACCCTATGCTGCACACGACACTTCCACCAGCATTTTCACTATATCGCTGTTGCGCTGCGCTATTTGTAGCTATCGTGCTGGCCGCCTGCGCGAGCAAGGCGGTTATAGCTCCTGAATTAGAAGAAGCTATTCGATGGTATACCGGAGAGGCGGGCACCGTCGATGACACACGGGCTCGCGTCTTGCTGGAACGTGTAGCAGCTGATGGTGATGTGTTAGCCATCATGTGGTTAGCCCGTGTATATTCCACAGGCCGCATGACATTTCCCCAGGACAAGACTAGAGCTGCAGAAATAGCTAGCACAGTTATCACTGAGGTTGAGCAACTAGCTGCAGAAGGAATTGGCGAAGCGAATTTCCTAATGGGCACGGCATACGCTGAAGGACTTGCTGTACCTATAGACCCAGCTCAAGCTGCAGCTTGGTATCGTAAGGCCGCCGTATTGAATGTCACCTTGGCCCAGCATAATTTGGGAAATATCTATGCGTCTGGGACTGGTGTTTCTCAAAGTGATACCGAAGCAGTGTACTGGTGGTTTTTAGCTGCCGAGAAAGGCGATGCCATCCCACAGTTCCGCCTCGCTGAAATGTACGAACTAGGAAGAGGTGTAGAGCAAGATCTAGAACAGGCTATTAATTGGTATGGTGAATCCAATCGACGCGGAAATCGAAATGCCGCGGCGGCTCTAGAACGTCTGCAAGATGCTAACTAATCAGCTCGTACAGTCGGATATTCGATCCCCAGCTGATCCGTGTAAGTATCATATTGGCTTGGATCGTAATAGAAATCTTGCATGGCAAGCCGAGCGAGATGGCGGCAAAGTCCATGTTCTAATTGGCAACCATGAGGCAATGAATATCTATGGCGATCTGCGCTACGTCGATCCCGGTAAATACGCCGCATTTCGCACACGCAGTTCACGTCGCGTGCGCGATAATTTTTATGACGGAGACATTGAGAAACGCAAGCTAGCTGACCCAGAATTTTCCGCCAATAGAGAGTTTCGCCAACAGTGGGAAGAATCTATTCCACTGGGCATGCTAGAACATCGGGTAGCGTGGGGCCCAGAGGGCGAAATTGGAAGCCGGGTGCGGCAGCACAATGCTGTCATCAAGATAAATCCTGTCTCTTATACACATCTGACGCTGCCGACGATATG
>OJIV01000460.1_pt1 | contig 16972 bp, 20 predicted proteins | sample 1595861 | NCBI WGS metagenome assembly OJIV01 (sample SAMN05416883, study PRJEB24817) | seawater metagenome | isolation source: Sea water | place: Canada:Atlantic | collected 2013-11
CACTGCATATCGTCGGCAGCGTCAGATGTGTATAAGAGACAGGCTGAGGGTCTCGGCGACCTCCCAGATGGTGTCCTTGTCCGAGTACTCGGTGTAGGTCTTCTCAGCAGCATCCAAGGTCTGGTGAATGGGTCCGCCCTTCACGTCCATGCGCGAGCCCGAGGTCGCGCCGATGGAGACGCTCTCCTTGCCTGGCTCGTCGTTGAACATCACCATGCTGCCAGCGCGGGACCAGAACAGCCGGATGTTGTTGTCCCCATCGTCGTTGGCGTAGGGCTCCGCTTTGTCCTCTCCGCCGTTGTAGACGCAGCCCAGCACGAAGGGATGCATGGAGCGGGTCCCGTAGCCGAGCACGACCTCGGTCCCGATGTCCGGTAGCATCACCATGCCTCGGGCCTTGCCGGCCATGGGCGTGGACACGCGGCACCAGGTGCTCGCAGGGGCTTGGTCCCCATCCACCGGGTACTCCACGAGCACACGGTGCATGCCCTCAGGGTCCTTGTTGTCCTTGACCGTTCCAACCACTACGCCGTTGATCATGCACGACTCCTAGCAGTTGATCTTGGTCATGGACTTGGCGTTGAGGGTCAGCATCGCGCCCCCGTTCACCGTGAGCTGCTGCCCCGCCTTCAGGTCGGCCTTCTGGCCGGCGTCCATCGAGATGGACTCGGAGGCCTCCAGCACGAAGTCCTTGCACTTGATGGAGAAGGTCTCCTTGGACTCCAGGATGATGTCCTTGCCCGAGTAGACCGACAGGGTCTTGTTCGCGGAGTCCCAGATCACCCGGATCTCCTCGTTGTGCGTGACCATCTCGATGCGCTCGGCGCCGGCGGTGTCGTCGAAGGTGACCCGGTGACCGCTGCGGGACTGAAAGACGCGCAGGTTGTTCTCGCCGTCCTCGTTCGCGTAAGGCGGCGTATCGACCCCGTTGAACATGCCACCGAGCACGATCGCGTGGTTGAAGTCCCCGTGCATAAAGCTCACCAGAACCTCATCCCCTACCTCGGGGATGGTGGACCAGCCGCGGTCCTTTCCGGCCATGGGGGTGCTGACGCGGGCCCAGTGACTGGGGGGCCCATCCCCACCACCGGCGCCAGGCAAGCTGGGGAACTGCACCTTGACCCGACCCATCTTGGCGGGGTCCTTGTTGTCGATGACAATCGCCTCCACCATGCCGGGCATCTGGCCGGTGCTGGGGCGCCCCTTCCTGTCGATCATGTTGGACATCGCTCTCTCCGATTGGCCGCAAAGGCCGATGAGGGTTGCGCCAGTGCGGCGGTGGTGGCGAGTCCGTCGTGTCGCAAAGAGCGGAATGACGCTCGGACCCACCGCTATCATGCCCCCCCAGCCCCCGGACTGCAAGGCGCTAAGGGGCCACTGGCGGAAGGGTGGGCGGTGGTCCCTTTGTCGCCCGCAGGACCTGCACCGCAAAGGCGGGCTCTCCCTGGCCTCTTCCCGGCCACGCCACGTCCCGCCATTGGCTGTGAACCGCGTAGCGAAGGTGCAAGCCCATCGCCTCGGAGCGTCCCTCCAGGCAGCCCACCAGGGTGTCCCAATCAAAGCGCAGGCGCTCTGGGACCACATCGGCCCAGGCGAAGGGCATCGCCACCAGGAGCTCCCCCCCCGGAACCAAGAGCGCGTCGGCCCAGGCCAGCACCAACACAGGGTTGGGCACCGAGTCCAGCAGGTTGAACAAGCAAACAGCGCTGAAGCTCTCCGGCGCAAAAGGTGGATCCTGCGCGTCCCCGACCACCCCGGGTCCTCCCCTACGCTTGAGGAAGGAGAGGCGGGCGTCCAGCCCCAGAATCTCAGGCCGTCCCCAGTCCTGAATCCCACAGCCCATGTCCAGGACCGGTGGCCGAAGCGAGGCCACCTGCTCCCGAAGCAGCGCTTGCAGCGGGCTGGCAGGCAGGCCCTCCATGGCGCGGACCAGTGCCTCGTCCTGCGCATCGGCGTGGGGCACGCCAACAGGCAGCACCACGGGAAAGCCATGGACGATGGGGTAGGCGGTGCCGCAGCCCAAGCACCGCAGGTGTTCTGGCGAGAGCGGCCCCAAAAAGGCCTGCATCATCGCGCCCCCTTCCGGCCGTCGGCATCTCGGGCAGACCAAGCTTCCCTGACTCAAAGGCTCAGCCCGCCTGGGTCTTTGCAGCACCGGTGACGAGCGCACCCACCCCACCACAGTGGATGGTCATGTCCCCGATGCGCGCCACGCCGATGTTCATCACGTAGACCGTGCCCGAGCCCATGCCAACGACCCATGCGTTGGGGCCGCAGCAGGCCATGTGAACGCCAGGGTCGCCGATGCGCAGGGGGTTCTGTCCCTCGACCATGACGGTCGAGCCGCCCATCACACCTGGGCCGGTCACAGGGTGCGGGCAGCAAGGCTTGCCGTGCACGTCTAGGGGATTCACGGCGATGTCGGTCACGCGAGCGATGTTCGGCATTCTGACTCCCAATGACCTGCGCTACCCAGCGGGTCTTCTCGATCCATGATTACATCAAGGCGTGGACAAGCGCACTGCCAGAGGTGTTTCAGGTGCACTCTTCGCCATTGGGCGAGGAGCCAGCGCCCTGATCCCAGACCGCGTCAAGGCGGCATTGGATGACCGCCTTTTTTACGCGATCTTCCAGTACACCCGTGTGGAGAACGACGATGCGGTCTCGGCAGAAGTGCGGGCCCGGCGGGCCAAGCGAAGCGCTGAAAAGCGACCCTAAGGCCGGCCCGTCCATGTCATACCGAAGTACAACTCGAGGCCTGCGTTGTTCTCGGCCCAGAAATCGATGTCCCCTTCGAATCGGTCACTCCTCTCATCGATGGGCATCAGGATCACGAGCCCCTCCAAAGTGTCCGTCTCGTGCCAGGTCTCTCCGGCGTGGGAGATCGTGAGTAGGACCGTTGGACTTGGGAGAAAAAGGTACCCAGCGCTCCGATAGGATTCCATCTCTACGATGGCGAGTTCTCCCTCCACCAAGAGCTCCGCACGCATGGTCAACCCGTTCTCTTTGATGCAGAGCTTCTCGATCACCGCAACCGCCGGCACGCGGTCTACTTCAAAGTTGCGCACGGCCGCAGTCGCGATGTTGCCGTCGAAAAAGCCCTCCGGACAGCGCTGCGTCAGCACAACGTCCGGCCCCCCGATGCCGATGTCTGCGGGTCCACTCTCAGGAACGTAGGAACAGCCAAGCAGCAACAACAACAACATCGAAAACTCCAATTTGAAGCAAGCATACACTCCGCTCCAGCGCCCTGCTACAGCTCTCCAGACCAGCTCATTCCAAAGCTGACCTGGTCGCCGTCGGCGTTGGTGGCCTCGAACTGCAGATCACCCAGAACGTCTGTGTTGGACACATTCAAGCTTGAGGTGCCCGCATAGATGTCGACGGAGGACCAAGTGCTGTTCTGAACCAGAGTGACCTGCACGGAGCCGTCGGGAAGGTTCACGCTGCCGGATTCCTGGGCACTCATCGCAATGCTGCCCGGCTCGTCTGAAATCAGCAGATCCGCCTGCATGGAGAGGCCGTCCTCCCCCACACAGATCGCCTCGGCCACCCCGTAGAGCGGCAGACCGTCCACCGTGAAGCTGTTGACCACGACGGCAGCTGCGTCCGCCTCCACAAAACCCGAAGGGCAAGCTCCAACGGTCCCAGTGTCACTGTCCTGGGTTTGCTCGTCGGTGTCGGGGAACTGGAGGCATGCGAGTAGGAAGAGAATCATGCCTTCTCTTTATCCCAGGGACGCCGGGCTCGCCCCACGCGCAGCGAGTGAAACGAACTGAAACGGACCTTGGCCCAGGGACATGTGACCTTGGGTCCACCCACAAGTCCCCTCAGGAGCACCATGGATCCCTTCATCGGCCAGATCATTCTCTTCGCTGGAAACTTCGCACCACGAGGCTGGGCCCTCTGTGACGGGACCCTGCTGAGCGTCTCCAGCAACACGGCCTTGTTCTCCATCCTCGGAACCACCTATGGCGGCGACGGGAGCAGCAACTTTGCGCTCCCAGACCTGCGCGGACGCGTACCCATGGGCGCCGGAGCCGTCTCTGGTCTGAGCACACGGACCCTCGGAGAAGCCGGCGGCAGTGAGACCCACACTCTGACGGACGCCGAGCTCCCTGCCCACGGCCACCCCTTCCTTGCAGGCGCTGGCGCCGGCACCCAGCCGACTGCAGCCGGCGCCACCTTGGGCAGCTTCGGAGTGAGCGCCCCCCCCTCTGGGCCCTACTCCACCGACGCGCCCTCTGTCCCAATGGCCGCCGGCTCGGTCGGCGACACCGGCTCGGGCGCGGCACACAACATCGTTCAGCCCTTCCTAGGCCTGAACTACATCATCGCCACCGTCGGCATCTACCCCTCCCGGTCCTGAAGGAGCTTGAAATGCTTTGGCTCCTCTCAAGTTTGGCCTGCAGCGATGCCACTTCCCAAGACACCCAACTCATCGAAACGGACACTGGGACCAAGGACACGGGCACGGAGAATCTGGCTCCAAGCGTCACCATCGCTGAGCCCGCGGAAGGTGCAGCGATTGGCCGCAGCGAACTGCTGCGCCTGTCCGCGGCCATCCTGGACGACAAAGACGGCCCCGAAGTACTGGCGGTGGTCTGGCGCTCCGATCTGGACGGCGAGTTGCCCCTGACGCCCATCGAAGGCCAGGACTACAGCTACCTGAGCGCGCTCAGCCCTGGAGAGCACCTGTTGACCGTCGAGGTCACCGACAAGGGCGGCTTGAGCGCGTCCGAGACCCGTCCCGTCTTGGTGGACTTGCCTCCCAGCGCTCCCGAGCTGCTCATGGAGCCCGCGCAGCCGAGCACCGAAGATGACCTGGTCGTCACCATCACGGTGCCCAGCTTGGATCCGGAGGGGGAGACCCCAGTGCTTCAGATCCAATGGTTCGTGGACGGGCTGCTGCTCCCTGAGCTGACCGAGCTCTCGGTGCCCGCAAGCCAGACCTTCAAGGGCGAGACCTGGCGGGCAGAGGTGAGCGCATCGGACAGCTACGGCCCAGGGGCGGCGGGCACGGCGGAGCTGACCATTGAGAACAGTCCGCCGAGCGCCCCAGTTCTACGAATGGACGCCTCCCAAGGAGACACCCCAATGGTGTGCAGCGAGAGCGTGCCTGCGGTGGACCTCGACGCGGACGAGCTGAGCCGCACCATCACCTGGGAAGCAGACGGCGCTCTCTACCCGGACGACTTCCCCGACGCCGAGGGCCCAAGCACCACGACGCTTCCGGGCGACACCGTGCCTCTGTTTGACCTGGCCCTGGCGGAGAGCTTCACCTGCACCCTGAGCGTCAGCGATGGAGAGACCAGCGTGAGCGCCAGCATCAGCGCCGGTCTCGCGAGCTCCTTTGACGTGGGCTACACGAGCGAGTTCTCCGGAAGCTCCGTACACGGCAAGAACTACCTGCTCGGCCACCCCGTGACCGTGAGCACAGCGATGACGGTCAGCCACCTGAACATCATCGCCAAGGGGAGCGCAGCCAATGGACAGATCGCCTTGTACACAGAGAGCGGCGGCCAGCCCAGCGCCTTGGTGACCGAGAGCAGCGCACAGGCCATCACCACCGGGACGAACACCTTCGACGTGCCCGACACCGCGATCCCCGCGGGCACCTACTGGCTGATGGCGGTGTACGACGCCAGCGCCTACATCGGCGAGTCCTCTACCCCTCAGACCGTGTACTACACGGGCATGAGCGCCGGCTCGGCCATGCCGGATCCCATCGGGAGCCTGAACAGCTACTCCGGCGGCCCCCACAACTACTATCTGAGCGGTTTCTGATGGTGGTGTTCCGGTGATCGGCGCGCTAGGCCTTGGAAACAGGAGCCGCCATGACGCCCTTCGCTGAACGACTTGCAGTGGCCGTGCAGGACAAAGGTCCTGTGTGCATCGGTCTGGACCCTCACCTGCACCTGCTCCCAGTGCATTTCCGGGAGCAGTACGCTGGTCTAAACGGGGCCACCTTCCGCCAAGCGGCTGCCGGCGCCGTGCTGGATTGGGGCCTGGAGGTCTTGGAGGCCATCGCTGGCGTGGCCGCCGCGGTGAAGCCCCAAGTGGCCTTCTTTGAGCAGCTCGGAGCGCCCGGCGTGGCGGCTCTTGAAGCCCTGGTCGCGCGTGCCAAGGCGATGGGACTGCTGGTTGTCCTGGACGCCAAGCGCGGGGACATCGGCTCGACCGCTCAGGGCTACTGCCGAGCAACCTTGGACGACACCGGGCCATTGGGCGCCGATTCGGTGACCCTGTCTCCCTACTTGGGTCCGGAGAGCCTGAGGCCCTTCTTGGACTGCTGCGATGCCCAAGGCAAGGGGCTCTTCATCCTCGTGCGGACCTCGAACGCGGAGGCCGACGCCATGCAGGCCAATGGGGTCGCTGAGAAGGTCGCTGGATGGATCTCGGCGTGGAACCAAACCCGTTCTAGCCCCCAAGCCTTGGGTCCAGTGGGCGCAGTCGTCGGCGCAACGGTGCCATCCGAGGCCAGCGCTCTGCGGGCAGCCATGCCGCAGTCCTGGATCTTGGTGCCTGGATACGGGGCCCAAGGCGGCTCCGCGGCGGACACCCTGCCCTGCTTCCGCCAAGACGGCCTGGGCGCGCTGGTGAACAGCAGCCGCGGTGTGCTCTTCGCCAAGCCCGGAGAAGAAGCGCGGTACCAAGCCGATCATCAGGCTCTGGTACGCGAGCACGCCCTGGCGATGGCCGCCGAACTCAAGGCCCTGCACGCCGGCTGACTCTGGCGCTTCCCCTCAAGCGGCGCTCTGACTTGAAAAGGCGCTACCACAAGGCGGGACCTCTGGTAGTGTCGCTCCCATGACATGCGGGGGCCACTGTAGGCCCCCCCTCTAGGAGCACCTTATGAACCGCATCGCCGCCTGTCTGGCTGTCGGATCCCTCATCACCCTGTCCGCTTGTACAAAGGGCTCCGTCTCGGGCACCGTCACCGACGGGCTGAGCAAAGCTCCGGTCTCCGAGCTGCGACTGCTGGCCCGTTCCGAGGCGCCAGACCAGACCTGCAAGGTCTTTGAGACCACCACAGACGCCAGCGGCGCCTACAGCTTTGGTGAGCTCTGCGCGGGCCAGACCTACGTGATCTCCTCCGGCGACGAGGCCCGCTTCTTCACGGGCAACCAAGAGGTCAGCGGCGATGAGCAGTCGGCCGCCAACGAGCTGACCGCCTGGCGCGGTCCAGAAGGCGTCGGCGTATACCTGCTCAAGGCTGACGGCACCATGGAGTCCCAGCGCACCAAGGCCGATGTGGCATCGGCCACCCTGTTCGAGACCGAGCAGAGCGTGCGCTACCCCACCGGAACCCCTGGCTCCTGGCCTGCGGTCGCCTCGGGCGAGTACCTGGTGCTCATCGGCAAGGCCACCATCGAGAACCAGCAGATGTTCCCGCTGATCGAGTCCCCCGAGGTCAAGTTCAACCCCGACCGCGAAGGCCTCACCCACTTCAGCCTGGGACAAGAGTGGCTCTACATCGGCGCCAAGATCGATGAGGGCGTGTACACCGAGATGAACACCGAGCTGGACACCAGCAAGGTGGTCATGGCCGAGCACGGAGACCGCGCTGCCCAGTACATCCCTGCGGACGCTGTTCCAGCCGGAAAGTACGCCATGCTCACGAAGAAGGCACGGCGTACCTACATGTTTGAGATCGGCGCAGCGGCCCCAGCAGCCGAGGCTGGAGACGCTCCCGCCACCGAGTAGAACGCTCCGCCCGGTCGAAGACCGGAGCTACTCGAGGAGGTCTACCTGCGGATGCGGGTGGGCCTCTTTGAGTTTGTGCACCATCTCTCGGCTCCGGCCCCAAGCGGCCTCGAAGAAGTCCTCGAAGACCGGGTAGTCCTCGGGGGTGATGGGCTCACTGAACTGGGCCCACACCTTCTGACCAAAGCGTATGCCGCGATTGGTGGCCGGGATCACGGCATCTGTCCCCCACACCGCTGCGGGAACGACGGGAATGCCCGCATCGTAGGCCGCACGCACCAGCCCGGTGTAGACCCGCTCCAGGACGGTCTGCGAGCGTGAGCGGGTTCGCGTGCCCTCTGGATAGACGTGCAAGGCACGGCCAGAATGCATGAGCATCAGCGCTTCTTCCTTGGCGCGGGCCCGGTCCTTGGGGTCCTTGCGGTCAAAGAAGACAGCGCCGCCCAGGTAGCCGAGCAGCCCCATCACCGGGAACCAGAAGACCTCGGACTTGGAGATGCCCTGGGTGTGCCCCGCCCAGATGAGCAGGAGCACATCGACGAAGCTGCGGTGGTTGGAGATGAGCAGGTAGGGCTGCCCGATGGGGAGCTTCTCGCTGCCTTTGAGCTGGGGACGGGCAAAGAGGCCGATGCGCAAGATGCCCCAACTGGCCAGACGGTTGGTCCAGAAACAGTAGCGCTCACGCACCCCCCGAGGGAGCAGCCAGGTCGGCAGAGCGAAGAGCAAGCACAAAGCTGCGATCAACACTGCAATCACAGCGGCCCAAGGAACCAAGATGTAGCTGAACCACGTCATGGCCTCGCGGTTGTTCCAAAGCGCGGCTAAAGGGCGGGAACGAGGAAGCGGCTCAAGCATGATGGAACCCACAAAGATTGCCGAGATCCTGCAGGCCAGCCTGCCGGATTGCCAGGCTCTCGTCAGCGACAATGCCGGTGACAAAGAGCACTTTCAAGCAGAGGTTGTCTCCTCGGCTTTCGAGGGTCGCTCGCGCATTCAACAGCATCGCCTTGTCTACCAAGCCCTCGGGGATCACATGAAGGGCGATATTCACGCCCTTGCCCTGAAGACCTATACCCCAAGCAAGTGGCCCAACAAGGCTTAGGCCTTCGCCATACCTGGAGACGAAATGTCCGAACGCAGCGTTCAAGACTTCATCAAGGACCTGGTCACCCAGAACCAAGTCATGCTCTTTATGAAGGGCAACAAGTTCTTCCCAGCCTGCGGATTCAGCGCCAAGTCGGTGCAGATCCTCAAGATGAACGGGGCCACCTTCGAGACCTTCGATGTGCTCTCCGACCCCGACGTCCGCTCCGGCATCAAGGAATTCGCTCAGTGGCCCACCATCCCCCAGCTTTACATCAACGGTGAGTTTTTGGGCGGCTCGGACATCATGATGGAGATGCACGAGAACGGTGAGCTGAAGACCATGATTGAGGGCCTTAGCGCCAACTAAGATGCGTATTTGCGCCATGAAGCCCTTGGATCCCTGACAGGATCTGAGGGCTTTTTGCGTGGGAGAAGGCAGACACGGAGCTGCCATGCCAGAACCCACTGCCCTCGCCCGACAGACCAGTACGCCACTCTTGGCTGGACAGGGCGCTGACCAAGCCGACGACCACCTGGCCCCAGGTCCCCAAGATCACCTCCTGCAACACGCGAGCATGCTCCAGCAGGTCTTGAACCTTCCGGAGAGCGACGAGATGGTCCTCTCGATGCTCGAGAACGACATCGCACAAGAGTTCTCGCGGGTGGACGACGACCCCGAGCCGACGATGGAAGAGCTGCAGGGGCGTTCGGACGCCTTGGATCCCATGGCCAAACTGCGCCGTGGCGTCCCAGCACCGCCCGACGCGCCTGAGAGCGAGCTTGACCAGCGGATGAACATTCTGGACGGGATGGACCACGACCCCGAGGACCTTCAGGCACGGAACGATGCGCTGAACCCGATGGCGCATCTGCAGAACACGGTGCCCGCCATGCCCGACAGCGACGAGCAGGCGCTGGACGAGAAGCTGGCCATACTCCATGACAAGCAGGTCGACCCCAAGGAGTTGGAGCAGCGCCAGGGCCAGCTGGACTCAGGCTACGACAAGAACCAAGACGATGAGTTGATGGAGATGCGCAGGCAAGCCCTGCGCCCGCAAGGCATCACAACCGAGGACATGATGGTCCTCGAAGACAAGCTGGCCCAGCTCGAGAAGATGGACGTGAAGTGGGACTACAAGACAGCGGCCAACCATCTCGAGTACGACGACCACGAGGACTTTGTCATCGAGCAAGCCAGGGCCCTCCGCAGGGGCTTGCCGCCGCTGGACAAGGAGACGCAAGCCCAGCTGACAGACCCCACTGAGCTCCCTGATGGACTCAAGCCCAAAGACGACATGGAGGCGCTGGAGTCCCTGGACCACCTGCCCCAGAAGGGCGACGATGCGCGGGCACGCCTGGACGCGCTGCAGGCCGGGTTGCCAAACGGACAGGCCCACAAAGACGAAGTGGAAGAGGCCGAGTACCAGATGCTCGGCCAGGAGGCGGGCCTGCTCCCGCCACCTCTGAAGCGCCAAGACTCCATCGAGGTCGTGGACGACCAGGCCGCCAGCAAGCAAGCCGCCTCAGCGAAGAGGAAGAACGACCGGGTCTACCAGAGCTTGAAGGGAGCCACCCAGCACGGCGGGCTGGACTTGGGTTTGGACATCATGAAGGAGCGGAAGTCCAAGAAACTCGGCCGTTTCATGAAATCCAAGAGCACCTACACCGACACGCTCAAGAGCCGCATCCCTGGATACGAAGTCGCAAAACAGGGCCAAAAGGCCCGGAAAGAGATGCACCGTATCAATGCCAGTGAATCCATGGCCAAGGGAACCGAAAGCAACGAGCTGCTCCAAGCAATCCTGGCCTGTGGCCTGTACTACCAGCGCTACAAGCGCGACAAGGCCATGATCAAGTCCGCCACATCGATCCCGACCTACGGCACGGGGCCAGTCGGCTCGGCGGTAAAGGCAGGCATCAAGAGCGTTGGCATCCCCGGCTCCTTCTGGGCCCGATATCTGCACGCCGGCAAGGGCAAGGGTCAAGGCAGCTACCAGAAACAGAAGATGACCGGAAAGCGGGGCAAAAAAATCGGGGACCTTCGGGACGTGCGCAACTTGCGCGCGCTTCTCTATTCCGCAGGCAGCGGAAGCCATGACCCACGGATGCAGAGGGTCGGCGGCGCGCTCGGCTCCAATGGGGAGGACCTGAGCAAGCGGGAGCCGTCCAAGGACAAGAAGATGCTCAATGGCTCCCAGGATGACTACCTGAGCTTCGCCGAGCGGAACGTCTACCAAGGGCTCAAAGACGGCACCATGACCGGTGATCAGGTGCCCGCTGAGATGATCTTGCCCATCCTCTGGCGCATGCACAAGATCTTCGCAACGGTCTCTCGCTACAAGTCCGAGCAGCTCACCATGCAAGACAAAGCTCTGGCGAAATACGAGGCTGAAAAGGCCAAAGCCGAAGCCAAGTTGGCCCAGGGCAAGAAGGCGACCATGCCCAGGATGTCTGCAGAGGCCAGAAAGGCGAGAAGGCGCCAGAACGATGCGGCCCGGCAAGCACAGATGGACAACCGCCCCATGGCGTCCATGGCAAACAGCGGTCCGGACCTCTCGCCAAACAAGGACCAGTCTATGGATCCGCTGGCTCCTCAAGGTGGATTCTTGGCGCACGCCAAGAACCTGGACAACATGCCGGAGCAGGGCCTGCCGGACACGGACCGGAAGACCGACGTGGAAAACGACCGGGTAGACGTGATTCAAGACACGGAGAAGAAGAAGGACAAAAAGCCCATGCTCCTGGCTTGACCCTCAGCCCTTTTGGTCCTCGTCCGAGTCCGCTCCAAAGCGCTTGGCGTCGTAGGCCGAGAAGCCCTCACCGTCGCCGCGCAGCAGCACATCGCAGTAGAAGCGCGTCTTCTTGACCACGTTGCCCAGGGCGTTGTGGTGAATGTTCTTGCGCAGGGCGACCAGGGTGCGGCGCTCGAACTTGTACTTGTCCCAGCGGTCGTCTCGGGCCTTCTTCTCAGCCTTGGCCTTGGCCTCGCCGGCGTCGACATCGGCCAGAGGGGCAAACAGGGTCTCCCGGTCCCAGCCCCAGGTGGCCAGGTCCTCATCGGAGAGGCTGTCGATCATGTGACGGAGCAAGGCTTCCTTGGCGGGATCTGCCGCTGCCGACTGGGCCCACTTCTCCAAGGAGGAGGTCACCGGGCGGGAGTGCTTGGCCACGCCGATGGGGTCGCCCAGACCGCCTTCGACGGCGGGCTTGGCCTTGCCGTAGTTGACCGTGTCGGGCTCGTGGGGGATGCCGATGTGCTCGTAGATGCGCTTGAGCTGCGCCTCGGGGTCCGCGACGATGTCCTCGTACTTGACGTGCACGAAGGGGACCTGGGCGGTGCGCAGAAAGTCGGCCATCGCAGGCACGTAGCGCTCGAGCACCGGGTTGAAGTCGTAGGCCGCCTGGTAGTCGCCATCGAAGAAGCTGGCCGCGAAGCTGTCCCACACCGAGAGCGGGTTGCGCGTCAGGATGACGAAGTGGGCTTTGGGGAAGAGCCGCGCGATGAAGGGCAAGATCAGGGCGTAGGCCGGGGTCTTGTCCAAGAAGTAGGGCTTGTCCTGGGTGGTCAGCATGCGGCCGTACATCACGTCGGTGTAGGCCCGCAGGCCGTCCAGATAGTCGTCCTCACCGCCAGGCATGTCCGCGACGAACTGCTTGAGGGCCGTGGCCGCCTGGAGCTGATCGAAGGGCGCCCGGTCTACGTTGTCGTAGAAACCCAGGTGCGCCAGGGGCGTGAGCAGGTGGGGCTCAGGGCGGCTGTAGATCTGCGTGTGCGCGCTGAGCATGCGCATGAGCAGAGTGCTGCCGGAGCGAGGAGGGCCGAGCACGAAGATGAGCTTGTCTTGCATACCTGCAAGCTAACCCCGTCCCCTGTGGGGTGACGTTGCTTCAGCCGGGTTGCACGCTATCTGCGCAGCCCTCGTCAACGCCCAAGGGGTCAGGACCCCAGTCCCCGAGCAGCTTGACCTCGGGGCGGAGCAAGACACCGGTCTGTTGGTACACCACCCGGCGGGCGTGCACGATGAGCTGCCGAAGCTCTTCAGAGCTCGCTCCCCCATCGTTCAAAAAGAAGTTGGCGTGCAGCTCGGAGATGACCGCGCCACCGATGCGGTGCCCCTTCAGACCGCAGGCGTCCAAGAGGCGTCCAGCGGAGTCCCCTTCGGGGTTGGTGAAGGTGCTGCCGCAGCTGGGCTTGTCCAGGGGCTGGGTGGCCTTTCGACGGACCAGGAAGCCCTCCCGCTGCACCATGCGTGCGCCGTCAGGGTCGGGGGAGAGCGCGATCTTGGCCCGGGAGACCACGGCACCGGCCGGCAGCGCGCTGTGCCGGTACGAGAAGCCACACTCCTCCGCCGTCAAGGTCACCACAGCGCCGCCGGGCAGGACCACCTCCACGGACTCAATGCGGTCTTTGGCCTCGCCCAAGCGGGTGCCCGCGTTCATCACGACCGCCCCACCCATGGTCCCGGGAACTCCGGAGAAGGGCTCGGCGCCGGCCATTCCGGCTTGGTCCAAGCGGTTGAGCAGAGCGTTGAGCTTCATGCCTGCCCCGACCCACGCGTGGTCCTCTGCGATCTCGAGCGCAGCCAGCTCCCCCTTGAGCAACAGCACCACACCGGAGATGCCCGCATCGTGGATCAAGGCGTTGGAGCCCCGGCCCAACACGGTCACACGGTCCACCACCGCCATGACGCCCTGGAGCTGCGCCAGTGTCTTGACCTCGACCAGGAGCTCGGCGGGGCCGCCGCACTTCCAGTAGGCCTTGCGGGTCAGGGAGGCCTGGGGTGTGAGCTTGGCGCCGGTGGCGCCCAGGGCGGTGATCACGTCGTCGGAGAGCATGCAGGGCCTCTAACTTCCGATCCACGCTCTCGGCTGCGATCTTTTTTACCCAGGTAAAACGATCACCCATTATACCCGGATAAAAGGAGTCTCCAATGTCGAGCCAAAGCACCGCTGTTCAAGCCACCGCCTTCTTGGGCCACAGCATCCTGTTCCAAGGTCCCATCCGCCAAGTCGCCGAGCGCGTCTGGGCCCACCACCAGAGCGACAACGCTCCGCTCGTCCTGCTCTTCAATGACATGAACGGTGAGCCCATCGACATCGATCTGCGCGGGGATCTGGCCCTGGCCTTGCTGGATTACCCAGAGACCCCGCCCAAGCCCAGGGGCCGCCCCAAGCTTGGGGTCACCTCCAAAGAGGTCACCCTGCTCCCCCGCCACTGGGCCTGGCTCAACGCCCAGCCCAAGTCTGCCTCGGCGACCCTTCGGGGCTTGGTGCAGGCCCAGATCGACAGCGGCGTACAGGACCCGGCTATCGCTCAGCGGCGCTGCTACACCGTGATGCAAGCCCTGGGTGGGAACCTGCCAGACTTTGAGCAGGCCTCGCGCTTGCTCTTCCGCAACGACGTGGCGGGCTTTCTGGATGCCATCGGTGATTGGCCCCCCGACCTTCAGGGCTATCTGGCCTCCTTCCTGCCAAAGTCGGATCAAGCCTGAGCCACGGTGTAGCATCCCGCCATGCTCTTGCTCTTGCTCTCCTGTGCCCCCATGCACCGGGTCGGCGCCAACTTCGGCGCCGGCCTTCAGTCCTCCTTGGTCGATGAGAACGGGGACCCCAAACCCGAGCTCCAGGCCGCAGCCCAGGCCTTGGGGCAGTCCCTCGTTGGCGGTGCCCTGGATGGCCTGAACGACGAGGAGAAGGTCCAGGCCATCCAAGCGCAGGTCGAGGCCTTGATCGCTGCCCTGGGGCCTCAGATCGCAGCCGTGCTCGGGGAAGAGATCGGACCGGCCTTGCAGGAGCAGCTCTCCGCCGCCGTCACCCAGACCCTCGCGCAGATCCGCAACGGCCAAGGCAAGAAGGACATCGAGGCCATCGCAGCAGGCATCTCCGCGGCGGTGGTTCGCGGCCTGGCGGAGAAGGGCGGACCGGCCCTGGCCAAGGCCTTGGAGGAGGATCTGGGCCCCGCCCTCAAGCTGGTACTGGAGCGGGACCTGAACCCCGTCATCCAAGCCCAAGCACCCGCCCTCGCCGGCGAGGCCACCAAGGCCGCCTCCAGCGCCCTCACCGCGCAGCTCGCCACGGACTTGAACGGCCCCCTGGGGGACGCCCTGCAGGCCAGGGCCGATGCGGTCGTGGAGAACGCACGCGCTGCAGCCGAGACCGAAGGCGAGCGCTGGCAGAGCTTCTTCTGGAGCGCGCTGGTGGGCATCGTCGTGCTGGTGCTCGGTGGCGGCGGCCTGAGCTTCAGCTTGATTCGTCAGCTTCGCCAAGCCAACGGGCTGCGCGCTGCCCTGGACCTGGTGACCACCAACATCAAGCGCAGCGAGGCCGAGGCCCCCATTCGCGAGATGACCCAGCGCATCAAGGTCGAGGGCAAGGACACCGCTGGAGGACAGGCGCTCTCTGAGTTCCTCAAAGAGCGCAAGCACAACAAGATTGAGCTGGACCAGTAGTCCGCCCAGTCTTCCTGCCTCAGAGCATGCTGGCGATGCCGCCACACAGGAACACCAGCACAGGCGCTCCAAAACACATGCCCAGAACGATGGGCAGCATCCAGGAGATGGGCTCCTTCTCCGGTCCTTGTCCGGTCAGAACCTTCTTGGCGAGCCACCGGAACTTGCCAAAGTACGCCGCGCCCCACATCGGCGTGCTCGTGAGCATCTTCAGCTCTCCGCCCACCACGCCGGCTGGGTAAAAGAAGCTGGCAAAGGCCATTTTCTGCTTGCTGCTCAAACGGGCGACGGCGTCTGGATCGGCGGTCTTGGCGTGATAAAAGGCCATGACACCGATGCCCTTTTGAAAGCCCCGCGGCAGACTACTGGGGTCCAAGGAGCTGGCGTTGTCCTGAAGCCAGGTCAGGTCCACATCCAGGTCGGCCGAGCTCAGGTGCTCCACCTCCCGGACCATGATGACCTGCGTCATCTTGGTAAAGCCCACATCCCAGTAGAAGGGACTGCGCACTCCGACCCAACGCCCCTCTTCCTCCAGGACAACGTTGCAACCAATGGCCTCAAGCGACTCAGACACACCCACGGGCACCTCCAGGGTGCACAGGGTAACTCCTCGCGCCACGCAGCATCCTCTTGTCCATTCGGGAGCCCGACATCGAGAACTTCACCCCACTGGCCTCCACCCTTGGCGGCGTCCTGATCGGCCTGGCCGCTGCAACACTCCTGCTCTTCAACGGCCGCATTGCCGGAATCAGTGGGGTTCTCGGTGGGCTCTTCGGGGCACAATCGGGTGACCGGACCTGGCGACTGAGCTTCCTGGCAGGCCTGCTGGCAGGCGGCATGGCCCTGTTGGCCTTCGCCCCCCAGGTCTACGTGGACACCCTCCAGCTCCCCCTCTGGGCCCTGGGCATCTCCGGACTGCTGGTCGGGGTCGGGACCCGCATGGGCGGCGGCTGCACCAGTGGACACGGCGTCTGCGGACTGCCCCGTCTCTCCAAGCGCTCCTTCGCGGCGGTGGGACTGTTCATGTCCAGCGGGGGCGTGGCCGCCTGGGTCACGATGAACTGGGTCTTGGGGGGCGCAGCATGAACGCCTCAAGTGCGACGCATCAAAACACCCTCGCGCGCAGCATCGTCGCGGCCGTGGCCGGCGTGGTCTTCGCCCTTGGACTGGGCTTGGCGGGCATGACGCAGCCTGGCAAGGTGCTGGCCTTTCTGGACGTCACCGGCGACTGGGACCCCTCCTTGGCCTTTGTGATGGGCGGCGCAGCCATCACCTTTGGGATCTGCTACCGCCTGACCATGCGGCGCCAGAGTCCCGTCTTCGACTTGAACTTCAAGATGCCCGAGAACGAACACATCGACCTGCGCCTAGTCGCAGGCTCAGTGGTTTTCGGCTTGGGGTGGGGGCTCGGCGGCTTTTGTCCTGGACCGGGCGTGGTCAGCCTGGCCTCGGGCGGCAAAGGAGCCTTGGTCTTTGCCGCGACCATGTTGCTGGGCATGGCCGGCTTTCACCTCTGGCGGGATCGCGTAGACTCCCCCCCAGCAGGTGACGATGGCCAAGAAGAAGCGCAAGAACTTGAGCCGCAATTACCGGTTATTTCTAAGCGCCTATTTGCAGGGCAAACCATATTACATGTATTAGCCAATGAAGCCCCTGAAGGTTTTGAGCTCAGCAGTGCAAACCCTGTCTCTTATACACATCTCCGAGCCCACGAGACAGGCAGAAATCTC
>OJIV01000464.1_pt1 | contig 16811 bp, 10 predicted proteins | sample 1595861 | NCBI WGS metagenome assembly OJIV01 (sample SAMN05416883, study PRJEB24817) | seawater metagenome | isolation source: Sea water | place: Canada:Atlantic | collected 2013-11
GAGATAGCGGCTGGCGTCATGCCTGGAAGCCGCGATGCCCGCGACAGATTCTCGGGGCGCGCATCCAGTAATTTTTGTTTGAGCTCGTTTGATAATCCTTGCATCGATGCGTAATCGAGATTCTCGGGTAATGCGGTGTCTTCGTGACGCTTTAGCTTCTCGATTTCGTCTTGTTGCCTGTCAATATACCCTTGGTATTTGATGTGAATGCTAACCTGTTCATCCACCTGCTTAAGAAGCTCGGTTTGTAGTGCTTCTGAAAGCAGGCCGGTTAAGCCGTCGATAGGAGTGTCGACGCTGTACGCCGAAAGCGCTTTATCGCTGCCTTCAAGCGCACCCGATAACCCCTCGTAGGTTACACGGGGGCGTGCAAGCAGATCGGCGAGGCTGTATTCACGCGACAGGAGTTTTTCGAGGAACGCGTCTACTTTTGCTGATTCTTTGGTATTGGGTTGTAACCACGTTTTTTTAAGCCACGTAAGCCTGTGCTGGATATGCGCCTGTTTATCGCTGTAAAAGTTCCATCTTAGGTCGTTCACCAAACCGAGTTCTCGGCCTATTGGGGTCAGCCGCTGGTCTGCATTGTCTTCGCGTAGGGTCAGTCTGTATTCGGCGCGACTCGTAAACATACGATACGGCTCGTTTGTTCCGAGTGAAATAAGATCGTCGACTAACACACCTAGATAAGCCTGATCGCGTCGCGGGCACCAAGAATCTTTGCCGCGCGCAGAGAGGCCAGCATTCAGGCCGGCAAGTAAGCCTTGCGCTGCAGCTTCTTCGTAACCTGTCGTTCCATTTATTTGACCAGCAAAATAGAGGCCTTTAACAAATTTGGTTTCGAGCGAGTAGTTGAGGTCTCTAGGATCAAAGAAATCATACTCAATCGCATACCCCGGACGCGTAATAAGGGCGTTTTCGAAGCCCTTGATTTTTCGCACCATCTCAACTTGGACGTCGAAGGGTAAACTCGTTGAGATGCCATTGGGATAAAGCTCATTCGTCGTTAGCCCTTCGGGTTCAACGAAAATCTGATGTGAGTTTTTATCGGCAAAGCGCATGACCTTGTCTTCGATAGAAGGGCAATAACGCGGGCCTGTTCCCTCTATAACGCCCGTATACATTGGCGATCGATCGAGACCACCTCGAATAATGTCGTGGCATTCTTCGTTGGTAGCGGTGATATGGCAGTTCACTTGCTCGGGGTGATCGTCGGCAGTGCCAAGATACGACATGACGGGTAGTGGTTTATCTCCTGCCTGCTGCTGCATAACGGAAAAGTCTACCGAACGTGAATCGATTCGAGGTGGCGTACCTGTTTTTAGTCTGTTGACCCTGAAAGGGAGACTGCGTAGACGGTCGGCTAGCGCTATCGACGGCTGATCGCCTGCTCGCCCGCCTGAACTACTTTCAAGGCCTATGTGTATTTTGCCACCTAAGAATGTTCCAGCCGTTAATACCACCTGATTGGCGCGAATCAACACACCCATCTGTGTAATGACGCCGCGTACCGCACCGTCTTCGATGAGCAGATCGTCTACACCTTGTTGGAACAGGCTAAGGTTGGGCTGTGACTCTAATATTTCGCGAATGGCTGCCTTGTAGAGCGTCCTATCCGCTTGCGCGCGCGTTGCTCTCACTGCGGGGCCTTTGCTCGCATTCAAAACACGAAACTGAATGCCCGCCTTGTCGGTCGCAATGGCCATTGCACCGCCGAGCGCGTCGATTTCTTTGACCAGGTGACTTTTCCCGATACCGCCAATAGCCGGATTACAGGACATTTGCCCAAGTGTGTCGATGCTGTGGGTGATTAGCATGGTTGGCACACCCTGACGAGCTGACGCTAAAGCGGCTTCTGTGCCTGCATGTCCACCGCCGATAACAATGACATCGAAGGTAGAAGGGTATTCCATCGTTGTTAGGGGCAGAGTCGTCATGGTTGCCTCTAGATTCCTTTGGTCGTTGTCAGTGTGAGACGGTAAATCGAGCGCTTGGCGTCGACGGGAGGAGAAGTATATAGAATTCAGCGTATTAGTGAATTGCTTTATTGCAGTTTAGGTTAAAAAACAACCAACGCGTTTCTTTTTTAAACAAGCCTGCCCCTTGTTAACTTGTCGTTCGTTAGGTGAACGTTAGAGAGTTAATATAGATAAATATAGCTAGGGGTTTTTCTGTGGTTAAGTCATTTTAAGTATTCAAAATCAATAAGTTAAGAAGAAGTTAACTGGGTGATTAGGCTGTGGTTAAGGGGTCTCGAAGCTATGGATTAGTGTGGATAAAAAAGGCGAGGGATAAAGAGCTGATAAGTTATCCTTTTTTATACACAGGTTTATTGCTGATAAAGTCGAGTTATTGGCATTTGATACCACACCAAGGGCAAGTTATGCACAGTGACTGTTTTTCTCGTAAAGTGTGTATAGGCTGTTTGTAGCCTGTGCGTGAACGACTTATTTGCCCACACAGAAATTTGAGAAGATCTCTCCGAGCAAATCATCGCTACTTATCTGACCGGTTATTTTCCCCAGTTCATGTTGAGCAAGCCTTAAGTCTTCTGCAGCGAGTTCGAACGGCATTGCGTCTACAAAGCATTGCTCTGCAGAGGCAATAAGTTTACGCGCTGCTTTAAGCGAGAGCAGATGTCTCTCGCGTGCGACAAATGCGCCCTCGACCATCGAATTAAATCCAATGGTCTTCTTTAGTGCCTCGCGAAGCCCATCAATTCCTTCGTTTAACTTTGCACTCAAAGTAATCGTATCGAGCTTTGCCGGGACTCCCTCTTGTTCTCTTAACAGAGTGGGCATGCGGACAGTGCCAGCGCCTATGCTCGCCTCCGGTGTTAAATCGGCTTTGTTAAACACAACGAGGGTCTTCGCGAAGAGTCCGGGTTCATCTAATAACAATTGCGGAATGAGTGACAGTGAGAGCTCGTGGTCATTGTTCACTTCGTCTGTTTTAACAGATTTCTGTAAGGTAATTTCTACCGCAGTGCTGTCTATAACCAAGAGAATTTTGTCGCTTTGTCTTACCGCCTCACCGGCTCGCCTTATGCCTTCTTGTTCGACGACGTCGTCGCTGCGTCTAAGCCCTGCGGTGTCGGTAATATGTACAGGCATACCTTCGATCTGAAGGCGCTCTGACAACAGATCACGCGTAGTACCCGCTATCGAGGTTACGATAGCCGACTCGCTCCCAAGAAGCGCATTGAGTAGGCTAGATTTTCCAGCATTGGGCTCACCCGCAATAACGACGTGCATGCCTTCCTTTAGCAACATACCTTGGTTGGCTTGAGAGAGCGCGAGGGAAAGTGTTTGGGTGATTTCTCGAAGACCTTCTCTTACACGAGATTCGGTAATTATATCGATGTCTTCATCACTAAAATCGATAGCGGCTTCGATGTTGACGCGTATCTTAGTCAGCTCGGCCACTAAATGATTCACTTTGTTCGAGAATTCACCGCTTAGTGTTCGTATTGCTGATCGCGCGGCCTGCGCTGAGTTAGCGTCAATAAGATCGGCTATAGCTTCTGCCTGGACTAGATCAATCTTGTTGTTTAGAAAAGCTCGCTCTGAAAACTCTCCAGGATTCGCAAGCCTAACACCTAGATTGAGCACACGCTCTAGTAGTAGTTTCTGAACACTAGGTCCACCATGACCCTGAAGCTCGAGCACATCCTCGCCAGTAAAAGATGCTGGGCCTTTAAAAAAAAGCGCAATGCCTTCGTCAATAATGTCGCCGTTTTCGTCTCTGAATCGTGATAGGTGTGCCGTTCGCGGGGTTGGATCGAAATCGAGAATTTGTTTAGCAACAGTGCCCGAATTCGGTCCCGATACCCGCACGACACAGATTCCGCTTTTACCCGGTGCTGTGGCGAGCGCTGCGATGGTATCGGTAGTGAGATGATTCACGTGGCTTTTCGACAATAAATAGGCTAACTCTTTTTGGCTTCGTACTGCGCTTCGATTTTGCGTGTGATATACCATTGTTGCAGTATTCCTAGCGCCGCATTGGTGAACCAATACAAAACGAGTCCCGCTGGAAACCAAAGGAAAATACCAGTCATCATAATGGGCATAAGCTTCATTACTTTCGCCTGCATAGGGTCAGCAGGGGCTGGGCTTAGTGATGTCTGTAGGAACATCGTTCCGCCCATGAGTAAAGGAAGAATGAAATAGGGGTCTTTGACGCTGAGGTCAGTTAGCCAAAGCATAAACGGCGCATGTCGGAGCTCGACGCTTTCGAGAAGAACCCAGTAGAGTGCGATGAATACCGGCATCTGTACGAGCATCGGCAAGCAGCCGCCAAACGGATTGATCTTCTCTTTTTTGTACAGCTCCATGGTGGCCTGCTGCATTTTTACGCGGTCGTCGCCGTAGTTCTCTTTAAGCTTCTGCATCTTCGGCATCACTCGGCGCATACCTGCCATTGACCGGTACTGGGTTTCCGAGAGTTTGTAGAATAGAGCCTTCACGCTCACTGTTAAGAGAATAATTGAGAATCCGTAGTTACCTATGAACTGGTTGATCTGTGTAAGTAACCAGTAAATCGGCGCGGCTAAGAACCAGAGAAAGCTGTAGTCGATTGTTAGATCTAAATTTTCTGAGATTTCGGCTAACTTATACTGGTCTTTTGGCCCTGCGTAGAAGCGCGTGCTGTAGGTCGCAGTTTGGCCAGCAGGGACCGTAATTGCTTCGCCGGTAAATTCGCCAAAATACTGTCCGGCGTTGTTCTTGCGCGTTGTAAAGTTATTTTGAGATTGCTCGTTAGCTATCCATGCACTAATAAAATAGTGTTGGCTGAATGCCATCCACCCGCCTGTTGTGGTGTTGGTATTGGCGCCGTCGTCATCGATGTCATCGAATTCGATTTCGTAATAGGGATCATCGAGAGTGGTGGAAACGAATCCAAGATAGGTGCGTCCAAAACCACCCGCGTTGCTGGGGTCATCAAAATTGCTGCGTTTGATTTGTCCGAAAGCGTTTGCGCGCCATTCAGAATCTGAGCGGTTATTAATGAGATAGCTGACATCGATAACATAACTGTCTTCGGCAAAGCTAAATCGTTTGATTACCTCGACACCGTTGTCTGTGGTGAGCGTGAGATCGACATCGAGTGTTTGCTGACCAGCACTTAGTCGGTAGTCGGTGTTAGCGACGCTATAACGCGCGCGATTGTCGCTGTCGATACCGTCTCGCCCTATTAACCCGCTTGGAGCGGTGTAGGTTTGACTATCGCCGTTGCTAAGAATGACAAACGGATCAGCGCCAGGTTCGAGGGCTTTTAAATATTTAGGTAGCGCGAGGTACTCGATGTCTCCGCCTACCGTGTTGATGCTAAGGACGAAGTTGCTGGTGGTGATATTGACGAGTGTTTCAGGCGCCGGATTTGTAATGGCGACGGTGGGTTGTCCTGGCAGAGTTGGGACATCAGCGCTCACGCTTGCTTGCGCTGGTTCGAGCGAGGTGACCGCGGGTACGTCGCTTTGCGCTATTTGCGGGAATTGTGTTTGTGTTGTTGGTTCGGCGCCGCTCGCCTGTTCGATTGTCTGTGGGTAGTCTTCCTGCCACTGAAGTAACATTAGGTAGGTGACTAGTGCGAGTGCGGTATAAAGGCCTAAACGTATAAAGTTCATTCGTGTCTACTTGTCTTTTAGTGAGTATTTTCGCTTTGTACGGTTAGTGCACTAGCGTTCTTGATCTACAGGTGGAACGAGATCCACCCCTCCCTCATGCCATGGGTGGCATTTGCTTATCCGCTTGACGCCTAGATAAGCACCCTTAATTGCGCCATGAATCCTAATTGCCTCTGCTGTGTAATGTGAGCAGGTCGGTGCGAAGCGACATTGTTGGCCGATGAACTGGCTTAGGGTTAGCTGATAAAAGCGTATGAGCAGCAAAAACAAAGGGCTAAGTATTTTATTTACTGCGCGATTCAGTGGCTCAATCAGCCGCTTTATAAGGAGGCTCATTTATGCAGGGTCTCTTCTTGCCTTTTTGTCTTTTGCCTTCGTGTCTCGTGCTTCGCGCGTGATTATGTCGTCTATAAGCTTGTTTATCATACTGCGTAACTCAACGGGCGGTAGTTTATCAGCATCCTTACGTGCTAGCACGACTATATCTATCAGCGGGATGTTAGCCTGACGTAGCCGGAAGGCTTCGCGTAGTGCGCGCTTGAGACGATTGCGTTGGACTGCTTTGGAGATATGTTTTTTGGCGATGACGAGCCCAATTCGCGGTCGTCGTGCCTGAGAGGCTGTGGCTAGGAATAGAAAGTGCTTGTTGGAGACTTTATAGCGAGAATGATCGAAAACCGGTTTGTAGTCTCTCGCACTTAAGAGGCGTGCGGTCTTTGGGAATGCTTCTGTAGACATTGTGCCCCCATGGTCTGGGTGGTCTTTGCGGGATCTTCCCTGCGAAGCATGTGCTTAGGTGACTATACTATTTCGTTGCTTGTTATTTGCTAGTTGCCAGTTGTTCACTGACAAGTGGCACTAAGCACTCGTCTTATGTACGGAATGTATCGGCTCTATCGGATCTATCGGATGTACCGAGTGCACCGAGTTTTGCGATGAGAGAGTCGGGGCGCTTTTTTTTGTAAAGGCGTTTCCCGCTTCTCTCTACAAATAGCTTTATGCAGATAGCTTTGCGCGGCCTTTAGCACGGCGACGGTTGATAACAGCGCGTCCACCTTTAGTCGCCATACGAGCCCTGAATCCGTGTGTACGTGCGCGCTTGATAACGCTTGGTTGGAATGTTCTTTTCATGACTTACACCTAAATAATTAGTGGCGTCTGAGCTACGTGGCTAAGTGGCTACGTGGCTTGAGCCGAGTAAACAAACAAGGCAACAAGATTGTCATTGTTCGAATTCTTTTTCTGTTTTGCGCGGCGCTTAGCTTACGCTCAGGTTAAACGCGCAGACCTTGCCCTAAAACAGAGGGACGCGAATAGTAGAGCCTTTGAGGCTAAGATGCAATGGCTTGTTTCGCAAAAAAGCCCCTGATTCAGGGCACCTACGATAGAAGCCTCTTTCACTTCCTCCTTTGAAGCGACTTGCCGACGCTAGTTTTTGTGTGTGATGGTGACCCGGGCGTGTATGACCGCACTAAACCAGAGCTTAATAACAGGTTATCCACAGGTAACTTACCCACAAGGGTGCGGCGAGATGTGTGTGGTTTTTGCGCTCCTCTGCATCTCGGTTTCGTTAATGTACGCAAACTATTGTTAAATATATTTATTTTATAACTATCGACCTGTGGGCAATATTTTCTAAGCGGTGGATAACTCTTTTGTGAGCCGCTACACTTGCTGATCATAAAAACAACGAAGTTGCGCTACGTGCGTTGACTAAAAAGCTAGTGCTATTAACTGGGGCTTTTAATAGTGTCATCAGATATTTTCGACAGGGTGTCTCGCGCGCAGCAAATGCCACCGATAGATCGAACGAATCGTTCGCCAAACGCTGCTATTAATGATCGTGCGATTAGCAGCCATAGTGCTGTTACCGAACACTTACCACCCTCTTTACCAGACGCCGGAGCTATCTGGCAGGATTGTCTTGAGACCTTGCGTCACGATCTACCAGCCCAGGCTTACAATACTTGGCTGCGGCCTTTACGGCCTTCTGTGTCTGAACAACGAGACAGCGAGGGAACGAGATTTCTCTCTTTCCTTCTGATAGCTCCCAACCGCTTTATTCAAGATTGGGTCAAGGCCAAGCTACTTAGTCAGATTGACGAGGTGTTTGCATCAGTGACAACCAGTCAAGGTTACGACCTCGCGGGTCCCAGCGTTGTCGTTGCAACAGCGGGGGCGGTTAACGCCCTGGGGGCGCCCGAAAGTCTGCAAAATCGAGAAACTCCGCGCGGCCAACAAGCTCAGTCTTTTCCCACAACCGGGGCTTACTCCGAGTCTCGAGAACACAAACTAGAATCTGTACTTGATAACAGAATCAGCTTAAGCGCTGACAGTGAAGATTCACTTTCACCTCGTCAGGCCAGCCCAATTTTGACGTCTACAACCCCTTCACGAGGGTTTGATAGGAGACCTGGGACGGCGATGTCGGGCGTTGATACGATTATCGAAGGCAAGCTTAGCCATCAAGGCGCGCTCAATCGAGAGAACACGTTTGATAATTTTGTTGAGGGTAAGTCTAATCAGCTAGCGCGTGCAGCTGCGATGCAGGTCGCCGAGAACCCTGGCTTCGCTTACAACCCCCTCTTTATCTATGGTGGTGTGGGATTAGGTAAGACTCACTTAATGCATGCTATAGGCAACTACCTAAAAGCTAAAAAGCCCAATGCGAAGGTCGTTTATCTACATTCGGAAACTTTTGTGGCTACGATGGTGACCGCGCTGCAACTTAATTCTATTAATGAGTTTAAGCGTTTCTACCGGTCGGTCGATGCGTTGCTCATCGATGATATTCAGTTTTTTGCGGGAAAAGAGCGTTCACAGGAAGAGTTTTTTCATACGTTTAATGCGCTTCTCGAAGGTGGCCAACAGATTATTCTGACCAGCGATCGCTACCACAAAGAAATAAACGGGCTTGAGGAGCGCCTCAAGTCGCGCTTTGGATGGGGCCTTACCGTGGCGGTGGAGCCGCCTGAACTTGAGACGCGTGCGGCGATATTGATGAATAAGGCAGCGCTTGTTAACGTCGCGCTGCCTAACGACGCGGCGATGTTTATTGCACAACGGCTTCGCTCTAATGTGCGGGAACTCGAAGGCGCACTCAAGCGCGTAATCGCGCATGCCAGTTTTAAGGGCGAGGCGATTAATGTTGAGCTAATAAAAGAGGCGCTTCGCGACTTGTTTGCGCTTCAGGATAAGCTCGTAACGATCGATAATATTCAGCGAACGGTGGCCGAGTACTCAAAAATTAAAATGTCGGACATGCTCTCGAAACGCCGTAATCGCTCGGTTGCGCGGCCAAGGCAGGTCGCTATGTGCCTTGCTAAAGAGTTAACGAACCATAGCCTCCCTGAAATAGGCGACGCGTTCGGTGGGCGTGATCATACGACTGTCATGCATGCGTGCAAGCAGATCGCAAAGCTAAGGCAAAGCTCGATCGATATAGAAGAAGATTACAATAACTTGCTCAGGCTCCTGTCGAGCTAGCCCCGGTTAGGCCGGTAACCCCGGCATTAGATCTCCACAAACAGTAACGGGCGTGCCCAGTGGGAGCGCGCTGAACAAGGAAAAGTAGACATGCATTTTGTTATTTCTCGGGAAGCTCTTTTAAAGCCGTTGCAATTGGTCAGCGGTGTCGTCGAGCGTCGACAAACGTTACCAGTGCTTTCGAATGTGCTTTTGGTATTGAATAACGACGAGCTGTCATTAACTGGGACAGATCTGGAGGTTGAGCTAGTTGGTCGCACGCGCGTCGCGACTGCACATACTCATGGTGCGGTAACGGTTCCCGCACGCAAACTTCTCGACATTTGTAAGTCGCTTTCTGACGATGCAATGGTAGAAGTGTCGCTCGACGAGAAAAAGCTTTTAGTCAAATCTGGGCGCAGTCGCTTTACTCTGGTGACGCTTCCTTCGTCGGAATTTCCTAATGTCGAAGAAGAACCCGACACATTTTCCCTTACTTTGCCACAGAAAAAGCTCGGCGAGCTCATCGATAGCACCAGCTTTGCTATGGCGCAGCAGGACGTACGCTACTATTTAAATGGAATGCTGTTTGAGGTGTCGCCTGATTATTTGCGCGTAGTCTCAACTGACGGGCATCGCCTAGCAATGGAGACGCTTGAATCTAAGAACGACATAGCCTCGGTTCAGCAGCTCATCCTTCCTCGAAAAGGGGTTATGGAGTTAGCACGGCTTCTCGAAGACGAGGGTGACATCACCTTGGTGTTCGGTCAGAACCATATACGCGCTGCGGTTGCTGACTTTACGTTCACCTCAAAGCTTGTCGATGGTAAGTTCCCTGATTATAACCGTGTGCTACCGAAGGGTGGCAACAAGGTGATTTTGGGTGATTGTCAGGCGCTCAAGCAAGGGTTTAGTCGTGCTTCGATTCTCTCTAATGAAAAGTATCGCGGCGTAAGAGTGGTTCTTACAAACGGCGAACTGCGGATTTTTGCTAACAATCCTGAGCAAGAAGAGGCCGAAGAAGTTGTTGCGGTGGACTATCAGGGTGACGAGCTCGAAATGGGCTTTAACGTAAGCTATCTGATTGACGTACTCTCTACCCTGCGCAGTCGCCAGGCGAAGATAACCCTGCTCGACGCGAACAACAGTGCGCTCATCGAGTCGGGTGATGAGAGCAATGCGATGTATGTTGTTATGCCTATGAGGCTGTAACGATAGACGGCAGAGTTAACGTCATGTCGGCTGTCCCCTCTCCCTTCTCGCTTATGCGTTGCCGAGTAAGGCCATGAGTCGAGTAGAAAAACTCACGGTGACAGGACTTAGGAATTTAGTCGATGTAGCTATCGATGTCTCTCCGCGACTGAATATATTCCACGGAGAGAATGGCTCGGGTAAAACCAGCCTGCTTGAGGGTATTCACCTGCTGTCTTCGGGTCGGTCTTTTCGCAGCGCTAAGCTGGATCCCTTGATTACTCATGGCAAGGACGAAGCGGTTATTTTTTCTCAGCTCACCGATGGCCTTCGTATAGGGTTGAGTAAATCTCGGCGGCGCAGGCACTTGCTTCGCCTTCAGGATGAGACGCAGAAAAACTGGGAGTCTGTAGCTCGCTCCCTCCCCCTACAGATAATCGATTCCACGGCGTTTCAACTTCTTGAAGGCGGGCCTAAGGCGCGTCGGCGCTTTCTCGATTGGGGAGTGTTCCACGTGGAACATAGTTTTCTTACGGCGTGGCGCGACTCGAGAAAGTGCCTTGCTAACCGCAACGCGCTGTTGAAAGCGCCTCGCCTAGATAGACCCCAACTCGAGGCTTGGGATCGGGAGTTTGTCGCTGCATCAGTTAAGGTCGATGCCCAGCGCGGCGCCTATTTGGATAGATTTCTCCCTGTGTTTAAGGAGGTTTACGCTCAGCTCGAAGGGTCTCACGTTGCCTCGTTGGAAATCAGGTATGAGCGTGGGTGGGCCGAGGGCGCCAACCTTGACGCAGAGCTTGTTCGGACTCTGGAGGTCGATCGACGCTATGGCTCGACGCAGTTGGGTCCTCAGCGCGCAGACATACTCCTGCTGCTTGACCGCACCCCTGCGGTTGAGGTGCTGTCGAGGGGCCAACAGAAGATTTTAGTAAGTGCCTTGAAAATCGCGCAGGGACGACTCTTGTCCGAAAGCCTGGGCGTTGAGTGTCTCTATTTAATTGATGACCTACCCTCTGAATTAGATCCCGAAAACCGGGCTCGAGTGTTTTCAACCCTGTTGTCCTTAGGCTCACAGCTTTTCGTCACCTGTGTCGAACTCGAAAGCCTCGCCCTTGCGTCCGAAGGGTCTCTTTTTGCTGCACTCGACCCGAGCGAAATCGCGCAGTTCCACGTGGAACATGGTAGAATAACGGCTTGATTTTCAACCCAATTGTCCGATAACACTAGTATCAAGTAACACCCTGGGGCTACCCCTGGAGACCAAGAATGACCGACGAAACCAACATTGTTGCTAGTACAGCAAACAACAGCGACTATAACTCCGATAGTATCAAGGTTCTCAAGGGCTTAGATGCGGTGCGCAAGCGCCCTGGTATGTATATCGGCGACACCGATGACGGCACAGGCCTGCACCATATGGTGTTCGAGCTTGTGGACAACTCTATCGATGAGGCGCTGGCGGGGCACTGTGATGAAATTCGCGTGGTTATCCATGTGGGCGAGACCATCAGCGTATCGGATAACGGCCGTGGCATACCTACCGAAATGCACAGCGAAGGGGTTTCTGCGGCGGAAGTGATTATGACGGTGCTGCACGCCGGCGGCAAATTTGACGACAACAGCTACAAGGTTTCCGGCGGATTGCACGGTGTTGGCGTATCGGTTGTTAATGCCCTCTCCGAAGAGCTGAAGCTGACTATTCGCCGCGACGGCAAACTCTGGGAGCAAATCTATAAGCACGGCGTGCCTCAAGCACCCCTAGCTATTGTCGGCGAGACCAGCACAACGGGCACGGAATGCCATTTCAAGCCCTCAGACCTGACCTTTAGCAGCGTCGAGTTTCACTACGATATTCTCGCCAAAAAACTCCGCGAACTCGCCTTTCTCAACGCGGGCGTATCGATCCGCTTGATTGACGAGCGAAGCGCTAAAGAAGAACATTTTAAATACGAAGGCGGTGTTCAGGCGTTTGTCGAATACTTAAATAAGAACAAAGCTGCTGTAAACAAGATTTTCCATTTCGCCCATGAGCGTCCCGAAGACGGTATTACTGTTGAGGTTGCCCTGCAGTGGAATGATTCTTATGTAGAAAACATCTTTCCCTACACCAACAATATTCCCCAGAAAGACGGTGGCACGCATCTCGCGGGTTTCCGTGCCGCGCTAACGCGAGTCCTCAAAGGCTATATTGATAAAGAGCTTGCTGCTAAAAAAGGCAAGGAGGTAGCGACATCCGGTGATGATGCCCGTGAAGGACTCACCGCAATTATCTCGGTTAAAGTGCCAGACCCTAAATTCTCTTCGCAAACCAAAGATAAGCTTGTCTCTTCAGAGGTTAAAACCGTCGTTGAGCAAGAGATGGCTGCCAAATTTAGCGACTATCTCCTAGAAAATCCCCACGATGCGAAGCTAATTGTCGGTAAAATGCTCGATGCTGCACGTGCGCGCGAAGCCGCCCGTAAAGCCCGCGAGATGACCAGACGAAAAGGCGCTCTCGATATCGCTGGCCTGCCAGGTAAGCTTGCAGATTGCCAAGAAAAAGACCCGTCACTCTCTGAAATCTACATAGTGGAGGGAGATTCTGCGGGAGGGTCGGCGAAGCAAGGCCGCAATCGCAAAAATCAGGCTATCCTGCCCCTAAAAGGCAAGATTCTTAATGTTGAGAAGGCGCGCTTCGACAAAATGCTCGGGTCCGCTGAGATTGGCACCTTAATCAAGGCGCTCGGTTGCGGAATCGGTAAAGACGAATTTCAGCCCGAAAAACTCCGCTACCACAGCATTATTATCATGACCGACGCCGACGTTGACGGCTCGCATATCCGTACGCTACTGCTCACTTTCTTCTTCCGCCAAATGCGTGAATTAGTCGACGGCGGTCATATTTTTATCGCTCAGCCTCCGCTGTATAAAATCCGCAAGGGTAAGCAGGAGCAATATCTCAAAGACGAAGCAGAGCTGGCGGGGTACCAAACCCAAGTTGCACTCGAGGGTGCAAGCCTACATGTTAACGCCGAGGCGCCGGGTATTGCTGAAGACGCGCTCGAGTCACTCGTTAAGAGCTATAACGATGCCTATGCGATCATTAGTCGACTCGCACGGCTTTATCCGACCGAAGTGCTAGAAGCGATGATTTTTTCGCCTACTCTGGCGGTAGAAGATTTGCAGAGCGAAGCCTCGGCTAACACGTGGTTAGACTTGGTGCGTTCAGAGCTGGCAGAGCTCCACGCCGGAGCAAGTGCTAACTTAACCCTCGTCATCAAACACGATACCGAGCGTAATGTTTATCTGCCAGAGGTTCGGTTAAGCCTACATGGGCTCGAACGAAGCTACAGCTTCAGCCTCGACTTCTTTAAGTCGGGTGAGTATCGCGCACTCGCAGGCCTTGGCGCGACCCTGGACGGGTTGATCGAAGAAGGGGCGTACGCCAAGCGTGGAGAGAAGACGCACCCGATTAAGAACTTCGCTGAAGCAATCGAATGGCTCACGCAAGATGCAATGAAGGGTCACTATCTGCAGCGGTATAAGGGATTGGGTGAAATGAACCCAGACCAGCTTTGGGATACGACGATGAATCCAGAGACCCGCCGTATGCTTCAGGTCACCATTGACGACGCGATTAACGCAGACCAATTGTTTAATACCCTGATGGGTGATCAGGTCGACCCAAGACGAGAGTTCATCGAGCAGAACGCAATGGCTGCCGAAAATCTCGATATCTAGGGGTGAGGGCGAGTCTGGCTTGCTTGCTGTAATAGCCGAGCCTCGGTCAGACTTGCCCGCAAAGTGACTCTACGGCCGCGGCTAAGTCATCGAAAATCGATAGGTCCGTGGTGCCGAGTAGGTTTGGCTCGCTGACCAGCTTGGCCTCGGTTTCCCTGCCCTTGCCTGTGCGCACCAGCACCGGCTGACAACCGAATGCGATCGCGGCCTCCAAATCCCGCAAGCTATCGCCGACAAAAGGCTCACCCGCAAGTGAAAGGCCGAAAGTCGACTCTATTTCAGTCAACAGACCGACTCGCGGCTTTCGACAGTCACAACCCGCCTCTGGAAGATGCGGGCAGAAAACGATTCCCTCAATCTCCCCGCCCGCGTCTTCTACCAGTGTAATCAACTTCTCGTGCATCTGCGCTAGCGCGTACTCGTCGAATAATCCACGGCCCAGACCTGATTGATTAGTCGCGACGACGACTTTCCAACCCGCATGATGGGCGCGCGCAATCGCTAAAACGCTGCCAGGCAGCGGAACGAATTCGTCAGCAGATTTAATGAAATCGACCGAGTCGTGATTGATGACGCCGTCGCGGTCGAGGACTAAAACGGGCACGGTATGATTCTCCGCTACACTTAAGACGACAGATACGAAATATCGGCTGCCTGCAGAAACCCACGACGAAGACGCGACAGTAACGCTAAACGATTAGTGCGTAGAGCCTCATCATCGCTGACGACTAATACGTCGTCGAAGAAGGTATCCACTGTCTGTCTAAGCTGCGCAAGTGAGGCAAGCCCCTTCTTATAGTCACCGCAGGCGAATAACGGTTCCACCTCAGCCTCCACAGTAACAAGCTTTTCGAAAAGCGCTTTTTCGGCGGGTTCAACAAACAAGGCACTGTCTACGACAGCGTCTGCAAGGACTTCCTGTTTGGCTAAAAGGTTAGACACGCGCTTATTCGCAGCGGCGAGCGCCGAAGATTCTTCGAGTGATTGGAAATGAGCAACAGCCTGCACGCGTCGATCGAAGTCGACGGGTCGGGTCGGTTTGAGCGCCATAACCGATTGGAACACCGCAGCACTAATACCCTTGTCCGAAGACCACGCCTGAAGTCGGTCTAATAAAAACTCTAGCGCTTGCTGCTGAACCTTATCGCTGCAGTCAACGTTCGCCGCATCAAGGTTTTTTAAGCCGGCAAAGGCGAGCTCAATGCAAGTCGCAAGATCAAGGTCTAGTTCTTTCTCGATGAGAATTCGTAGCAGGCCGATGGCCGCGCGACGAAGTGCGAACGGGTCTTTAGAACCGGTAGGAGGTTGCCCAATAGCAAACAAACCAGAGAGCGTGTCGAGCTTTTCGGCGATTGCGAGTACCGCGCCGGTTAGCCCGGTTGGCAGGTCGTCGCCAGCAAACCGAGGGCGGTATTGCTCGTCTATTGCTTCGGCAACCTCAGCAGGTTCGCCGTCGTTAAGTGCATAATAGCGGCCCATCAAGCCCTGCAAGTCGGCAAACTCTCCAACCATATTAGTCATAAGATCACATTTAGAGAGCATTGCCGCACGCTCACACAGTGCGGGATCAGCGCCACAAAGCGGAGCGAGCGCACGACTTAAGTTAGCGATTCTGACCGATCGATCATAAACGGTGCCAAGCTTGTCCTGAAAAACAATCTTCTTAAGCGCGGCGAGATGACTCTCAAGCGACACTTGCTTGTCGGTTTCGAAAAAGAAACTCGCGTCTGCTAAGCGCGGGCGAATAACGCGTTCGTTGCCCTCGATTACCTGTGCAGGGTCTTTGCTTATGATATTGCTCACTGCGATAAACAGTGGCAAAAGTTTGCCCTCGGCATCGACGCAGTAAAAGGTTTTCTGGTGAGACTTCATCGCGAGAATAAGCGCCTCTGGCGGCACTTCAAGATAGTGCTCTTCGAACTTTCCGGTGAGCGCGACGGGATATTCGACAAGGCTTGCGACCTCGCTTAATAGCGCCTCGTCAATAATGCTTGTGGCGTTAGCCTTAACGCCTTCGTCGATCACCAGTTCGCGAATCATTTCACGGCGGCGGTCGAACTGAGGGATGATATGTCCTTGGTTCTCGAGCAGGGCCGCATAATTAGCTGGGCTATCTATTTCGATAGCTCGATCGGCATGAAAGCGATGGCCGCGTGACTCTCTTCCGGCGGTAACGCCAAAAAACTCACCTGCCACGACCTCGTCGCCAAACAGTTGTATAACCCAATGCACCGGACGTACAAACTCTGCGCGCGAATTACCCCAGCGCATACGCTTAGGAATAGGCAGCTTGTCGAGCGCCTCACTGACGATTGCACTAAGTAGCGCGCTCGTCGGTTGACCTGGCTGCGATGCACTGTAGAAAAGTTTCTCGACGCCGTCTTTTTCTGCTCGTTGGAGTTGATCGATTGCTACGTTGCACGATTTTGCAAAGCCTAGTGCTGCGGGCGTCGCATTACCGTCTGCATCAAAAGCAGCCTGCACTGCGGGGCCGAAGCGTTCGACTGCTTTGTCTGCCTGCGACTCGTCTAAGCCGCTAACAAGCAGCGCGAGTCTGCGCGGTGTGGCGAAACTCTCTGAATCGGAGAAGCCAAGCTGTAGGTTTTTGAGCCCTGAGAGAATCTCGCTTGTAAACGCTTTCGATAAATTTGCTAGCGCCTTAGGCGGCAACTCTTCTGTGCCGATCTCTACTAAAAAGTCGCGGGTGCTCATGACGACTTCTCCTTGTTTTTAGCTTTCTTCTCAGACTCCCTTGATTTTGTCTCGCCTTCGCCTGAGCTCGCGATAGTCTTTTGGTGCTGCATAAACT
>OJIV01000466.1_pt1 | contig 16758 bp, 13 predicted proteins | sample 1595861 | NCBI WGS metagenome assembly OJIV01 (sample SAMN05416883, study PRJEB24817) | seawater metagenome | isolation source: Sea water | place: Canada:Atlantic | collected 2013-11
GTATCGAACCGCGTCGGGGGCTCACATGCTATACTTCGTCTTACTTATATCTGCTCAGCAGCTTAGGATTGTTTTCGAAATGACACCTTTTAAAAATATAGGGCTAGTCGGACGCCCAGGACATGACGGCGTTGTCGACTCGCTCGAGCGGATACTCGATTACTTAGCGCGTCGCGGGCTCACCTCGGTGCTAGATTTTCAGACTGCAGGGCTTGTTAATAACCGCGGCGATAGTCACTGCGATAGTGATGCGCTCGCAGATAGGTCAGACCTCGTGATCGTGGTTGGCGGCGACGGCAGCATGTTGCACGTGGCAAAGACAATCGCCGAGGCGCAGATACCTGTGATCGGGATTAACCGCGGCAAACTCGGCTTTCTTACCGATATTCCGCCAAGCAAAATAGAAGACGGCCTCGAAGAGGTTCTCAATGGTAATTTTAGTGTCGACCGCCGCTTCATGTTAGCCGCGTCTAAGCGCGAAGAAAATGGCACGGAGCGTGCTTTGGGAATGGCGCTTAACGACATAGTGCTCCACCCAGGTAACGCCGCTCAGATGATTGAGTTCGAGTTATTTGTCGATGGCCGCTTTGTTTATAGTCTGGCGTCCGATGGTCTTATCGTAGCTACACCTACAGGCTCTACAGCGTATTCGCTCTCCGCTGGCGGGCCAATTATGCACCCAACACTCAACGCGATCGTGCTGGTCCCAATGTATCCGCATAGCCTTAACAGCAGACCCATCGTGGTCGATGGTGACTGTGAGATTAAGCTTGTTGTTGCTGCAACAGAAAACCTCCGCCCGCAAATTAGCTGTGACGGTCAGGAAGTGTTTGAGACGCAAGCGGGTGACGAAATCATGATTCGTAAGTCGTCGAGTTCATTGCAACTCATTCACCCGCTTGAGCACTCGTTCTATGGCGCCTGCCGTTCAAAACTTGGTTGGGGTAATCGCCTCGAAAAAGAAGAATAGGGGCTAGGTAATCATGAACAAGTGCGCCTTATGAAGAGAGTTCGTGCTGCCAGTGTGCCTCTCGACTTTGATCTGCGGCCAGTAATTGCCATGCTGAACCGATCTGGCTATCAATTGCAGGTAAGCGAAGAGTCTGGAGAGCAGGTTGTTTGGGTGCATGATGAGGCGCAAATTGCGCCCATTCAGCGTCTGATCGAGGCGCAGACTCGTGGCGAGTTAGACTCACAGGATAGGGTTGCAGCAGAGAAGGGTGCCAGTGTTGCTCAGACGCTCGTGATGACAATGTGGCGTCTAGGTGCTTTCTTTCGAACATGCCCGCTAGCCTCCGTGCTCGCCGCTCTATGCCTTGTCGTTGCCGGAATGAGCCAGCTTGGTAGAGAACTTCGCGGCCTCGAATGGTTATTCTTCCCCCAGGTAGCGTTCGCCGGTTTTTCGGATCTAGCGCTTCAGTTATTCGACCCTACCCTGTTTCTCCGTGCGCTAACCCCAGCGCTGCTTCATTTCGGTGAAATTCATCTCGTCTTCAATCTCCTCTGGCTGTTTTATTTCGGCCGGCAAATAGAGCGCGCGCAGCCGTGGCTGCTCGTGGCCGTGGTTTATGCGGCGACTGCATTGGCGGGCAATGTTGCGCAATACTATTTCAGTGGTTCGAACGCCTTCGGCGGATTGTCGGGACTCATCTATGGATTGGTAGGCTATACTTGGGTCCTAGGCGTTATAGTGCCGAGTGGACAAGTTAAGCTGAGGACGAGTACTTTTTGGGTTTTCGTAATCGCGCTGTTCGCTATGGCGCTCTTTGCAAGCGACAGTATCGCCTCGGAAGCGCATGCCGGTGGGCTTATAGCAGGGCTTATCGCAGGATTTTTCGTTGCCCTTTGGCAGCGTAGTAAGCCAAATTCTACTCCTTCGCACTAGGGCTAAACGCAGCGAGAGAGAACAGTGGGTAACGGTTATTTAAAGCGACTATTGTTTGAAGGTCGAGAGCAAGAGAGTGAATCATGTCAGAGCAAATACCCGAAATTCCGTTCGATAAACCTGAGAGCATCGATGCACTTGTTGAGGCAATGACGCCAACGATTTATGAAAACCTTAAGACTGCTGTCGAGCTTGGTAAATGGGGCGATGGCGCAAGGTTAAGCCCCGAACAGGTTGAGTCTTGTCTTCAGGCAATTATTCTTTATGAAACTAAAAATCTACCCGAGAGTGAGCGGATCGATTCATCGATACCCACGGGCTGTTCCAGCACGCTTCAGTAGCGTTGTCTTGGATCAAAGCCTCGAGTCAAGGCCTAGGTTGAAGGTCTCAGTTTAAGGTTTCGGTTTGAGGTTAAGATTAAAGTTAAAAGTCTCCTGAAAACGAGCAACGCAATTGGGTAAACAGAACGCAAAAAGGATCGAGAGATGCAAGAACACGCCAAGGGCATAGTACGCAAGATGTCGGCCAGACTCGAAGACACCGTAGCCTACTCACTGCGACTTGGCGATCACCTCGTGCCTGCGAACGAATTGGTCGAGAAACAGGTGCGGTTAGAATTTACCGGCGCCATTTTTTGCGTCAACTGCGGCCGTAAATCGAGTAAGAGTTTTAATCAGGGTTTCTGCTTTCCATGTTTTCAAAAGCTCGCCGCCTGCGACTCCTGCATCATTCACCCCGAGCGTTGTCATTTCGATCAAGGCACGTGCCGCGAACCTGCGTGGGGCGAGCAGTTTTGTATGCAGGATCATATTGTGTATCTCGCCAATTCCTCTGGGCTCAAAGTTGGGATAACGCGTGCAACGCAGGTGCCGACGCGCTGGATCGATCAGGGTGCAACACAGGCGTTACCGATCATGCGCGTGCGCACGAGGCTTCAGTCTGGCGCGGTCGAGGTGGCATTCAAGCAGCACGTCGCGGACAAAACGAATTGGCGAGATATGCTTAAGGGCGCGGCAGATTCGCTCAATATGCCAGCCGAACGAGATCGTTTAGTGGCCCAATGTCGTGGTGAAATAGACGCGATAACAGAGAACTTCGGTGATTTTGCACTCAGCGCGATCAATGGAGTTGATACCATAGAGATCAGCTACCCCGTAGTCCAGTATCCAGAAAAAATAGTCTCGCAAAATTTCGACAAAACTCCCCGTGTAGAAGGAACGCTGCTCGGCATAAAGGGCCAGTATCTTTTATTCGATACTGGGGTGATCAACCTGCGTAAATTCTCAGGTTACGAAGTAGCGGTGAGTTATTAGATAGCACTAGAAAGCTCGGAAAAGCTCAAAAAGCGGAGTAAATAGAACTGTATGAAAGATGCCCCAGCGACAACGATTTATCTGAAAGACTACGCGGCGCCCGCGTATGTAATCGACAGCACAGACCTGACATTCGACCTGTTCGAAGACCATGCCGATGTTCACTCGATACTGCAATTCGCAGTCAATCCAGCCGCGGCTAAAAGCGACAGTCTTGTATTGCATGGCCAAGAGCTCGAGCTTAAAGAGCTTGTGTTAACGGGCAAAACGGGTGCTCGCGTGGTCGTTGAGGCGGGTCACTATGTGATCGCCGACGAGACGCTCACTATTCCTTCGCTGTCTGCTTTGCTGGGCGATGATACAAGCAGTTTCGAGCTTCGCTGCCACACGCGCATCGAACCGCAGAATAACACCGCACTCGAGGGTTTATATAAATCCAAGAAAATGTTCTGTACGCAGTGCGAGGCCGAAGGCTTTCGCCGTATTACTTATTACCTCGACCGCCCCGATGTGATGTCGAGTTTTGTGACGACAATTAGTGCTGAGAAAGCGCGTTATCCGGTGCTGCTGTCTAACGGCAACAAAATTTCTGAGGGTGAGGTCGCCGGTAGCGAAGGCGAACGCCATTGGGTTAAATGGGAAGATCCGTTTAAAAAGCCGAGTTATCTTTTTGCCCTCGTTGCCGGCGACCTCGCCAGTGTCAACGATTCTTTTGTGACCAGCAGCGGACGGGAAGTGCCTCTGCGCATCTTTGTCGAAGACAAAGACCTCGATAAATGTGCGCACGCGATGGAGTCTCTGCAGCGCGCGATGCGTTGGGACGAAGAAGTCTATGGACGCGAATACGATCTCGATATTTTTATGATTGTCGCGGTCGACGATTTCAATATGGGCGCGATGGAGAACAAAGGGCTTAATATTTTTAACACCTCCTGCGTGTTGGCAAATCCAAAGACAACCACAGATGCCTCTTTCCAGCGCGTCGAAGCGGTGGTCGCACACGAATACTTTCACAATTGGTCGGGAAACCGCGTGACCTGCCGCGACTGGTTTCAGTTAAGCCTTAAAGAGGGTTTTACGGTTTATCGCGATGCCGAATTTTCCGCCGACATGGGGTCGCGCACGGTCAAGCGGGTTGAGGATGTAGCGTTCTTGCAAACGGTACAATTCGCCGAAGACGCGGGGCCGATGGCGCATTCGATCCGTCCCGAATCCTTCATGGAGATCTCAAACTTTTACACGGTGACGATCTACGAGAAGGGCGCAGAGGTCGTGCGCATGATTAATCTCTTGCTCGGCGATGCGGCATTCCGCGCGGGATCCGATCTCTATTTCGAGCGTCATGATGGTCAGGCTGTGACGACCGAAGATTTTGTGAAAGCGATGGAGGAGGCGAGTGGCGTCGATCTTGGCCAGTTTAGGCGATGGTATTCGCAGGCGGGAACGCCAAAACTTGCAGTAAACGGCGAGTATGATGCGGCGGCAAAGACTTACACGTTAACGGTTGCCCAGTCATGTCCGGCGACACCGGGACAGCCAGAGAAGCTACCTTTCCACATTCCTTTTTCGATGGGTCTGCTTGCCGAAGATGGCACCGAGTTTGAATTAGTCTTAAGCGGCGAGACACACAGCGAACAAGACGCAGGCAAAAAATCTCGCATTCTCTCGATAACCGAACAGACTCAGTCGTTTGTTTTTGAGGGAATCTGCGAAGCGCCCATCCCTTCGCTGCTCCGCGGCTTCAGTGCGCCGGTGCGCATGAGCTTCGACTACAAGCCTGAAGAGTTGCAGGCGCTGATGGTAGGCGATAGCGACGGCTTTAATCGCTGGAATGCGGGCCAGCAGCTATCGATTTCGGTTATTGAGGGGCAACTCGCTGCATGGTACGAATCGCATAAGGCTGAGCTTCCTTCTCCGTTGGAAGACGCTTTTGCTGGCGTGCTCGATCGTGTGCTCATCGATGATTCTTTTGATAAGGCGATGGCGGCGCATCTCTTAGTGCTACCCACAACCGCCTACCTTATCGAGCGCGCCGCAGTCGCCGATGTCGATGCCATCCATGGCGTACGCGAATCGCTCGCCGATCAACTTGCTCATGCACTGGAGGAAAAGTTTGCCGCGGTGTTTGCTGCGCACGCTGAGGAGGCGGGTGCGCCTTTTAGTGCGAGCGCCGAGGCGATGGCACGCCGCGCGATTGCCAATCTGTCATTGAGCTATCTGGTCCGCACAGGCAAACAGCAATGGCTAGACGCGTGTGCTGCACAGTTTAAGAACGCAACCAATATGACTGATCAAGCAGCCGCGCTGCGTAATCTCGTGAATAGTTCTGCGGAGGTTGCCGCCTCGCTACGCAGCGAGGCGCTTGAGGCATTCCACGGTCAGTGGCAGCACGAGGCGCTGGTTGTCGATCAGTGGTTTGCGATTCAGGCAACCAATACCCTGCCTGGCGCACTCTCGCGGGTTGAGGAATTAATGCAGCATGCCGACTTCGACATTAAGAATCCTAACAAGGTGCGGTCACTCATTGGCGCATTCTGTGGTCAGAATCACCTTGGTTTTCATGCCGCCAACGGCAGCGGTTACCGCTTCCTCGCCGACCGCGTTATCGAACTAGACGCGTTGAATCCTCAGATTGCGTCGCGCCTGCTGACCCCGCTTACCCGTTTCGGTAAATTCGACGACGCGAGACGTGCTCTCATGCAGGGAGAGCTTGCGCGCATCAAGGCGGTTGAGGGTTTATCGCGTGATGTGTTTGAGGTCGTGGCGAAGAGCACGGTTTGATCGCGAGCCGAATGCGGCGCCGCGGTAGGCTTAATTAGCGAGCTGAAGAGTGGTCGGCTAGTTGATGCAAACTAGATGATGTAAAAAAAGCCCCGTAGAATTTAATTCGACGGGGCTTTTTCTTTATTAGCCGATAGCGACTTCGCGAATATTAGTCAGCGGTATCGACTTCGCGCGCTCGGCTGCCTTCATATACGATTCGATCTCGTTGAAGTTCAGGTAGCGGTAGATGCTGTCGGACATTGTGTTGATATTGCCCATGAAAGACATGTACTCATCCATCGTCGGAATCTTACCTAGCGCTGCGCTCACTGCCGCGAGCTCGGAAGACGCAAGATAAACGTTTGCGCCTTGGCCTAAGCGATTAGGGAAGTTACGCGTCGATGTCGACACAACCGTTGAGTTCGGTGCAACCCGCGCCTGATTGCCCATACACAGCGAGCAGCCTGGCATTTCGGTGCGCGCGCCAGACACGCCGAAGACGTTGTAAATGCCTTCTTCGGTGAGCTGGTGCTCGTCCATCTTCGTTGGCGGGGCAATCCATAGCTTGGTGGGTAAACCGCCGTCTACCTGCTTCAAGACTTCACTCGCAGCGCGGAAGTGGCCGATATTTGTCATGCATGAGCCGATAAACACTTCGTCGATTTTGGTGTTTTGCACCTCAGACAAAGGCTTCACATCGTCTGGGTCATTCGGGCAGGCGAGGAGAGGCTCTTTGATCTCATTAAGATCGATTTCGATAATCTTGTAGTATTCGGCATCGGCGTCGGGCTCCATCAGCTCCGGATTCGCAAGCCAAGCTTCCATTGCCTGTGCGCGGCGCTCGAGCGTGCGGGCGTCCTGATAGCCCTGTTCGATCATCCAGCGCAGTAGGGTAATGTTCGATTTGAAATATTCTTCGATCGGCGCGCGGCCAAGACGAATGGTGCAGCCACCGGCTGAACGTTCGGCAGAGGCGTCGGAGATTTCGAAAGCCTGTTCGACTTTAAGGTCTGGCAAGCCTTCGATTTCGAGGATGCGTCCAGAGAAGATGTTCTTCTTGCCCTTCTTCTCGAGAGTCAGGTCACCGCTCTGCAGCGCGGCGTAAGGGATCGCGTTAACGAGGTCGCGCAGCGTGATGCCGGGCTGCATTTCACCCTTAAAGCGAACCAATACCGACTCAGGCATGTCGAGAGGCATAACCCCCGTTGCGGCGGCGAAAGCGACAAGGCCCGATCCCGCTGGGAAAGAAATGCCGATAGGGAAGCGCGTGTGTGAGTCGCCGCCCGTGCCGACTGTGTCGGGCAATAACATGCGGTTAAGCCACGAGTGAATGATGCCATCGCCGGGGCGCAGTGAAACGCCGCCTCGCGTATGAATAAAATCGGGTAGCGTGTGCTGAGTCTCGATATCAACAGGCTTAGGGTAAGCAGCCGTGTGGCAGAAAGATTGCATCACGAGGTCGGCCGAGAAGCCTAAACAGGCGAGGTCTTTGAGTTCGTCGCGCGTCATTGGCCCCGTTGTATCTTGGCTGCCGACTGTCGTCATACGTGGCTCGCAATAGTCGCCAGGGCGAACGCCAGGCACGTTGCACGCCTTGCCAACCATCTTCTGCGCAAGCGTGAAGCCTTTGTCCGACGCAGCTGCAGGCACCATCGCGCGGAAAGCGCTAGAGGCCTCGAGACCAAGCTCTTCGCGTGCGCGCTGTGTCAGGCCGCGACCAATGATGAGTGGGATGCGGCCACCGGCGCGCACTTCGTCGAGCAGCACGTCGGTTTTGAGTTCGAATTCTGTGATGAGCTCTTCGGACCCGTGGCGCGTGATTTTACCTGCATAAACATCGATGTCGATGATGTCGCCGGTGTTGAGATTATCAACGTCGCATTCGAACGGCAGGGCGCCTGCGTCTTCCATCGTGTTGAAGAAAATAGGGGCGATTTTGCCGCCGATGCAGACGCCGCCATCGCGCTTGTTAGGAATATAAGGGATGTCGTCGCCGATAAACCACAGCACCGAGTTGGTCGCTGACTTACGCGAAGAGCCTGTGCCCATAACATCGCCGACAATGGCCACAGGGTGTCCGGTAGCCTCAAGCTCTTCGATCTGCGCTGCCGCATCGGTTACGCCTTCGCGTGGGTTTTTGTACATGGCTTTGGCATGCAGGGGAATGTCGGGGCGCGACCAGGCGTCTTGCGCCGGTGAAAGGTCGTCTGTGTTGGTTTCGCCCGGCACTTTAAATACCGCAACAGTCAGTTTTGCTGGCAGCTCGGGCTTGCTCGTAAACCATTCGGCATCTGCCCAAGACTGCATCACGCGCTGTGCGTTGGCGTTGCCAGCCTTTGCCTTGCCTGCGACATCGTGGAAGGCATCGAACATGAGCAGCGTATGGCTTAGTTCGTCTGCGGCATTAGGGCCAAGCTCCGCGTCATCTAGCATCTCGACAAGCGTTGAGATGTTGTAGCCGCCAAGCATCGTGCCGAGCAGCTTTACCGCCAGTGCGCGATCGATAAGCGGTGAGTTAACCTCACCCTTCGCCACGGCAGACAGGAAGCCGGCCTTCACATAAGCGGCCTCGTCGACGCCCGCAGGCACTCGGTTTGAAATGAGGTCTACGATAAACTCGCCTTCACCTGCTGGAGGATTTTTGAGTAGTTCGATAAGCTCGGCGACTTGTGCGGCAGAAAGGGGCTTAGGGACAATGCCCTCGGCGGCGCGTTCTGCGACATGGGCTCTGTAGGCTTCTAACATAAGGTTTCCTTGGGGCTTCGATGCCAGATGTAATCAAAAAGGTGGCGGAGGGGAGTCGATTCAGGGCGGTCGCCGAGTCATCGAATTTCCCTTAATTTTGAGCGCATAAGTCTACTGGTTTTGCTGGTAAAAATCCAGATCGAGGCGTTGGGCGTAACACCTCTCTTATCGCCAATGTGTCGTTTTGGAGTCGTCATCCTAGCCTGCCTTGGCTTTGCTTAACGGCGCCCTGAGGTTTAGACTCGCCGCACATTGAATTCGAGACGCATTATGACCGATCCTTTTACCGATACTCTTACAGACGCTCGCGCCCCCGTTAAAACGCCTTGCATTGGCATCTGTTCCACTACCTCGGTAGGCGATTGGGTGTGCCGCGGCTGCAAACGGTATTCAACCGAGGTTATTGGCTGGATATCCTTCGGCGAGGAGGAAAAAGCGGCGGTGATGCGGCGCATCGAAAAGCTCAATAAACAGATTCTCGAAGAGAAGTTTGCCATCGACTCTGAGGACGAACTCCGCGCTGGTCTTAGGCGTTTAAGTGTCCCTTACGACCCCGCGCTGTCGCCTTATTGCTGGTTACATAATTTGCTCAAGAAGGCGCATCATCGCATCGGGACGCTTGAAGGCTTTGGTGTGAGTGTCAGACCCGAATACGCGGGGCTAAGTATGGGGGAGTTAGAGCAGCAGGTCGAAAAAGAAATTTTGGTCCTCACGCAGGCGCATGCGGAGCGCTATCGCGTCTCTTAGTCGTCTAGTTGTCGTGCCTCTCTAACAACTCGGCCTGGTAGCTCAGGCTAATAGCTCGGCAGTCATTAATTTTATTTCTTAGATAATCACTATAAACTATTGAAAATTATACTTTATTAGCGATATTTCTCCCGCGTGTATCTGCGCAAACCACGCGCTAGTTTCCCAATCACCTAATACAGTCCGGGTGGCCGGTTGCTCGCCTTCGCCCGGTAGGCCCTCGAATGCAAACTCATGCACTGAAGGCCTGTGGGTGTGTCCATGCAGTAAGTCGCATACACCGTGTTTTACAAGCACCTGCTGCACAGCCACTTGATTCACATCCATTATCTCTGTTGCCTTAGACGAGGTTGCCTCGCGGCTCTGCGCCCGCGCCTGCGCGGCGAAGGCTTGGCGTGCCTCGAGCGGCTGACAGAGAAACTCAGCCTGCCAAGCGGGCTGCCTGACTAAGCTGCGGAACTCCTGATAGCCAACATCATCGGTGCAAAGCGAGTCACCGTGCATGAGCAAAATAGGGCGCGAGCCGCTTGTGATGACCTCGGCCTCACCCATTAGCCTCGCGCCGCAGCGAGCGGCATACGCCTCGCCTAGGAGGAAATCGCGGTTGCCGTGCATGAGGGCTATTTTGGGCCCCGTGGACGCGAAGTCGGCTAGCGCCACCGCAACCTCGTCGGCGAGCGCTGAAGGGTCATCGTCGCCAATCCAAGCCTCGAACAGATCGCCAAGAATGAATAGCTGCGAACAGCGGCCTCGGTACTCATCGAGAAAGCCCATCAGGGCCCGGGTTAGATCGGGCCTTGAGTCTTGCAGATGCAAATCCGAGATCAAGAGTGTCGGCAGGTACGATAAATCGGGCTGGGTCATCAGCAAGGCTGCCTAGTCTTCGCTTACCGTAACCGATTCGATAATAACGTCTTCGGTTGGCACATCTTGATAGCCGCCTATTGAACCGGTCTTGCAGCCTTTGATCGCGTTCACTACGTCGAGACCGTCAACGACCTTGCCGAAAACTGCATAGCCCCAACCCTGCGGGCTCGGGCTTGTGTGATTGAGGAAGCCGTTGTCGCCTACGTTAATAAAAAACTGTGAGGTGGCCGAATGTGGGTCCGAGGTGCGAGCCATTGCCACCGAGCCAATCACGTTAGGGAGACCGTTGTCGGCTTCGTTCTTGATGGGTTCACCGTTTTCTTTTTGGGTAAGACCTGGCTCGAAGCCACCGCCCTGAATCATGAAATTGTCGATAACACGGTGAAAAATAGTGCCGTCGTAAAAGCCGCTCTTGGCATAGTCGAGAAAATTAGCGGCCGAGAGGGGCGCTTTGTCGAAGTCTAGCTCAAGGGTGATCGCGCCGTGGTTTGTGTTTAAAACAATCATTGAAGCTTCCTACTGTTGAAATAATGCCGAGTAAAAGTTCGACGTTGTGGCCGCAAGGGGTTCGCGTGCCGCTTTCGTAATCGGCTATAATACTCGCTTTATCAAGCCCTTTGTAGGGTTCGCGTAGCGCCAGGAAGCGAAACAGAATGACAAATCCGAACAAACCAACGCAAAACGAAGTCACGGCGAGTAAAGAAAGCGCACCGAGCGCTAACTTTATTCGCCACATTGTCGCCGAAGACCTTGCGTCTAATCGCCACGCCGGCCGCATCCAGACTCGCTTTCCACCAGAGCCTAACGGCTATCTGCATATCGGCCATGCGAAATCGATCTGCCTTAACTTCGGCATTGCCGCCGAGAACGGGGGGCAGTGTAATCTGCGTTTCGATGACACGAACCCGGCGAAAGAGAGCCAAGAGTTTGTCGATGCGATTAAAGAGAATATCAATTGGCTCGGCTTTAACTGGTCTGGCGAGGTGCGGTATTCGTCTTCGTATTTCGAGCAACTTTACGGCTTCGCCGTGCAGCTTATCGAAAAGGGGCTCGCCTATGTGTGCGATTTGAGCGCAGACGAGGCGCGCGAATACCGAGGTACGCTCACAGAGCCGGGTCGCAATAGCCCTCACAGGGAGCGCTCGATTACCGAAAACCTAAGCCTGTTTACGCGGATGCGCGAAGGGGAATTCGTCGATGGCCTATGCAGCCTGCGCGCCAAAATCGATATGTCATCGCCCAATATCAATATGCGTGACCCGGTGCTCTATCGCATTCGGCATATTCGCCATCATCAGACCGGCGATGCGTGGTGTATTTATCCCACCTACGATTACACACACTGCATAAGCGATGCGATAGAAGGGGTAACGCATTCGCTCTGTACGCTTGAATTCGAAGACCATCGTCCGCTTTACGACTGGATACTTAACAGCCTAGACCTCGAATCAATTAGACAAGTGAGCGACCTGTCATCGTCCGATAGTCCCTATGTGTTGCCTCAGCAGACTGAGTTTGCCAAGCTAAAGATTAATTACACGGTGGTGGGCAAGCGTAAGCTTAAGCAACTCGTTGACGAGGGTTTAGTGCTGGGCTGGGATGACCCACGCATGTCGACGCTTGCGGGAATGCGCAGACGTGGTTACACCGCCGCGTCGCTGCGTAATTTTTGCGAGAGTGTTGGTGTAGCGCGCAGTGAAAGTCAGGTAGATATCAGCATGCTCGAACACGCGCTGCGCGAGGACTTAGATAATAACGCGCCGCGCGCGATGTGTGTGCTGCGTCCGCTCAGGGTAACGCTTACCAATTTGCCCGAGGCAATCGAGTTGTCACTGCAGAATCACCCGAAGAAAGAAGAAATGGGGAGAAGGACGGTGCCGCTCACCCCTGAGATTGTCATAGACCGTGACGACTTTCGCGAAGAAGCGGAACCCGGCTTCAAACGCCTCGTAAACGGAGGCGAGGTGCGCCTGCGTGGCGCGTATGTGATTCGCTGTGACGAGCTCGTCCGCGATGCCGACGGTGAGATTGCCGAGTTGCGCTGCAGTGTCGATTTGGCGACCCTCGGCAAAAATCCCGAAGGGCGTAAGGTCAAGGGTGTGATTCATTGGGTGTCGGCAACAGACGGCGTGCCAGCGACGGTGCGCCTTTATGACCGCCTGTTTACTGTGGCGAACCCCGAAAGCAAAGACGTCGAAGATTTCAGGACCTTGCTTAATCCTGATTCATTGCGCGTGCTCGAAGGCTGTTTAGTAGAACCCGCAGCGGCGTCCGCTGATTCGGCGTTGAGTTTTCAGTTCGAACGCGAGGGCTATTTCACCCGCGACATGGTGGACTCAACTAACGGAGCGTTGGTATTCAATCAGACTATAGGTCTACGCGCGTCGCATTAGCGCCAAGAAATTATTTATGAAAATCTACAACAGCTTTACCCAGACCAAAGAAGAATTTGTTCCGCGCGAGACCGGCAAGGTCGGCATCTACGTGTGCGGCATTACCACCTACGACTATCTTCATTTGGGGCATGCGCGGATGCTAGTGGCATTCGACATAGTCACTCGCTACCTGCGTTCGCAGGGATTGGCGGTTGAGTATGTGCGCAATATCACTGATATCGACGACAAAATTATCAATAGGGCGAAAGAGAACGGGGAAGTGTTTACCGATCTTACGACACGCTTTATCGATGCGATGCACGAAGACGAAGCGGCGCTAGGTGTCCTACCGCCTGATCAAGAGCCTCGCGCGACAGGCCACATCGGTGAAATAGTGGCGCTCATTCAAACTCTCATCGAAAAGGATAATGCGTATCCTGCGGCCAATGGCGATGTTTACTTTTCGGTGAGCAGTTTCGCCGACTACGGCAAGCTGTCGAAGAAAAAGATGGATGAGCTGTTAGATGGTGCGCGCATCGACATTGGTGAGCTAAAACGAGATCCTCGCGATTTCGTCCTCTGGAAGCGAGCGGAAGAGGGCGGCGTAGGTTGGGACTCTCCTTGGGGCTACGGACGCCCCGGATGGCATATCGAATGCTCTGCGATGTCGTCATGCTGTTTGGGCGACACGTTCGACATTCATGGGGGTGGCTCGGATCTGTTGTTTCCACACCATGAGAACGAGATCGCGCAGAGCGAAGCGGCAACTGGCGCTAAGTTCGCCAACCTGTGGATGCATAATGGGCCGCTGCGTATAGACAATGAAAAGATGTCTAAGTCGTTAGGCAACTTCTTTACTGTGCGCGAAGTGCTGAAGGTTTATGACGCCGAGGTGCTGCGTCATCTCTTAATAGCCAGCCACTATCGCAGTGCGATCAACTATTCAGAACAGAGCCTGCAGCAGTCTGAGAGTACGCTTGAGCGTTTCTATAACGCACTGAAGGGGCTCGACACTGCCGGCGCCAAAACGCTGACAAACAGTCGCTTCGAAAAGGCCTTCATCGCCGCGATGGATGATGATTTTAATACCGCCGAAGCCTTTGCGGTGCTGATGGATGTAGTCAAAGAGATTAATAGGCTCAAGGGCGAGGGCGAAACTGAAGCCGAGTCGGCAAACCAACTCGGCGCTTTGCTCGTGCGCCTAGGCTCGGTGCTGGGCGTGCTTCAGCGTACTCCCGAAGACTTTTTGCGCCGCGGAATGGATGAGTCGATCGACGCTGCCCATATCGAGGCGTTGATTGCGGCGAGGGAGCAAGCGCGTGCCGACAAGCACTGGGCTGAGGCTGATAGAATAAGAGACGAGTTAGCGGCGTTGCACGTGGTTGTTGAAGACGGCGCTCGCGGCGGCAGTGGCTGGCGAATAGAAGCGCCGTAACGGCAAAACACTGCTTAAATCGTTGACGAAGCGAGTCGACATCAGTATTATGCCGCTCTCTCGAAACGGGCTCGCATTACTGGGGCAGGGCCGAGAGTAGTAAAGTTAGCTCGAGCGCTTTGTGTAAATAAAGAATTCGGAGTAAGCTAGCTTCCGAGTAAAGGCTTGGTCTTACTCGATCCCTATCGGGGTATAGCGCAGTCTGGTAGCGCGCTTGCTTTGGGAGCAAGATGTCGGGAGTTCAAATCTCTCTACCCCGACCAATTCGGCAATTCGCCACCGGCTTTCTGTTCTGGCGGGTTTGCTCTTCGAAGGAACCACGTTCCTCCGATTGGCGCTACAGTCTCTAGCCTTCTCGAGTAATGTCGAGTTCTCTCTAGCTGACTTATCTGGCGCCAGACCACGAACAGTGGTGACTGTAGCTCAGCTGGTAGAGCCCTGGACTGTGACTCCGGTGGTCGCGGGTTCGAACCCCGTCAGTCACCCCATTATTCGTCGCATCCTCCTATCTGAATATCTCTATCGAACTAAAACTTGCCCTGTGAAGGTCTGTTTATAGTGTTAAATCACAGACAATTGATAGAATCGCGCTATGTCAGAGCTAAAAGCCAAAACCATCGATGGTGCACCCACGCCACTATCCTCCCTGAATGTGGATTCACCCAGCGTATTGGAAGCCCCTAAAGCTGGGCCGTTCGCCCGTTTATCTAGAATCTATCGCCGGCTAAACGATGTGATGTCAGGTATGTACACCGGAGTAGGCTGCGCCGGAACCCCGCACGAACATTATCACTATGACGAACAACCCAAGAGCAAGAACTCCTCCGATTAAAGCAATTCCACCTAGACATGCACTACCCATAGCTAGCGAGTGGAATTCGTGTAGAATACACGCCGATTCGTCGGAGCTGAAAGGCCAGCGAATCATCCGCGCCCGTAGCTCAACCGGATAGAGCACCGGCCTTCTAAGCCGGGGGTTGCAGGTTCGATTCCTGCCGGGCGCACCATATCTAGATTTAATATCTATAAAAATCAATAACCTAAGCAGAAAATCTTCCTCTACCGTATACATATGCGTATACATATTTGTTATTGAGGTAAGATATGGTTCTCATTGCTCTAGGTGCATTTAACGTGTCTGTTAAATATCTTTTTAAGCCAAAAGGCCGTCTTACTTGGCACTATCGCCGACACGTCCCCTCCAGTGTAAAAAATCACTACGATCAGCCCCACATTCTAAAGTCTCTGCAGACAGAAGATGATGTCGCAGCCGCTAAATTGGCAACAGAGCTTAACCGACGCTATGAAGAAGAATTTAGTCGTCTAGAACGCGGATTACCGAAGACTCTCGCGCAGCCAACTTACGAGTTAGCTCTAGAGAAGCTCAATACCTTTGGGCTTTATCGAAACGCTATAAATGATCAGAGCGCGCCTGCAGACATAGCAACAGATTTTCTCGACCACATGGAAGACAAGCTGAGAGCTAATGTGCCAAAGGAGCAGTTCGAAGCTATTTGGTACAAGGGTGAGGCTATACCTGAAGGATTAATGGAAGCGGTTGACTCAGCAGCTTTGGAATTAGTGCAGGGCAAATACAGGCCCAGAGCCTCCTTTTATGTAGACAGCTATATCAGCCTGCGTGGTCGTACAGACGACAGGAAGTTTATCAACGATGCTAAACAAGCATTAAAGTGCTTACTAGAGTTCTTGCCTGACAAGCCTCCCGGAGATTACACAAGAGCAGACGTTAGGCGGCTAATTAGCTGTCACCTAGACAAAGGCGATGTAAAAACAGCAACACTACATAGACGAGTGACTATTCTCAGGGCAATGTTCAATAAGGTTGCAAAAGAACATGAGCTAAAAGCTGATATGTTGCATCCGTTCAATGATTTTACTGTGCCCGGATTGCGCGAAGATTCTAAAGAAAGACTAGACTTTAGCACTACAGAGTTAGCAATACTCAGACAAGCTATTGCACAAAGGAAGCCGCAGATACAATCTCTAGCGCATCTCATGCTTGAGACAGGCCTAAGAGTCAACGAGTGTTGCGGACTTAAGGTTGAAGACGTAGTACTTAACGCGGAAACGCCTTATGTCATTGTTCAAAAGAATCCTTTTAGAAGATTGAAGACAACAAGCAGTCGCAGATATATACCACTCGTCGGTGTAGCGTTGGTCGCTATGACTCGCGAGTGTGAAGGCAAAGAGCCTAAGGATTGGTTATTTCCTTCCTATATAGACGAAGCAGCGCAGACTACCAAAAATACCTCGGCATCTGCAGCGGTTAACAAGCGTATAAGGGCTGTACTAGGGCAGGGCGCGCCTACTTGTCATAGTTTCAGGCATTCTTTTAACTCAAGACTAAGAAACGTAGAGTGTCCTAAAGACATCAGAGACGAGCTAGGCGGATGGGCAAGCAGCGTGTCAGACAGATATGGCTCTCCTGCCGATATAAAAATAAAGCAGCGTTATTTGTTGCAGAGTATTGATGCGCCTAGTGGTGTTGATTGGGGTTAACTCGCGCATCTTGGCAGAGTTGCGAAGACACGGAAGTGTGAGTCCCTGCAGTTCCCTAATAAACCTATTTATCACCTCAACCAACGCTGTCCCTCGCTAGCCCTCATT
>OJIV01000467.1_pt1 | contig 16752 bp, 11 predicted proteins | sample 1595861 | NCBI WGS metagenome assembly OJIV01 (sample SAMN05416883, study PRJEB24817) | seawater metagenome | isolation source: Sea water | place: Canada:Atlantic | collected 2013-11
CTCGTGGGCTCGGAGATGTGTATAAGAGACAGGAATCTGAGTTTCAACATGCGCCATGTGATTAACGCCCGAAGACATCGACGACAGCACTGTGGTATCCGAAATAGGTGATGTTTGATCGCCGAACAAGCCGCCGCTTAGTGCCGCGCCCAGACAAATTGGAATAGAGGCATCAAGCGCTGCGGCAATCGGCACCACAATAGGAATCACAAGAGCAAAGGTGCCCCACGACGAGCCGGTCGCTAGTGACAGTGCCGCACCGATCAGAAAAATCATACTTGCGAGCATCCATGTCGGAAAATTTATAGCCTCGAGTAATGCAGCAATCGCCTTGCCGGTTTCGAGTTCGGTTAGAACGTCACTGAGTGTCCAGGCCAAAATTAGGATACACAAAATAGGCATGATTTTTCCCATGCCGGCAAAGAAACTTGTCGAACTCTGGCTAAAACTAAACAGCCCGAGTCGACTAAGAGCAACAATAGTCACGAGTGTTGCAGTCGTGTAAGACAACGCAAGCGTTACTCGAATCGTCGGACCATCGAGGCCGCCGTTACGTGCAACGAAAAGAGTAAAAAGCAGCAGCATCGAGATAAAAAGCGTCCCGAGTGCGGCACCCACTATGCGCGCGCCGTAACGTTGCAGTGTGGGAGAGAGCGCGTCGTCTGCCCTGCTGCTGTCGTCATAGACAAGTTCGCCGCTTAACAATGCACGCTGCGCAGTCGCCATGCGGCCAAGATAGACATTAAACAGCGCGACGAAAAACACGCCGCCTAGCGTGAGTAACGGATAAAGCTGGTAAAACCACACTTCGCGAAACGCTGTGAACCCATCTTTATCGATGCCTTCGTTGGTGTACGCCTGCTCCATCAATCCCATCGTGTAGGCACCCCAACTAATGATCGGAATCAGAACGCAGACTGGAGACGAGGTAGAGTCGATGATGTAAGCAAGCTTCTCGCGGCAGATTTTTAACTTATCGTAGACAGGCCGATAAACCGGTCCCAGAATGAGCGAATTCCCCGAGTCGGTAAAGAAAATTAGAATGCCCGAGAACAGCGTGCTTAGCTTGAGTTTGGCCGCTGAGCGCACGCGACTCCCCATAAAGCTCGAGAAGGCTCGCATGGTACTCGAGGCCTCCAATAAATAGATAAAACCCGAAATTACCGTAATGACGATGACGATCTGCGCATTACTCCCCTGCAGCTGCTGGAAAATCCCCTGCTCGAACAGTGCAATCGACGTGCTAAGCGGCTGATAGTCGTTGAGTATAAAAAAGCCCAGCGCTACGGCGCTGAATAGCGAAAGAATGACGCGCCGCGTGGTAAACGCCATCACAAGAGCAAGCAGCGAAGGCGAAATGGCGAGCAAGGATTCCATACGTTTAGTCCAGTCTTTTCCTTAAGCGACGTATGGCGAGGGACAGCGTAACGATAAGGAGAGTCGATAACGCGATCAGCTCTCCCGTGAGGCTAGAGATATCGGCGCCGCGCAAAAGATTGCTGCGGAGGTGCCGAGTATAATGCGTGAGTGGAAGCGATTCGGCAATACTTTGCCGCAAGCGACGACATCGTTCAGTAACCGCCTGTCGATCGGCATTAAGCGGTTGTGCTTACTCCTTCACAGGATAATTCTCGAGCACGCGGGCAAAGGCTTTATAAAACTCGGGGCTCGCTCGTTCTTCGTGCATATATTCGCCCGGTGTAACCTGATGGATGCGACTTATCGCGCCCCCCCCACACCTTTTCCCGCGTCGCCGTTTCGGCTATCTCGATATTAATTTGCGCAATATAGCTCAATTCGACATTCAGAAACTTCATGCGGACGAACGGATCTATGTCTTGCTGATCGAGATAAAGGTTAATGTGGTTATAAGCGAGCACCATCTCTATATCGTGAGCTTGGTCGTTTCTAGACAAGCCTTTCTCGTCGAATGCGCGCTCGAATTCGGCTACGACATAGTCTCTCAGAAAAAGCGGAAGCCCCTCTATCCAAAGTCCATATTCTGAATAGTTTTGATAGTCACCAGGGCAGCACAGTAAAGGAGAACTGCCAATCTGCGAGGTGATACCTGGCAGCCCTGATCCGCTGCATCAGGCTCTGAAGGTTATTGCTCCCTAACCGACTGTCTGCTACTTTCCTTGCAAGTAAACGCACAGGATAACGCACGATGTCGACAACCCCAGAGGTCAGTAAAGAACTCACTCGTCGGAAATTTCTTCAGACTGGAATGGTTGCTGGGCTTGTGTTTCCCGCCACAGTTTTGGGTCAACCTCCTAATCGCGCACGCCCAAAGGCAGGTGATTGGCTCGTTTTCGACGGCGGAGAACAGAGTGGCGAGCGCATCACGCCGGCACTCCTTGAGCTAGATCAGCGCCCTGTCGCAGCGCTCGCAAAAGAGCCAGAAACTGAGACCCTTCGCGACGGCTCCCGACTCAATCGGGTCATGGTGACCAAACTAGATTTAGCCAGGCTAGATAACGCAACCGGAGACTTCACCGCCGATGGTGTGATCGCCTACTCTGCGGTGTGCACGCACACAGGCTGCGATGTGACCAATTGGGACCCCGACAATTTGTTTATGGCATGCCCTTGCCATGAGTCCAAATTCGATGTGTACAACAATGCAAAGGTAGTTGGCGGCCCTGCTCCGCGGCCACTCGCGGTACTACCGCTCCGCCTCGACGGCGACGCGATTGTCATAGCAGACATTTTTCAAGGACGCGTAGGATTCACCCAACAGTTCTAGCGTGCGCGTTAGTACTGCCCGTCCTTACTAAAAAAAACAGAATGGAGAGGCCTTATGTCAGCAACCACTCGGTTACCGCGTTTTCTACCCGCTCTAACTTTATTCTCGCTACTCAGCGCGGCTGTGTCGGCACAGATTTTGCCACCTTATATGTCGGTCACCGACGCACGACTCCGAAACCAAGACAACGATAGTTGGCTGCTCTACCGAGGCAGTTACGACTCGCATGGATATAGCGCGCTGGATCAAATTGACACGGACAACGTGGCAAGCCTAAAACCGGTGTGGAGCTTTTCGACAGGCCTTCGCGAAGGCCATCAAGCGCCGCCAATCGTGAATAACGGCTACATGTATGTCAGCACGCCGCAGAATCATGTACTTGCACTGAATGCCGTTACCGGCGACTTACTCTGGCGCTACGTGCGCTACCTTCCCGACGACTTGCAGCAATTCCATCCAACTAACAGGGGCGTAGCGCTTTATGGCGATCTTGCTTACCTCGCCACGGTTGACGCCGTCCTCGTTGCGCTTGATGCGCTAACCGGAGAGGTGGTGTGGGAAGTGGATGTCGAGGATTATTACAACGGCTACTACATGACTATGGCGCCGCTCATCGTGGATGGTGTGGTTATGGTTGGCGTGTCCGGTGGCGAGCTTGGCATTCGCGGTTTCGTTGCAGCGTTTGACGCAGAGACGGGTGAAGAACTTTGGAAGACCTACACCATTCCTGCGCCTGGAGAGCCTGGCTCTGAATCATGGCCAGAAGACACTTGGAAGACCGGCGGTGTTCCCGTTTGGATTACAGGATCCTACGACCCCGATCTGAATCTCACCTATTGGGGCACTGGCAACGGCGGCCCTTGGATGGGCGACACGCGACCCGGCGACAATTTGTATTCGACCTCGGTGATTGCGCTCGATCCTAAAACTGGCGAATTAAAAAACCACCATCAATACCACTGGAACGATTCGTGGGATTGGGACGAAGTCTCAGCGCCACTGCTTATTGACTATGAGCGCGAAGGGAAAATCGTGAAAGGCTTAGTTCACCCCGGTCGCAACGGTTACCTTTGGTTTCTTGAAAGAAGCGCCGAGCAGATTACGTTCGTCGATGCGAACCCTTATGTTTATCAAGATGTCTTTACCAGCATCGATGCTATAACCGGCAGGCCCGAATACGATATGACAAAGAAGCCGGGGACCGGATACGAGGCGAGTTTCTGCCCCTCACTATGGGGCGGAAAAGACTGGCCTCCCGCAGCATTCGATCCAAATTCACGGCTGCTGTTTATTCCGGCTAATGAAAATGTCTGCTCGACAATGGTCGGCGAAGAAATTGAATACAGCCCCGGCCGCGCCTATATGGGCCGCGGCACGTCAGATGATGGCGGATTCTTTGTACGCGATGGTGCGGACCATATAGGCGAACTGCAGGCGTGGAATGTGGACACGGGTGAGCGTGCATGGACAACAACATTCGAAAGCCACAACTGGGGGCCTATACTCGCAACAGCTGGAGATCTAGTCTTTATGGGCGGCACCAACGATCGCAAGTTTAGAGCGTTTGATTCAACGAGTGGCGAAGTGCTTTGGGAGTATCCAACTAATTCAGGTGTCATCGGCGTGCCCGTCACTTTTACTGCCGACGGCAAGCAATATGTCGCCGTGCAATCCGGCTGGGGAGTCGATGCTCAAAGAGAACAAAATCTAATTAATATGACACGCGGCAGCGATACCTATGTACCTCAAGGCGGCGTCGTGTGGGTATTTGCCCTACCGTGACGGTGTAGACATGTTTGCCTACTTCTCTCTCTTTGCTATTGCCTTTTTTGCCGCCACCCTTTTGCCGTTATCCTCTGAGGTTCTGTTTGGCGCGCTGCTCACACAAGAGTATAGCTTGGCGGCTCTCCTATTTTGGGCAACGCTAGGCAACACACTCGGCGCGTGTGTGAATTGGTGGCTCGGCACGCTTCTTCGCAATAATTACTCGCGCCTTGAAATTTATCGATGGATTCAAATAAAGGGGAAGGAAATCGAGCGCGCTGGCGTGTGGTTTAACCGCTACGGGAAATGGAGTCTGCTACTCGCCTGGGCGCCCGTTTTAGGCGACGCCCTGACTGTATTCGCTGGCGTAGCGCGCGTTCCCTTTTGGCAACTCGCGATGCTCGCCGGAGTGGGGAAGTTCGCACGCTATCTTTTTATTGCTGGGGTCGCCGCTGCGTTAATCAATTGATGCGCGCAGAATTTGCACGGCAGACTGAGCATGCTCTGCTGCTTCTATTCCCAGAGGCGTAAGATAACCACCATCTGGCAGCGTCGTTAATCCCTTCGCAAAGAGACTTACACCCGCCGCGATTCTCGCAGGGTCGGCTTCGTGATGAATTTTAAGGCCTTCGAGCGTGCTGGTTAACGAAAACAAATTAAGAAGCTCGAGCTCTTGAACAATCTCTTCGCTAAGATGAGTCGCTGACTTATCAGATCCTGCCATACTAATCTCCCCGCGCGCCTTAGATGGCACCTAACTCAAAGGTATAACCAAGGCGGTTGAGAATCCAGTTGTTTTAATCAGCAACCCTCACAAAAATAGGATTTGAATAGAACCAAAGATCTGACCAAGGATCCTCTCCTATCTCATCCGATGTTGGCTCGAGTTCTTCACCATTCGTCCCCCGAAGGCGAAAATAGCCTGATCGCTCTGCACGCAGCTTTATTCTCACCTCACTCATCCCGCCTTCGGAGCTAAACTGGTGTGCGGCGAATCGCTGCTGTACCCGAGTAGTAGGATTTGAATCGTTGCTACGGTCTTCCGCAATACCAGTGAGGTCACCCCTAATAAGATCGATTCTTGCAACACTCGGGTTTTCGCCACGTGCGTTGTTGGACTCTGGGTCGAGATAACGGATGACCACCTCGATTTCGGCACCCTTGTCTACGACAAGCTCGTCGCCAAGGCTCGCTGAAACGCCATTAGCATTCACCGAAAATTCTAATGCGGAAATGAGGTCGCCTGTCGTGACGAATACGCGGCCGTGTCGAATACCGTCGAGGATCGCATCGTGATTCTTCTCAGCCCAGACGTGAGTCTTCGAGTATTCTCCGGGCCAAAAATCGACGCCGCCCTCGCTGTAATGAACATGCGAATCCGAATTTGCAGTCACCCACCAGTGCCGCCCCTCGCCCAACATAGAGTCCCAAAACCCACCGACTATCGCCGTGAACTGATCGAAACCGCCGAGGGTTCTCGCATTGCCGTAATAGCCCCTTGGACGCGGATTGCCTGCGCCGCCATCCTTGTTGAGCGCCGCCGCTTGATGCCCCGGCGCTCCTGCCATGCCAACCGCAATGTTGGGCGCCGTATCGTTCCAATCTCGCAGTTCGGCAGGGGTGTATTGACCGTACACACCAATGTCTTTGGCCGAACGCGACGGATGATTGGCTATAAGTATCGGTGCCCGCTCCTGAGTAGTCATAAATCTCAGCGCTTCGAGCAAGCGCGGCTCTGCATCCCAACTCGGGTCAGCAGGCCATGGCTCGCGCTTAGCGAAACGCGACTCGATGGCAAATAATTGCGCGCTCTCTTCGTGGCTGTGCGGAATGATCAAACTCGAATGATCCGCACCCGGGGTATCAAATTCCATTCCCCAAAATTGCACAACCTCGGGAACAACTAAACGCGACTGTTGTAACTCTGGATACGCCTGCTCTAAATTCACTTGGCTGTGGTTCGGCCCACCGTGATCGGTCGCCACCATCCAGCCAAGCCCAAAATATTTGGCCATTAGCGCATTCATCTGTATCGGATAGATCGCATCGCCACCCAATATTGGCGCGGGCGGCTCTTGCTCACGGTCCCAGCCGGTGCTGTAGCGGCTATGAATGTGATGATCGCCCGCGATCCACTGTGGCGCAGAGTCGTCGGCACTTAGGCCAAAGGATACCGCTAAGCCAAAGCCGAACAAAGATAATGAAATGATCTTAGAAATTGAAGTTGTAATGCAGTATCTCCCCAAGAGAATGTGGCTAAACTGCCTATCAATTTAGCACCATCATGTGACAGTTTTCTAGCAGTAGGCACATTTGAATGCCTCGATCTGCGACTATTTTCAAGAGGCCTCCCAACATCATTTTGGGGAGTGCCTCATTAACCAGAATCGGCTAAACTCAAGGTACTCCAAGAAAAAAAAGCAGACGAGAAAACAGCATGAGCGTGACTTCTATCGCCAGCGCGGCCAAGGCCGTCGAACCAGCCCTAAACAGCCAACACCCTCTCCGATTTATCACCGCCGCAAGCCTCTTCGATGGCCACGATGCGGCAATAAATATCATGCGCAGAATCCTGCAGGCCAGCGGTGTAGAGGTCATTCACCTCGCCCATAACCGCTCGGTGCAAGAGATCGTTGAGGCTGCGGTACAGGAAGACGCAGACGCTATCGCGATCAGTTCTTATCAGGGTGGGCACATCGAATACTTTAAGTATTTGGTCGACAAACTGCGCGAGCTTGGCGCGGGGCATATCAAAATATTCGGCGGTGGTGGCGGCGTTATTATCCCCTCCGAAATCGACGAGTTGCACGGCTATGGTGTGACTCGCCTCTACTCTCCCGCCGACGGTCAGACCATTGGCTTGCAGGGCATGATCGACGACATGATCGCGAAATGCAGGCAGGCGACAGACCGGCCAGCGCCGCCAAGTCTTGCTGCGTTGGCGCCGGGTGATCGAATCACTCTAACGCGTGCGCTCACGGCTATCGAGAGCGATCACTACACATCAGCAGAGCTTGAGGCGTTAGAGGCCGAGGCAAAAACCAGCGCCACCCCCGTGCTCGGTATCACCGGCACTGGCGGGGCAGGCAAGTCGTCGACAACCGACGAGATCATCAGACGCTTCCGGCAGGACGCTGGCGATACGCTGAAAATCGCGGTATTGGCGATAGATCCGACGAGGCGCAAAACCGGCGGCGCGCTGCTAGGCGACCGCATCCGCATGAATGCAATTAATCACCCCAACATTATGATGCGTTCGGTGGCGACTCGCGATGCAGCGATGGAAATTCCTGCGCGCCTGAGTAGCCTCATTGCCGCCTTTAAACTCGGCGGTTTCGATCTCATTATTGTCGAGACCCCGGGCATAGGTCAGGGCGACGCGGGTATCGTGCCCTACGTCGACTCCTCGCTGTATGTCATGACACCGGAGTTTGGCGCGGCGAGCCAGCTCGAAAAAATCGATATGCTCGACTACGCCGACGTTTTTGCGATCAACAAGTTCGATCGCAAAGGCAGCGAAGATGCCCTGCGCGACGTGTGTAAACAGGTGCAGCGCAATCGCGAAGCATGGAGCGAAATGCCAGACGCCATGCCAGTCTATGGCACAATCGCCTCTAAGTTTAACGACGACGGCATCACTGCGCTGTATCAGGCGCTCGTACCACAGCTGCGCAAGCATGGCTTGCCCGAGTATGCGTCTAGCCTTGAACGAACCGACACCAAAACCTCGACACAGCGCACAGTGATTATTCCTGCGCAGAATCAGCGCTACCTTGCCGAGATCGCCGAAGAGGTGCGCGGCTACCACAAGTTAGTGGGAGAACAGGCACAGATCGCGCGTGAGCGGCAGCAGCTAGTTGCGGCTAAAGCGATGCTTGCGGCAACCAACACAAGCAGCAGCGATCTCGATGCGCTAATCGAGAAACGCGAATCGGCTATCGACAGTCGCGCTAACAAATTATTAGCAAGCTGGGATCAGCTCAAAGAAGACTATTCGGGCGACGAGTATGTGGTAAAAGTCCGCGATAAAGAGCTGCGCACCGCACTCACGCGCACCTCGCTGTCGGGCACGAAGGTGTCGCGCGTGTCGCTACCCACCTATAGCGACCACGGCGATCTGCTCAAATGGCTGCTGCTCGAAAACGTCCCCGGGCGCTTCCCGTTCACTGCAGGCGTTTTCCAGTTTAAGCGCGAGTCCGAAGATCCCACCCGCATGTTTGCAGGCGAAGGCGATGCTTTTCGCACCAACCGTCGTTTTAAGCAGTTGTCAGAACACGCCGAGGCGAAGCGGCTTAGCACCGCCTTCGACTCGGTGACACTCTACGGTTTCGACCCGGATCATCAGCCCGATATTTATGGCAAGGTGGGTAATTCTGGCGTCTCTATTGCCACGCTCGACGACATGAAAGAGCTCTATGCGGGCTTTGATCTCTGCGCGCCGAGCACATCGGTATCGATGACAATCAACGGCCCTGCCCCAACTATTCTCGCGATGTATATGAATGCTGCGGTCGATCAGCAGATTGCCAATTTTGTTAGCGCTAACAATCGCGAGCCAAGCGCCGAAGAACACGCAGCGATTAAGGCACAGACGCTTGCGACAGTGCGCGGCACCGTGCAGGCCGACATCTTAAAAGAAGACCAAGGGCAGAATACCTGCATTTTCTCTACAGAGTTCAGCCTAAAGGTCATGGGTGACATTCAGGAATACTTTACCCAACATCAGGTGCGTAATTTCTATTCAGTCTCGATCTCGGGCTATCACATCGCCGAAGCCGGCGCGAATCCGATTAGCCAACTCGCGTTTACACTCTCTAACGGCTTCACCTTCGTAGAGGCCTATCTCGCGCGCGGCATGGCGGTAGATGATTTCGCCCATAATCTGTCGTTTTTCTTTTCGAACGGTATGGACCCCGAGTACACGGTACTAGGCCGAGTCGCGCGTCGCATCTGGGCAACCGCGATGCGTTTCCGCTATGGCGCCAACGAACGTAGCCAGAAGCTCAAATATCACATTCAGACCAGTGGTCGTTCGCTGCATGCCCAAGAGATGTCGTTCAATGATATTCGCACCACACTGCAGGCGCTAATTGCGGTGTACGACAACTGCAATTCGCTGCACACCAACGCCTACGACGAGGCGATAACGACGCCGACCGAGGAGAGTGTGCGACGCGCAATGGCGATTCAATTGATCATTAATAAAGAATGGGGTTTGGCTGTAAACGAGAATTCGAGTCAGGGCTCGTTCATCATAGAAGAGCTGACCGATCTTGTTGAAGAGGCGGTGCTGCAAGAGTTCGAGAAAATCTCGGAGCGCGGCGGTGTATTAGGCGCAATGGAAACCGGTTATCAGCGCGGCAAGATTCAGGATGAATCGATGCTGTACGAGCATCGCAAACACGATGGCAGCCTGCCTCTTATTGGCGTGAACACGTTTTTGAGCGACGAGCCAGAACCCGAAGTCGAAATCGAACTCGCACGCTCAACGACCGAAGAAAAAGAGAGTCAAATTAAGCGGCTCAATAGCTTTAAAGAGAAAAACGCAGAGGCTTCGGCTGCGGCCCTGCAGCGGCTACGCGACGCGGCGATCAACAACGAGAACGTGTTTGAAGAACTCATGAACGCGGTCAGAGTTTGCTCGCTCGGTCAGATCACCGATACATTCTTTGAGGTCGGTGGTCAGTATCGGCGCAGCATGTAAAGCTGCCCTTCGAGCGCGCATAAAAAAGGCAGCCTGGGCTGCCTTTTTATTGCTCCTGCTTCAGCAGGAGCTAGACACGATTACTCGGTCACATTCACTGTTATGTAGCCATCGTGGTACAAACCACCGTCATCGGCGCGGCCCCAAAGCACATATGTGCCCGGCTCTTCGAACGTAACATTCACGTCATACATGCCGTCTGCAGGAATCGGTGGAGGTGTCCAGAGCGCACCCCAAGGCGAGTTAGCACTTGTGCGAGTATCTTCCCAAACCTTAGGCATTGGCGGATCGAAGGTAACCTTGCCAGCGCCGCGATAGACATTCCACGAGAGATAAAGGCCATTGACCTTGCCAACAGTGACGCGAATAGGCGGACGCATGAGACGACGCTGATAGACGTTATCGGCGTTGATTAACGCTGCCGCAAGCGGGCCAGCGACGAACTCTGCCAACTCGCGCGCGTCTTCTAACACATCGTCAGGCGTTGGCAGGCCGTCGTCTGTTACCAATGTCTTCAAGCTCATCGGCTCACCCACACGTACCGTACGTATTTCATCGCCTTGCACTGCAACGACAGGTGGTACATTTGAACGCGATTCTGGGCTGCTTGTGCCAGCACCAAGTGAGCCCGTTTCTGAGGCTATAACGATATTATCAACCTGATAGTCTGGCTTGAGGGTTGCGTAAGCTTTGCGCTCGACGCCGTTTACTTTAAGCGTCCAAACAAGTTCACGGTCGCCCCAATCGGCGGGAACCTGTACTTCGAATGTGAAGCGGTTGCGACGCGGCATGAAGTGAGTAGGCTGACCGCGATCAGCCTCACCTGGCGAGAACATGTTCTCGGGGCCAACCTCTACATTCGGCTCCTCTTCCCAGTTCTCGTTCTGATAACCGAACATGAAACTAAACGTGCCGTCTTCGTTTGGACGCCACCCCTCGTAGGCGGGCTCGATATGCTGGCCACGAGTAAAGCTATTAGCATTGGCGATCTGCGCAAGGCTTAAAGTCATCAGCACGGCGGCGCCGAGGGCGACGAATCGAGCTATCTGTGCGCGGATCGTAATTGTCTGATACTGCATGAGTTTTTCCTCTCCATTATTGCATTGCCATAGCTCTCGCTTAGGCAGTGTGACGCTGTGCGTTTAGCGTCGTCCATTATAGCGCTGTTTTATGCCAAGGGCATGGTTGTTGTCTTAGTCGGCCTCCCTCTCGGGTAGCGGCGACTCCGACTGTGCTATCGGTGCGACTAGCGGCGCTAAACACAAAGGGCATCCTATCACATGATCATTCGGGCCCAGATCAAGACCTGAGCGCCTCTTCTCCATCTCATCAAAAAACTGCTCCCCACTCATCGACACCCGCATGCCTAGGTCGATAAACATATTCGTGACAGATCGATTACCCGACCCCTGCCAATTGCGCGGATCAGGAATATTGGGATTGGTCTGCGTGTTATTCATATACCCAACTATGTGAAGAATCGTGCCCTTAGGCAGCAATGGCGTGGCATCGTCGTCGTAGGCGTAGCCGCGCACCCAGTTATGGTCGTAGCCAACACAAGACAGCGTCTCTATCGTATAACCCCAGATCGCCTCGAGACACATGCGCTCGCCGGGCGCGTGTAAATGAGGCTCGAAGGTGATGATTTTTGTGTGTTGCTGCAAAACCGAATAGGCATGGAGCTCTTGGTCTCGCTGATTGCCGGCAATCGAAATATCGACGCCGTTGCCGAGCCCAACGTTAACGCGCTCATATTTCGGCTCATAGCCTTTCTCGTGAAACCTAAAGCCAATCTCTAGGTGACCTGTTGTGTCTTTGCCATTGGAATGCAGATGTACCGAATCGGAGACAATGTAGGTGCCAGCCTTGAGTAATCTGCCGCCGTCGGGATCGAATATATCGGGATTACGCCCAACCTCATGCACAGGCCAACTGGTATTGGTGCTCGGGATTCGCTCTCCGTTCTCGTCTAGATCCGCTGTGCCCCAAATCATATGGTGGAAGATATAGCGCCCGCCTACCGTATCGCGTCCGGTCCCCTGTTCGTTATCGACGTCGTTAACCTCAACAATTTCTACCGATTTAACCCAGCGGTCTTCGGTTAATCCCGTTGGCACGCGGTCGATTTCGCCCCACCAATCGGGGGTGCCGGCAAGTTTGGTTACCGAATTGGTTGTGACAACGAGATCGGGCAACCCCGCAGTCCATTTTACGCTGTCGTCGAACACCAGCGCTTCGGGGGCATCTGCGACCTCACCTTTCGGCGTCCCGCTGCGCGCCCACGTAGAAATCGCGGCGAGCTCGGCATCGCTTAGGGAAGGATCGTTCTTGTAACGTTGAATACCGATGCTTTTCTCCATATACCATGGAGGCATAGCCCCCGCGCGATCACGCAGGCCTGTTTTATATTCGATGAGTCCCGCAAACGGCGCGACCTCTTCGTAGGTTACGAGCGACATCGGACCAGCGCCGCCGGGTCTGTGGCAGTTCTGGCAGCTGCGTTGCAGAATCGGTTCTATGTCTTTGTGGAAGGTAACCTCACCCGCGCCTAATGCCTGGGCCGAGCCCAAAAGCGCAAGTGTCGAGAGCGCGAATGCGCCTGTGAACATCGAGCGGGATTTCTGGACAATTCTTTTTGTGCTTTTTATTGCCTTATCGATTGCCTTATCGATTGCCTTCTCCATTGCCTTCTCCGTTTTGCTTTTATAATCGAGCGATGAACGACATCAAGTGACGAGCTAGATTTATACCGCCATGTCCGATTGTTGTCCCGAATGAATTTCTGGTCAAGAACCAAAAACGGCAAGCGTGCGATTGCCGGCTCAATCGGCCGTTTAAAAAGAAGAAAGCGCTGACTATTGATTTAGATCAACAGTAACGGTTGTGACCTAGGTGTGACTTAGGTGTGATTTACCCTGTTGAAAACGAAAAAAGGGCTGCCCTCTCGGACAACCCTTTTCCCTTTTAACCAAGTCAGCTAAAGCGCTTTTGCTGCACTTCGGCACACGCGAAAATTAACCATTCAATCTATAAATCGCGCGCCGGCTAAAGCTATAACTTACTCAGCAGCGTCTGCTGCATCCATCTCTTGCTTCTCTTCGTCAGAAATCTCTTTCATGCTGAGCTTGATGCGGCCACGCGCATCGAGGTCTAAACACTTAACGAGAATTTCTTGGCCTTCGGTGAGATATTCCTCAACGCTCTCGACACGCTCATCAGAAATCTGTGAGATATGCACGAGTCCGTCTTTACCAGGCAGGATTGTGACGAATGCTCCGAAGTCTACGATACGCGCCACTTTACCGCGGTAAATTCGACCCACTTCTGCTTCGGCAGTAATGGCGTTAACCATGTCGATTGCTGCGTCGCGTGAAGAGGCGTCTTCGCCGTAGATGCGCACGTTACCGTCGTCATCGATATCAACCGAGGCGCCAGTCTGCTCGGTGATGCCGCGAATAACCGCGCCACCCTTACCGATAACGTCGCGGATCTTGTCTGGATCGATTTTGAGCATGGCCATCGAAGGCGCATTCTCAGAGACGCTGTCGCGTGACTTCGCGAGCACTTTATTCATCTCAACGAGGATGTGATTACGCGCAGTGTTAGCCTGCTCGAGCGCAATCTCCATGATCTCTTCGGTGATGCCTTGGATTTTAATATCCATCTGCAGCGCAGTAACGCCTTCGGCTGTACCGGCTACTTTAAAGTCCATGTCGCCGAGGTGATCTTCGTCGCCGAGGATGTCAGTAAGTACCGCAAAGCGCTCGCCTTCTTTGATCAAACCCATAGCGATACCGGCAACAGGTGCTTTAAGAGGCACACCCGCATCCATCATCGCAAGGCTGCTACCGCAGACTGACGCCATTGAGCTCGAGCCGTTTGACTCGGTGATCTCAGACACCACGCGGATCGCGTAAGGGAAGTCTTCTTCGCGTGGCATAACCGCTGCGATGCCGCGACGCGCGAGGCGGCCGTGGCCAATTTCGCGGCGCTTAGGGCCACTCATGAAGCCCGTTTCGCCAACCGAGTACGGAGGGAAGTTGTAATGCAACATGAACGGGTCTTTGCGCGAACCACCGAGGTCTTCGATGATTTGCGAATCGCGCAGCGCGCCAAGCGTAGTTACAACAATTGCTTGAGTCTCGCCACGTGTGAAGAGCGCCGAGCCGTGTGCGCGAGGCAGCAGGCCAGTTTCTACTTCGATCGCGCGGACAGTCTTCGTGTCGCGACCGTCGATGCGAGGCGCACCGTCGAGGATACGATTACGCACGGTGCTCTTCTCGAGCTTACCAAACGCCGCTTTAACGTCGGCAGCAGATACGCCTGCTTCTTCGTCGGCTAGTGCTTCGACTGCTTCGGTTTGAATCGCACCAATGCGATCGTAACGCGCCATCTTGTCGGATACCTGATAGGCATCGATAACAGCGGCTTCAAACTTTTCAGCGAGCGCCGCTTTAAGCGCAGCATTTTCTTCAGCAGCAACCCACTCCCATGAAGGCTTGCCAGTTTCGGCCTTGAGCTCTTCGATAGCAGTAACAACGGCCTGCATTTCTTGATGTGCAAACAACACGGCACCAAGCATTTCGTCTTCGCTGAGCTCTTTCGCCTCAGACTCAACCATAAGTACCGCAGACTTAGTGCCAGCAACGACCATGTCGAGAAGCGACGTTTGGAGCTCGCTGTTTTTTGGATTTAGCATATAGCCTTTCTCTGCGTCGTAACCAACGCGCGCGGCACCAATAGGTTCAGCGAAAGGAATACCAGAGATAGACAATGCAGCAGAGGCACCGATAAGAGCTGCGATGTCTGCGTCTTCGTTTTTGTCGGCTGAGATAACGGTACAGACAACCTGCACTTCGTTCATGAAACCCTTAGGGAATAATGGACGAATTGGACGGTCGATGAGGCGTGACGTGAGAGTCTCTTTCTCAGTGGGACGTCCCTCTCGCTTAAAAAATCCGCCGGGGATTTTACCTACTGCGTAAGTTTTTTCTTGATAGTTAACTGTGAGCGGGAAAAAATCCGCGTTCGGGTTGGCCTTTTTACGACCAACAACGGTCGCAAGAACTTGGCTATTGCCCATTGTCACGATAACCGAGCCTGTAGCTTGGCGTGCGACTTTTCCTGTTTCCAGCGTGACGGTTTGATTGCCGTACTGGAATTTTTTAACGACTGGATTAAACATACTTTTTCCTATTTTCTTTAAAAAACGCAGGCCAACTCATCAGGCCATGCGCTAGTTAATCCGGTTAATTGATTTGCGTTACGAGCACGCGTCGTTGATTAGCGACGCAGGCCTAGACGCTTGATCAGAGATGAATAGCGATCGACGCTCTTGCGCTTGAGATAGTCAAGCAGCTTACGACGGCTGTTAACCATACGAATGAGACCGCGACGCGAATGGTGATCGTGGATATGCTCTTTAAAGTGCCCCTGCAGCTCATTAATGTTTGCTGTCAGTAGCGCAACTTGAACTTCGGGTGAACCAGTGTCGCCCTCGCCCTGTGCATAGTCCTTGATGATTCCTGCTTTTACTTCAGCTGATAAAGCCATTTTCTTACTCCATAAATATGCGATTAATTATTACTAGCCGACATCCTTTTCAATCAGACTAACCATGCATATTAATAGTTAGCTGAGGTCTTCCCTGAGTGCTTCATGCACTTATCCGAGCGTCGCTCTTTACTGCCTAGTTGAGCGCTCGCTCTGAATTTTTAAATACTCGTTACTCGCCAGGCGATGCAACCACCAGTCGCTTGGGTGCGACATTCCCGTCATCGTCTATACAGCCGATACCGATAAACTCGCCTTCTTCGTAAAGCCGCACAAGCCCGTCGGCTGGCGCTTGGCTAACCTGAACTGGCTGGCCATGCTTTAGAAACTGCGCCGTGTAACTCGGCAGCTGCACGGCAGGTAAATCGTCTATCGCTTTGTCCATTGGCATGAGGTGCGCATCTATCGCGTCAAAACCACCTGCCTCTTTTTCAGCCTCGAGCGCCTCGAGCGTGACACTGTCTTCAATGGAGAAGACGCCTGCACGAAGGCGTCGGAGCGCGATTATATGCCCTCCGCAGCCAAGAATCTGCCCCAAATCGTCGGCAATGGTCCTTATATAAGTCCCTTTGCTGCAATCGACCTCGATCTCGATCTCGTTTGCGCCAGCATCAACATCTGTCAATTCGATCGAATAGATCGTAATGGCGCGCGCCTTACGTTCTACGGTTTTGCCTTGCCGCGCTAGCTTATACAGCGGCTGGCCGTCTTGCTTGAGCGCCGAATACATAGGCGGCACCTGCTCGATCTCGCCTTCGAAGCCTTTGAGCGCTGCCTTTACTGCTGCCTCATCGAGGGCAAAACCCTCGACCTTGGCGATCACCTCGCCCTCGCTGTCGGCGGTGTTGGTCCGCTCGCCCAGCTTTATCCGCGCGCGATACGCTTTATCCGAATCGAGCAAGAACTGCGACACCTTGGTCGCCTCGCCTAAACAGAGTGGCAAGCTGTCTCTTATACACATCTGACGCTGCCGACGATATGCAGT
>OJIV01000477.1_pt1 | contig 16501 bp, 16 predicted proteins | sample 1595861 | NCBI WGS metagenome assembly OJIV01 (sample SAMN05416883, study PRJEB24817) | seawater metagenome | isolation source: Sea water | place: Canada:Atlantic | collected 2013-11
GGGCAGGCGTCCCCTCGCCACCCCGCCAGCTTCTCGTTGCCGATGGCAACGATCTTCTCGCTGGCGATGGTCAAATCGCCGTCTTTGATTCCCGTTGGGGTCCAGAGCTGGGCGCCGCGAATCGTTTGGCAGTCCGGTTGAGGAGCGGCTTGGGCCGAGCAGCCCAACAAGCCACCGAGGAGCGTGAGGAGGAGGGTCATTGGCGGATCTCCAGAGCTTGGCCCAGCTCAAAGTCGCTCCAGGGTTGCGGTCCCTGGCGCTGGTCGTAGAGCAGCGCGCCGTCGATCAGGACCAGCTCGGCGCTGGTGTAGACCGAGAAGGGGTCACCGTCCCAGATCACCAAGTCCGCGCGCTTGCCGGGTTCTAGGGTGCCGACCTCGTCCTGGATGCCCAGAGCCCACGCTGGATTGATGGTGATCCACTGGAGCACCTCGTCTTCGCTCAGGGGAATTCCGGCCTCTTGGGCGGAGCGCCACGCCTTTGCCGCCTCTTGATTCAACCGGCGAATGTCCACGGCGGAGTCCGAGTGGATGACCGTCCGTCCGCCAGCCGCTTGGACCAGGGCCGCGTTGTAGGGAATGCCGTCGTAGGCCTCGAGCTTGAAGCCCCACCAGTCGGCCCAGGTGCTCACAGCGATCTCGCGCTCGGCCAGGATGTCGGCGATCTTGTAGGCTTCGAGCGCGTGGTGAAAGCTCCGGATCGAAAAGCCATATTCGTCAGAGAGTTGAATGAAGCTGAGCATGTCGTCGGCGCGGTAGCAGTGCACGTGCACCAGGATCTCGCCGTCCAAGACGCCGACCAAGGTCTCCAACTCTAGGTTGCGTGCTGGTGGCGGCGGTGGGGCTCCGCTGCCGTCCCAAGCATCGGCCTCGGCTTGGTAGTCCTCCCAGGCGCGTTTGTGTTCGGCGGCCTTGGCAAAGGCCATACGCTGACCCTCCAGGTTGCCCATTCGGGTGCTGGGGCCGCCGCCGTCACCGTAGACCCGTTTGGGGTTCTCGCCGCAGGCCATCTTCACGCCCTCGGGTGCCCCTGGGAATCGCATCGCCCGGCTGCCGCGGGCTGGCACCATGTGCAGCGTCGCGCTGCGTCCGCCGATGAGGTTCGCGGAGCCAGGAAGCACTTGGATGGTGGTGGTGCCGCCGGCCACGGCGCGCTCGATGCTGGGGTCTTGGGGCCAGAAAGAGTGCTCAACCCACACGCCCCCGGTGGTGGGTGAGGTGGCCTCGTTGCCGTCACCATGCGCATTGGCGTTGGGCTTTGGGTACACGCCCATGTGGGAGTGGGTGTCGATGAGACCCGGAGTGATCACCCTCCCCTGAAGGTCCAGCACCTGAGCGGAGCCGGGAGGGGGCGCTCCTTCACCGACGGCACGGATGCGTCCTCCTTCAATCTCGATCCAGCCGGGGTCGAGCACCTGACCTGCCGCGGTCATGACCCGGGCTCCGCTCAGCACCAAGGCGGCTGGGCTTGTTTCAGGGGGCCTCTCCACGGCCGCCAAGCCCTTGTCTTCAAGCTCGGCAAGGGTGGGGGGAGGGGCCCCTGCATAGGGATCCTCAATGCTGTCGGTGGGCTTGGGACAAGCCACGAAGAGTGACCAGATCAGCAGGTGCATGGGGCCTCCGGGGCAGGATCCTTCCACATCTGGGCTGCCCTGGTGTGTCTGAGCCGCCAAGGATGGCGCTGGGAGCAGTGGATCAAGGCCTTGGAAGCGATCCCAGTCGGCTTGTGTGTGGGGCTGATGGCTTGGCCGGAGAATCAGACCCCTCTGGATCAGCGCTTGCGGTCTAGGCGCTCCCGTACAACCCGCAGGAGTGCGTCTGGGTCGAAGGGCTTTTGCAGGAGCGGAATGTCCCGAAACTCCTCGGAGCTCAGAGTGCCGTGGCTGTACCCACTGGCCAGGACGACGGGGATGTCCGTGCCACGCCCGTGCAGCACGCGCACAACGTCCGCTCCGCCCATCTCGGGCATCACCACATCCATGAGGAGCAAGTCGAAGCTGCGGCCGGCGTCAAGAAGGGCCAGGGCCTGGGCCCCGTTCGTAGTGGAGGTCACCGAGTAGCCCGCGCGCCGCAGCACGCGCTCTACCACTGCCCGCACCAAGGGCTCATCTTCGGCGAGCAGCACGTGCTCGTTGCCAGCGGGCACAGCCCCGATGGGGTTGCCCTTGATGCAGGTCGCGTCCGCCAAGGCGACAGGCAGATACACCTTGATGATGGTGCCTCGTCCAGGCTCCGAGTAGATGTGCATCATGCCGTCGTGTCGCTGCACGACCTTGTAGGCGATGGTGAGCCCCAGGCCCGTGCCTTGGCCAATCTCTTTGGTCGTGAAGAAGGGCTCAAAGATGCGCTCTTGGAGCTCTGGCGGGATGCCGATGCCTGTGTCGGAGACCTGAAGCAGCACGTAGCGCCCAGGGGATGCCCAAGGGTGGGCTTTGGTGTACTCCCCGTTGATGAGCACCGTATCGGTGCTGATCGTCAGACGGCCTCCGCCGAGCATGGCATCCCTTGCGTTGAGGCTGAGGTTGAGGAGGACCTGCTCGAGCTGCGCGCCATCTGCACGCACCTTTGGGAGGAGGTGACCTGGGATGAAGTCGATGTCGATGGTCTCGGAGATGGTCCTGCGGAGCATCGTCAGCAGCCGAATGACGACGTGGTTGAGGTCCAGCTCGGTGCGTACGGCCTCGTCTCTGCGGGACATCGCCAGGAGCTGCTTGGTCAAGTCTGCCGAGAGGTTGCCCGCATGAATCACAGAGTCGAGCAGCTCACGGGTCTCGTCCTCTGGGTCCAAGTCATCCAGGGCCAGCTGGGTGTTCACGAGCATGCTGGTGAGCAGGTTGTTGAAGTCGTGGGCGATGCCGCCTGCCAGGCGCCCGATGGCTTCCATCTTCTGGCTCATCAGGAGCTGGCGCTCCATAGATCGGGCCTGGGTCACGTCTCGGCCGAGCAAGATGCTTCGATTTCTATCTGGCGTCTTGGTCACCTTCAGGTCCAGCACGATGTACGTGCCATCTGGCTTCATGCCGCGGAAGGTGACTTGGTCCGTCGGTACCTTGGCTGCAATCGCAGCTTGGACCGCCTCCCTGTCGTCAGGATGTATGAAGTCCAGGTGGTTCTTGCCGTAGACCTCCTCCGTGCCGTACCCAATCTGCTCCTGGAAGGCGCGGTTTACGCGAAGGAAGTGCCCTTGAGGGTCGACGACTGCCATCAGGTCGTCCGTCAGGTTGAAGAAGTGCTCCAGGTCGAAGAGCGCCTCCTTCTGCGAGCTGGTGTCAGAGGTGCTGATGACCACGCCACGTTCCCCTGCTGGCGTTCGCAGCGGGGCAGCGCGACTCTCGAAGTATTGGGTGTTGCCGTTGGGGTTTGAGAAGGCACTCTCGTAGCGGGTGGGCTCGCCCGTATCGAGAACAGACTGGAGCTCTCGGCGGACCATCTCTCGGTCCTCGTGGGGGACAAACTCGATGGCGTGGGTCCCGCGTGTCATCTCCCAGGTAATGCCTGCCAGCTGGCGATTCACGTAGCGAACGCGCAGCTGCGAATCCAGAACCAGAATGTGGTCGGAGGTCTGTTCGATCCCCATGGCAGCGAGCGCTTCTCGAGTCTGGTCTTTGAGGCTCATAGTTGTGCGGCTCTCCGGGGAGGGATCTGGTCGCGTTGATTCTACCAGTTGACAGCCCTTGGACAGGACCCGCATGACAGGGCTGGGCCCGCAATTCGGGCGTCTTGGGGGCCCTACGCACCTGCATTTGGTGGTGTAGCGGAGGTCCCTTGGATAGGCCTCTGGCATGGAAATTCAGCGCGGATTTGGGTCGGGTGAGCTCTTCGAGTTGGTTCCCGCCCAGGGAGAGCCAAGCGCCCCGCTGCGGCCAGAGCAGGTGCCGAGCGTCATGGTGGACGTCATACACGATGGGCACGTCATCCCCGAAGAGGCTTTGGTGGACGACAAGGGTGCCACCATCGGGCTCTCTCGCTTTCACGATGCCTTTGTCTCGGAGCGTGACTGGGGTGCATCGGTGGTCGCCGGCGAGGTCAGTAGGGCCTTGGGGTTGCCTGGGTATCACCGGATCAACCTGGCCCGTGTGGTCATGGACTTTGGCCGCTTTCCGGGCAGCACCCCGCGTAGCGCGCCACACCTTCAGCGCTTCGCCATCAACTACCCCTTCTCAGAGCTGCTGAGCTTCCGGCAGAAGCGGACTTTGTTGGAGCGCTACTACGACCCCATCTCCGACGAGATGGACCGGGTGGTCGCGCCGCGGCGCCTGAAGTTGGCCATTCACACCTATGACCCGTACAACGCCAACGGCACCCTGAGGGCGCCTGTGAGCTTGATTACGCGGGTGGACGGTCTGCACATCGACGAGGTCACCGACGCATTCGACCCGCTCTACCCCCACCAGCTCGGTGAGTGGACAGCGGACCGAATCCTGCGCAATCGCATCAGTCTGGTCGTTGAGAAGTCGGGCTTTGGGGTCGCCCACAACTTCCCCTACACCCTCCCCGAGGGCAGCATTGAGGTGCGGGCCCAGGTGTGGCGCTTCTTCAACTTCCTGCAGAAGGCCTTTCTTGACGCGCATCCCAGGACGGCGGAAGACCCCGCATTTCAAGCGATCTGGGCCATGCTCAAAGACACCAACCGCAGGAACGCCCAGAGCATGCTGTTGCGGGCCTATCTGCACCAGTTCCAGCGACCTCCGATTGGAGAGGAAGGGCACTTTGAGAAGGCGCAGCTGGCCTACGACAGGGTCGAGGACTTTCTCAACGCCGACAACCGCAGCTTGGTTCGAAAGTACCGCTACGCGCCTTGGCGGCCCAGTGCGATGGCTGTAGAGATCAGGAAGGACCTGGTCTTTGACTTTGATGACAACGGACACCCTGTGGGCGGGCCGCTCGAGAACGCCGCACGCATTGGGGATGCGATTGCTGCAGCGGTTCGTGTCTACCTGGACGAAGACAAGCCGCTGAGTCTCTAAGAGGGGGTGCCCAGCCCCCCCTTGTGTCAGGCGCTTTGCGCCTTCACACCCGCTGAGTCTCTAAGAGGGGGTGCCCAGCACCCCCTTGTGTCAGGCGCTTTGCGCCTTCACACCCCCTGGGGTTCTTCAGGGGGGACTTGGACGGAATGACTTTGTCGCGTCGTCGTTTCGCTTTGCTCTCCTCCTTTGTCACTGTCATCCCGGCCCCCCAAAACAACGCAAGGCCAGCCCCCCCCGAAGGAGAGCTGGCCTTGATGTCGTCACCAGCTTGGCTCGCCCCGAAGGACCAGCCAAGCCGACACCGTGCTCAGGAAGCGGCGGTGTTCACGGTGGATGCGACGTTGCTGAACAAGGTGTCCAGGGAGCCGCCGAGAGCGGTCAGGGCAGCGATGATTGCGACAGCAACCAGGCCGGCAATCAGGCCGTACTCGATTGCAGTTGCGCCGGACTCGTCGTTGATGAATGCCTTGATCATTTTGAACTCCATGTGCCGCTCAGCGGCTTGACTGGTTTTCTCTCGGGGCTTCCCTGCGTGAGCACCTTGCCCTTCGATGTACAGACAGTAGCGAACACCCCGGGACAGGGCAAGTGATCTGAAGACATTCGGAGACATCTGTTGTGACAAACGGAGACTAGGCGGGAGAGGAAATCGCCAATTCACCACAAATAAACTGAGACATTGCCGGTTGTAGGAATGTCTCTCGCCAAGCCGAGTGAAAGGAACCTGCCAGGACCCTGTCACGATCTTCGTGTGGCAGGAGCAGCTTGTCGGCAATGCCGGTCTCCAGTGCGCGGACTGCGACGAAGGCATCCAAGCAGGCCCTGCGGGTGCGGCTCCGCTCATCGTTCGCAGGCATGCTCGGGGGGAGGGTGTTCGCGCTCTGCTTGAGCAGTTCCAGCAGAAACTCACCTTTGTCTCGGAGCAGCTTCTTCGGGAAGCGTCGGTTGCTCGCCAGCTCCTCAACGGACTCTGGCAGGCGCCTGGCCAGATCGATCAGCAGTCCATCGCCGAGCACTTGTCTTGGGGGCTGGTCTCGCTCCCGTGCTTGTGTCTCGCGCCAGGTACAGAGGGTGACCAGGGCGCAGAGGGAAGGGGCGTCTAGGACCCGAGCAACCCCAAAGCGTCGCCAAGCGTTCTCAACGGGGGGGAGGCTCAAGGCCGCGGCGCTGCGTTCAGCAGTGCATGCTGCCAGGGGGGCGCGCAGTTCTTGAGGGAGGCGCGCCTCCAGCGTCTCCACCAGCTGATGCAGGTAGCGCACGTCGTCGGCGGCGTAGTCCTGCTGCTCCGGGGAGAGCGGCCGCTGCTTCCAGTCCGAGAGGGTAGAGCCCTTCTTTAGAGAGCGCCCGAGCACGTCGCTGCAGAGCGCAGCGAGGGAGCGAGGGTGTCCCAGTCCGCAGAAGCCAGCCATGAGCTGGGGGTCCTGGAGCTTGTTTGGCTGAAGACCGCAGCGCCTGGCGAGGAGCGGCAGGTCTTGTCCAGGGGCGTGCAGGATGAGCTCGGCCTCTTGTAGCACCTCGCCCAGCCCACGCAGGTCCGGCAGCGCCAGAGGGTCGATCAAGATGGCCTCGCCGGCGGTTGTCGCCAGCTGGATGAGCATCAATCGGGGCCTGTAGCGGTGCTCGGAATGGAACTCCGTGTCCAGAGCGATCCGCTTCCCCTCAGCCACTGCTGTGCGCAGGTGCTCCAGGGTCTCGCTCAGGGCTGCCGGGGTGTCCACCCAGATCGGGGCAGCTACCACGACCACCCCGCACGCCAGTAGCCGCCTTCGATTGGTGCGACCCATCGTTCATGTCGCAGAGTTCGTGTGCCCATACGCTCGCGCAGCTCCAGCACCCTGTGCTTCTTGTGGGTCATCTGAGCCAGCTCGACCCAGCTCTCCTCTTCACCGGCCCAGTCCAGCAAGGTCTCGCGAGAGAGCTGTGCGGGCCGGGCGGAGCTGGGACTGAGCAGCGGCGCCAGGCACTTGGCCAGGTCTTGTGCATCCCGAGCCAAAAACACCGCGTGTCCGTCTGCGCTCAGGGACAGGCCCAATCGCACACCGAGTGCTTTGGGCAGCGCAGCATGGGGCGCTGCGAGCAAGCTGCTGGGAAGGCCGGATCGCTCTGAATCGGAGATGCGCCGTTGGCCGAGGAGGTACTCGCCGTCGCCCAACTCGAGCACTCGCCCCGCCAGCGAGGCCACCACGCCCACGGCCGCTGCAGGATCCACCGGCTGGACGAATAGGGCCCACACGCCGTCTCCCTGCTGCTGCACGGAGATCGTCTGTGCGCCTCCAGGCAGGGTCTTGGGTCCGGCGTTCATCAGAGTCCTTCGTGAGGTGCCGACCATACCCGCGCAGGCCCAACTCCGATAGGAGGCTCACATGTTCTCGACCTTGTCTTTGCTCCTTGGCGCGTGCACCAGCCCGTCCTCCACCACGACCCTTGCGCCGATCTACACGGTTGGTGCGAGCCAGACCTTGCCGGCAAGTGAGGCGGTTGCGGCCGCTGATCTAGATGGGGACGGTGTGGACGAAGTGCTGCGCTACAGCCAAGGCCGCCTGGAGTGGGAGGGGGGGAGCGCGGCGCTGGGCGGCGTCTTTCAGCGTGCGGCGCGAGGGGATGTGGACGGGGATGGAAAGGAGGAGGCGCTGATCGCCACTGGAATGGGGCGGGCCGACCGTGCCTCGCCGGCTCGGATCTGGGTGGTCGGTGAGGACGGCGCCAGCCTGTTGTTGGAGCGCGCAGGGCCTCGGGCCCAAGTTCCCGAGCTGCGGGTCGTCGACGGCCGGGTGTGGGTCGCGCTCTTCGCTGCGGACAACGTGGTGGAGTCCGGTTGGATTGAGAACGAAGGCTTGGACGTTCAGCACAGCGCCAAGCTTGCCTTGCGCCAGCTGCCGACCAGCAAAGGGATCGTGGTCGGACGCGTCTACGGGGACGTGCCCAAGAGCGATGGGGACCTGACATTGGTTGGTGAAGCGGGATCCAGCGCCCTGCCAAGTCACCGGGGCGTGCGCAGCATGGCGGTCGGGGATCTGGACGGGGACGGGCAAGAGGAGCTCATCGTCGGGGACGGCTGGCACTACGCCTACGGAACACAGGCCCAGGGACGGGTCGCCGTTTTGAGCGGCGAGGGCTGGCTGGAGAGCCGCGCGATCGCGCACTTTCCAGGGGAGTACAGCGCCCAGGAGATCGAAGTGCACGAGGGGCGCGTTTTGGTGATGGGCACCCGAAACGTGCACCTGCTGCAGCGTGACGCCCTAGGGTGGCAAGACCTGGTGCTCGCTCAGACCTCGGAGGGGGGCTCGATGGCTTGGGTCCAAGGGGCTGATGGGCCTGCGATCGCGATCTCCGGGGACCCCACTCAGCTGATTCCACTTCAGTAAACAGACGCCACATGAACCTCCGCCACTTTCGACCCCGCGCGGCAAACCGCAAGCCAGAGCTGGACCTGCTCCAGAGTCAGTGTTGGGAAGACGAGTCGCTGGTCGTAGAGCATTTGGGGGGACCGGGGCGGGTCGGCGCGGTGATCGAGGGCGCCGACAGCGTTCTGGCATTGGCCCTGTCCGGGGCTGAGGTGGTCGCTTGGGGCAGCGTCGGTGAGCGCGCGCTCCTTGAGCTCAAGCTGGTGGGCACGCTCCTCCGCCACCCGGAGTACCTGCAGCTGCTGGGGCTCTTGGAGCCAGGTCGCCGCGTCACGCTCTACCACCAGGTGCGTCCGCATTTGAGCACTGCGACCCGCCAGTATTGGGACCTGCACGAGGCCACGGTGCGGGTGGGCATCCTCTCGCAGGGGGGCTTTGAGCGCCGCTTGACCCGCCTCAGGGAGCGTGTCCTGCCGTTGGCGATGGGCGGCCGGTTGGAGCGACTGCTCTCGGTCCAGACCATGGCTGAGCAGGTTGTGATTTTGAAGGAGCTGCAAGGTTCGCGGCGCTGGCGGGCGCTGGATCGGCTGGCGGATCCCGCGCTTCGAGCGGGCGTAGAGCGCGGCTTGGCGCAGGGCTTGATTCATGACTGCGGACCGCTGCTCTGGCTCTTCCTGGGGTACTTCCCAAGCCTCGAGGGCTGCGGCCGACGCTACCTGCTCGCAGAGAACTTCGAGGCGATGCGGGCGGTACACGAGCGCATTCAGGTCGAAGAGACTCCTCAGGACTTGCCCCGGGTCCATGCTGGGCATGGGGCCAGCGAAGGCGCAGAGGTCTTGTCTTGGGGGCGAGGAGGGGGGCGCGAGCTGGGCGGTGTCTCCCTTCGCGGCGCTGGGTTCTTGAAGGACTGACCCCCCACGGAGCAGAGCGCCTAGGTCTCTGCCTTGGGAATGCTGAGCTGGATCTGCAAGCCGGCCCCGGTCGTCGAGGCCAGATCGAGCTGTCCGCCGACCGCGCCCAAGATTCGGTGTACGGGCGCAGTGGACAGGGCGTTGCCAGGGCCCAGCGGAATGTCGCTGTAGACATCGATCTGAACGCTGTCTCGCAGTTCAATGGCGCTCACGTTGGCCAGGGTGGCCCCTTGCTTCTCTGCGGAGATGAGCAGATGAAGTACAGCGCGTGCGGTCTTGGCGGTCCCCAAGCGAAGGGGGCGCATCGCCGGATCCGTCTGCACGTTGACCCGCAGGTCCGTCGCCGCCTGGGTCAGTGTGACCGCAGCTTGCACCGCCGCGATGCCGTTCCCTGGGCTCAACTCGTCGCGGGTGAGGACCCGGCCGGCGCGGATGACCTGTCGCAGTTCCTGCTCTGAGGCCTGAGATTTTATCGCGCGGTTCAGGGCATCCACGAGGGTGGAGGCGCTCAGGAGCTCGGTGGACTGGCCGCTGTCCATGCGCCGCCGATGGAAGCTGAGCATGCGTTGCACTGCACTGGCTCGCAGCGGCAGGCTGAGCCAGTCTGCGGCGCCGTCGCGCAGTCGTCGTCGGGCCAGTTGGGGTTGGTCTTGGCCCAGCAACACCAAGTCCAGTTGGGGCAGGGCCTCCAGCTTTCTGGGTTTGCAGGTCAAGGTGGCCAGGGCCAGCCTTAGGCGGTGGCGCAGCACCAGCTCTCTGGCGGCGGCGAAATCCGCTGCTTCATAGAGACGAAGATCCTGCGCTTCCAGCGTAGGCCGCAGCAAAGTGGCCTCGCTCGGGGTGCAGAACAATAGGGCTTCTACGGACATACGCAGAGTGTAGCGGCACAAGGGAGGGAGCGGTAAAGCCCCCTCCCAAAACTAAGCCGCCACAGGAAGGAAATCCTTCCACTCCTCGGGCACATCTCGTCTGGTGAACATCAGCCGGACGCCCTCGTAGTTGGAGGGACGTCGCGGCAAGGCACGCAGCGTCATGCGGGCCTGCTCGGGCAGACGCGCAGCCTTGCGCTGGTTGCAGCTCCGGCACGCGGTGGTCAAGTTTTCCCAAGAGCTCACGGGCACCTTCTTGCCGTTCCAGGGCAAGGTCACCTGGCCACCCGAGGACAGCGCCCGTGGCACCACGTGATCCATGGTCAGGTTCGTGCGGATCGGCTGACCCTTGGCGTTTCGGGGGGCGTAGCCGCAGTACTGACAGGTGTAGGCATCCCGCGCCAAGAGGTTGGTGCGGTTGAAGCGCAGCCGGCCTCTGTGCTTGGAATAGCGACGCAATGTGATGACCGCGGGCCAAGGCAAAGTCAGGCTCGCAGAACGGATATGACGGCCGTTGTAGTCCGCGACGCGCATGACCTTGTCGTCGAGCAGCATGCACACGGCGCGCTGCCAGTCCAAGACCCGGACGGGGCTGTAGTCTGCGTTGAGGAGGAGTACGTCGAACATCACGGGGTCCATGTTTGGGGTGAGCTTGGTCTACAGTACACACGCGATTCGCTTGGGCCACCGGCCCTTTTTGTGACCTTGGAGTGTCGAAATGCTCTTTTTATTCAGCGTGCTTGCCTGTCAGAGCGACATCGGCATCACGGAGACCAGCCTCTGCGACGGCGAATTGCAGCGCGCCGAAGACGAGGTCGACAGCCCCTACGATCGCGATGGGGACGGCTACTTCGACGCGAGCAACCCCGGCTGTCAGGACACCTACGAGCCGGAGGACCTGGACTGTGATGACCTGGACCCCCAGGTCAATCCGGGGAGCGTGGAGGTGGAGTGCAATGACATCGACGATGACTGCGATGTTTTGACGCTCGATGCCGCGGACGAGGATCAGGACGGTGTGCTGGCCTGTGACGACTGCGACGACCTCAATGGCACCGTCTGGATCGCCACGGATGAGGAGTGTGACGACGGCGTCGACAACGACTGTGACGGCGAGATCGATGAAGAGTGCGCGATCGACTACTCCGGGACCTGGTTCTTGGACCAGAGCATCAGCATGGCCTGCGCCTGGGGCTCTGTGGAGATCAGCTTCGCGACTGTTGAGGTCACACAAGCAGGGAACAACCTGCTGATTGAGGCGCAGGGGACCAAGGGGCAGCCGGGGCAGACCTCGGGCTCTCTCAGCGATGTCAGCTTCTCAACGACACGCAGCGTGCCTGGCGCCTGCCAAGAAGACTACAGTTTTGATGGTGTCTTTGACGATGAGAACACCTTCTCCGGCACATTTGAGGCGGCCTTCACCGGCGGCGCCAACTGCCTGGACTGCAGCACCCGGGCTTGGAACATTGAGGGGACTCGGTGACACCTCACAGGTCACAAGCTGGGTTATGGTCTGCAGATGAGTGATTCCCCGGCTCCAGCCCTCGCCAAGAGCTCCGTGCAGGACAAACTCCTCCGCGTGAGCACCTGGATTCACGAACACCCTGCGGTGGTGTTCTTTGCCCTGGTCATTCTCGCCGCTGTGCTCCGCTTTCCGGGAGCCGAGGGTGGACTGCCCTACTGCTGGCATCCCGACGAGCCCAAGCTGATCAACAAGGGCATCCAGATGCTCCAGTCGGGCGACCTGAACCCCCACTGGTTTCACTACCCCACCTTGCCCATCTACATCCAGGCAGTGGGCGCCGCCTTGGGCTACCTGGACCGGGTCGGAAACGCGGACTTCATCCCCTTGGCGGACATCCCAACAGGGGCCGCTGACAACCTGGTGCACACCATCGGCGATGCCCACATGTGGGCCCGCGGGCGGAAGATTACCGGCTTGATGGGGGCCCTGGCGGCGGGCTTCACGATGCTCACTGGCCGCAAGCTCTTCGGCCCAATGGTGGGCTTGGCTGCAGGGCTGATGGTGGCCTTCTCGCCCACGCACCTGGTGCACTCGGCGCTCATCACCGTGGACGTGCCCACCTCACTGGGGGTCTCCGTTCTGATGCTGGCCTCGGCGTGGGTCTACACCCGCGGCTCCGCGAAGGACTACCTGTTGGCGTCCGTCTGCTTGGGCATCGCCATCGGCTTCAAGTACAACGCCGCGGTCGGAGCCTTGACCCCCTTGGCGGCTTGGCTCCTGAGCGAGCGGCGCCAAGAGCGCTTGGGCTTGGGCTTGCTCTTGGTCCCACTGGGTTTGGTGGTCTTCGTGCTCACCATGCCCTTTGCCCTGGTCGAGCCCAGCGTGGCGCTCACCGACATGGCCAAAGAGGTGAACCACTACATGGTCAAGGGGCACGGTGCGGCCTCGATCGAGCCAGGTCCTACCCACCTGCTGGCGATGCTTCGCTCTCTGGCCACCGACTACCTGCCCGTGTGGATGCTGGGGCTCTTTGGGCTTCCTTTGGCCCTCAAAGAAGGCAAGTGGAAGGCCTTGCTCATCGTCGCGGCATTTCCCTTGGCCTACATCGCGTACATGAGCGGCTCCACGGTCTTCTTTAAGCGCAACATCGTGGTGCTTGTTCCAGGCTTCGCGCTGCTCTCTGCGGTGGGCCTTCGCGCACTGGTCGAAGAGCTGATTCGCCGCACCGGCCGTGCCCAGCTTGGTATGGGACTGGGCGTGGCGTTGGTGGCCCTGCCCACGCTCTTCGGGGTGGCCCACGTGGTCAACAACCAGAGGAACATCACCGACTCGCGCACCGAGATGACCTCCTGGCTACATGCGCCAGAGCAGGTTGGCTGGGTCATTGCGGTGCCGGAAGAGCTGCGCATCGAGCCCGAGGAGCTGCACGGTCTGCAGTGGGTGCCGGTCAAGTTCAATGACGGTCCCGCGGGCTGGGCCAAAGCTGGCGCGACCCACGTGCTCGGTGGCACCCGGCTCAAGGTCAGCGGGACACGCAACACGCCCATCAAGGGCAAGGCGGTCGATGGCGCGGTGGATTGGTTCAAGCAGCAGGAGTCCCTGCAGACCTTTGGCTACACCGGCTGGATGCTGGACATGAACGCCCAAGACCCTGAGATCGGTGTCTATGCCTTGGGCAAGCCGGGCGCGGTGGTCAAGCCAAAGCCTGGCGAGAAAGCCACAAATGACAAGAGCGTTCCAGCCGTCAAGGTGCTGGCCATGGACGATTCGGCCCGCTGGCAGATCACGCCGAAGGGTCACCAAGACAAGGTGACCCTAAAGGGCGGTGAGCTGGTGATGAAGGCCGAGCCCAGCATCCGCTCGGTCAAGGCCTGCGAAGTGGCCCGCATCCCGGTCAAGGGCCAGGTGCACATCGTCGGCCGCTGGCAGTACAGCGCCGTGAGCCGAGAGGACATGGCCGGTCAGCTGCAAGCGCGCTTCTTTCAGTCCGATGGTGGCTTCATCGACGGCGGCATGGCTGTGCTCTCCCAAGCCTCGGGGGACAGCGGCGGTTGGCTGGACGTGGACGAGACCATCCCGGTCCCCGAAGGGGCCGCCAAGGTGCGCCTCTGTGTAGAGCTGGGCTCCAACGAGGGCACCCTGCGGGTCTCCAAGCTCAAGGTCCTGCCCAACTGACGTGAGCAGGCCTGTTGAGCCCGCTCTCGCTTTGCCCAACGCGGTTCGGTCAGGAAGCCCCGTGAACGCGCTTAGAAGCTGGAGTTTGGTCCTTGAAGAAAGACCAGCTCCTCCGGCGTGCTCTCCCGTCCGATCACGGCGTTGCGGTGGGGGAAACGACCGAAACGGCGGACAATGTCGGCGTGCTGCTCGGCGTAGTCCACCAAGTGCTCCTGACCGCCAAACTCTGCGTTCATGGCCTTGAAGCAGGCCAGTGAGCGCTCTTGGCTGGCCACATCTTCGGCGTGCTCCAGAGGCATGTAGAGGAAGAGGCGGCCGTGCATGGGCAGCAGCTTGTCCTCGCCGGCGTCCAATGCGGCCATGGTCTGTGCCAGCGCCATGGGGTCTTGGGTCCAGGACTTGGGATCGCCGCGGTTCAGGTTCCTGCTGAACTGGTCCAAGACGATGATCAGGGCCAGTCGGCCCTCTGGGGTCTGGTTCCAGTGCTCCAGCTCGCCGGCCCGGGCCTGCTCCCAGGTCTGAGAGAAGCGCTCCCGGATGCGCGCATCAAACGCATCGCTCTTCTTCCACCACGCCATCTGGGCGGCCTGGGAAGGCTGGGCCGGTGTGGAGTCGTACCAAAAAGTCAGGACGTCTTGGGGCTGCATGCAAAGGCTCCGTCTGTGGCCCACACTCTACAGTCAGGGCATGTGCCCGCGTTGCAGGACACTGAATCGCAGCAGCGGGACAGGCTGAATGGTGTCCTTTGGTTAAGGGGGCCGGCGAATCAGGTTCTTTCGGGGACCACCACCGTTTAGGAGCCTCCATGCGACGCGTACTCTTTCTGGGCTTGGCCCTCACTGCTCTGACCGCCTGCGAGACCGAGGTGGACACCAAGCCCGCCGCCGAGGTCAAGGAGATCGCCGCGCCTGTGCCCGAGGCTGCCGCGACCCCAGCCGCTGCAACCATGCCTGTTCTCCCTGAGAAGGGCATCAAGGTCGACGCTGCAGCCAGCAAGATTGGCTTCATTGGCGCCAAGGTCACCGGCACCCACGAGGGTGGCTTCACCGACTTCACCGGCTACGCCGTCATCGAGGGCGAGGAGCTGACCGAGACGATGTTCATCGTCGACATGAACAGCACCTTTGCCGACGCCGAGAAGCTCACCAAGCACCTCAAGTCCGACGACTTCTTCGCAGTCCAGGCCAACCCCGCCAGCACCTTCACCACCACCAGCATCACCGCTGGTGGCGAGGGCGGAACCCACACCGTCGTGGGCATCTTGGACCTGCGCGGCCAGAAGAAGGAGCTGACCTTCCCAGCGACCATCACCGTCGCTGCCGACATGGCCACCTTCAAGTCTGAGTTCAAGATGAACCGCAAGCTCTGGGGCATCCAGTACCCAGGCAAGCCCGACGACCTGATCAAGGACGATGTGGCGATTGTGGTGGACCTGAGCTTCCCTCGGAGCTGAGACTTTGCCCAGCCAGGACCTGCTCTTTTCGGGGATTGAACGCTTCCATGGTGAGGCGCCCTGGGGACGGGTCCTGGATGCTGGGACAGGGGCACATTCCCTGTCCTGGTTGTGCACCTTGGAGAGCGAGAGCTTGACCTTGGTGACGGGGGCCGCCCCCAGAGCGCGGCGGCTGGAAGGGGGCCTGCGCGCTCAAGACCGGGCGCTGGCGGGGAACTGGCAAGACCCCACGCTGCTCTTCGAAGAGCGCTTTGATGTGGTGCTCGCGGACTATCTTCTGGGTGCCATCGAGGGCTTCGCCCCCTACTTTCAGGGGCAGCTCTTCAAGCGCCTTCTGCCCCACGTCGCCGGCGTGCTCTACCTGGTGGGCAAGGAGCCGCTGCCGGACCAGGCACCCACGGAAGGTGGGCAGGCCATCTTGGAGATCGAGTGTCTACGGGACGCATGCATTCTCCTGGCCCAGCACCGCTGCTACCGGGAGTATCCCCAGGCTTGGGTGGAGCGCTCCTTGGAGCAGAGCGGCTTTGAGGTGCAGGCGGCTTGGCAGCAGGGCATCGTCTACGGCCCAAGCTACATCGAGCGTCAGCTCAAGGTGTGCAGCAACAAGCTGCGCTTCTTCAAAGATGCGGCCCTCGCGGAGACCATGGCCAAGCACATCGAAGAGCTCCGATCCCGTGCCCTGGTCTTGGCCGAGATCGAAGGCGGAATCGCACTTGGGAGCGACTACATCGTGGTCGCGCGGCCCAAGGGCTGAGCGCTCAAGCCTGCTTGAAGCAGGTCATCAGGTTCTGGAGCGCGCCGGGATCGTTGGTCTTGATCTTGCCTCGGGCGATGTCCAGTGGACCTGGCATCTTGCCCTTGAGCACCATCTTGGCGAAGAGCTTGGGGTCGCACTTGAGGATGACGTCAGCGTTCTCAGGCTTGCCGGGCGTAGCGGTGCAGGCTTCCGGATCCAGAGCGACGGTCCACTTCTCGTCACCGACGGAGAAGTAGTAGGTCAGCGCCTTCTGGATCTTCCCAGGGATGTAGCGGGAAGGCATGCTCTCAAAGATGTTGCGCACATCGGACACGGGGACTCCTATTGGAGCGCCAGTCTACCGCAGAGCGTGCACAGCGCTCTCAGGCAGCTCCTCAAAGATCCACTGGCCCTGCACGGGCTGCGTCAGGCGGACCCGGTAGCGGAAGGGAGCGGCCTCGCCGAGCACATCTTGAACGGTGCCGGGTTGTGGACGTTCTTGATCTGGCAGGTCGATTTTCACGCCGTCCAGGACCTGTCTCTTATACACATCTGACGCTGCCGACGATATGCAGTGTGTAG
>OJIV01000480.1_pt1 | contig 16472 bp, 14 predicted proteins | sample 1595861 | NCBI WGS metagenome assembly OJIV01 (sample SAMN05416883, study PRJEB24817) | seawater metagenome | isolation source: Sea water | place: Canada:Atlantic | collected 2013-11
ACGAGATTTCTGCCTGTCTCGTGGGCTCGGAGATGTGTATAAGAGACAGCTCGTGGACAAGAGCGGCAACATGGTCGACAACAACGGCGACCCCGTCTTTGGTGGCTGCGACTGCAACGACGACGCCAAGGACACTGACGCGGCGACCCAGTCCCCAGGCAACTCCGAGGTGTGCGAGGCCCTTGGTGTGCAGCTTGACAGCGACTGCGATGGGGACGCCAACACCAGCAATGGCGTTCCGGTCACCGGGAGCAGTGTCTACTACAAAGACAACGACTTGGACGGCTTTGGCTGGGCCGACGACTTTGCGTCCTTCTGCAACCAGCCCGAGGGCTACTCCGCCAACAAGGAGGACTGCTACGATCTCGACCCGAGCATCAATCCGTTGGCGGATGAGTCCTGCAATGACAGGGATGACGACTGTGATGGGTCCATCGACAACGACGACTACCATGACCTGGGCGTCAACTCCGGCTGTATTGACGCGTACTTGGACGGGGACCGGGACGAGTGGACGGGCGATGAGAGCCTGTGTCTCTGCGACGACGGGGACGACGATTTGACCGTCGAGTTGGGCAGCGAAGTCTACTACTGGGAGATCTCTGACCCTCTGGACTGTCACGACGCCAACGACACCATCTACCCCGGCGCCACCGAAGAGCTGACCGGCTACGACGAGGACTGCGATGGCAGCGTGGCTGTGGCCGAGGCCGACTGCGACGAAGACGGCTTTCGAGCCATTGAGCCCAGCGACACCTGCTCGGGCAACGAGGTGGTCACGTGCTGGGATGGCAGCGACTACACCGCCGTCTGTGACTCGGGCACCGGTCTGCTCTTCATCGAGCTCGGCGCTCGGGAAGACGGCGCCAACGCGCCCGAAGACTGTGATGACTTGGACGAGGACATCTACCCCGGCGCCAGCGAGATCGAAGACGACGGCGTAGACCAGGACTGTGATGGCGAGGACCTGCTCCCGGCCAGCGACTCGGATCCCCACACGGGCGATACCGGCCCTGGTGACGATGACGAGAAGGGCTGTGACTGCAGCACGAACGGCGGCAGCATGGCTGGCCTGTGGCTGCTCGGTTTGGTCGGACTCTTCTGGCGTAGGCGCCGCTCGTGATTTTGCTGCTTCTCGGCCTGAGCTTGGGCCAGGCGGAGGAGCTCTGCAACGGGATCGATGACGACGCCGACGGCTTGATCGACAACGACGACTACCAAGACCTGGGGCCGGACTCCGGCTGTCTGGACCTGTTTCTAGATGGGGACCGGGACGGCTACGGAAACTCCAAGGATCTGGCCTGTCTCTGCCCGCCGAAAGTGACCGGTGACCCTATCGAAGTGGAGCTTGGGTCCGAGCTCTACATCTCGGTTCAGGGAGACTGCAACGACGCGGAGCCCAGCATCTATCCCGGGGCTCCTGAGCTCCTGAGTGGTTGGGACGAGAACTGCGATGGCCGCATTGCATGGACCGAGGCGGACTGCGATGGGGACCGCTTCATGGCCATCCCGGGTGCTGCGTGTACTGGCGACGAGGTGGTGGCCTGTTTCGAGAGCACCTTTGAGGCCGTCTGTGATGCAGAGACCGGCTGGTTGATGTTGGAGGTGCAGGCCGACGTCTCCTTCGAGAAGTTCGAGGGTGACTGTGATGACACCGACCAAGACATCTTCCCTGAGGCTCCAGAGATCGCAGGGGATGGCGTAGATCAGGACTGTGACGGGGAGGATGAGCCCCTGCTGGAGGAGACCGGCCTGGATTCCGGCTTGGACGACACCGGTGAGCCTGAAGTGCTCAGCGGGGGCTGTGACTGCAGCACCCAGGGTGGCAGCTTGGCTGGGCTCTGGGCCCTGGGGATGGTGGGCTTGTTCTGGCGCCGTCGCCGGGCCTTGGAGCCTTGATGCTGTACCTGTTGACCGCTCTCGCCTTTGCTGCGGATGCGGATGGGGATGGATTCGCCGACAGCGTGGACTGTGATGACAGCAACGCCAGCGTCTATCCAGGCGCGGTGGAGAGCTGTGATGGTCTGGATACTGACTGCGATGGGGTGACGCCGCAGACTGAGCAGGACCAGGATGGGGATGGCTATGTCGCCTGTGGTGCCGGTTGGAGTGACTGTTCGGACTATGTCGCAACGGACACTGCCAATGCCGTGTGGGAGTCGACCTGGCGGCTGGTGGACAGCCTTGGGGTCATGGTCGATCCCGCTGGCAATGCGGTTGTTGGGGGTTGTGACTGTCGAGACGAGAGCGGCGGCGAGCTGACTTCGCCGGGGGTAGTAGAGACTTGTGGTGTCACCCCACTTGAAGACAACGACTGCGATGGGGATTTCTACACTGCCAAAGGGGTCCCAGTCAGCGGCCCGAATAAGTACTTCAAAGACTACGACGGTGACGGCTACGGGACGCCAACTGACTGGGGCTACTTCTGCTACCCGCTTGGAGCTTATGTCTGGAACGATCTGGACTGCGACGATGGCAACCCGGACCGAAATCCTTTGGCAGACGAGATCTGCAATGCAGTCGACGACGACTGCGACGGACTCATCGACAACGAGGACTACGGGGATCTTGGGGACAGCTCTGGCTGTATAGATCTCTTCCGGGACGCGGACCTGGATGGCTACGGCAGCGACCAAGGTGTCCAATGTATCTGCCCCAACGGAGAGTTCTCCCCAGGGGAGGACCAAATCATGGAGCTGGAAGGGGTGCGTTTCACTTCCGTGCGGGGAGACTGTGAAGATACGCAAGAATCCGTCTATCCAGGCGCGCCGGAAGCCTTGACCGGCTTTGACGAGGACTGCAATGGCTGGCTGGCCCTGGCCGAGGCCGACTGCGACTACGACGGCTATCGCGCATTCGAACCCACCGAGCCCTGCACGGGTGAGGTGGCGGTCAGGTGTTGGGACCGTTCGACCACTGCGGTCTGTGAGCCCGAGAGCGGACTGCTCTACATTGAGGTTGGCCCGCAGGGTCACAGCGGCAATGAGCCGGGTGACTGCGATGACCTGGAGAGCACCACCCATCCTGGGGCTCCGGAGAAGCTCGGAGACGGGGTGGACCAAGACTGCGATGGGGAAGACGCCGCGCTCGAGGAGACCGGGGATTCCGGAATCGGCGAGACCGGTGACACAGGCCCGGTTGAGACCGAGATGAAGGGCTGCAACTGCAGCAGCCAGAGTGGCAGCTTGGCCGGTCTTTGGGGGATGGCTCTCGTCGGCTTGTTCTGGCGCCGTCGCCGCAGAAGAACATAGAAGCACGGGACCCCGGAGTTCCCCATGTTCTTGCTGGCCTTGGCTTGCACCGATTCGCCCGTCGACACCGCCGCCCTGGAGCTGGCGGAGTCCTACACGCTGAGCGCCGATGTGGACTTTCCCGAAGGCCTGGCTTGGCACCCTGAGCAGCGCGCCTTCTACATCAGCAGCTTGGGGCATGGTGGGCTGACCCGTGTTGACCTCGACGGCACCGAGACGCGGGTGTACCAGCCGGCTGGGGAGAACTGGACCAGCCTGGGGGGCAAGCTTGGGGAGGATGGATCGCTCTACTTCTGCGGCGTTCAGGACGCGAGCACCGAGCAAGCTGCCGGGGAGCTCTGGATACATGATCCCGTGACCGAGGCCACCACGACCGTCGCTCTGCAGGGCGTTGCCAACTGCAATGACGTGGCCATCGATGGGCGGCAGGTCTTCCTCTCCGACCGGGAGTCGGCCCGCATGCACCGGGTGGACCTGGACACCATGGAGAGCGAGATCTACCTGGAAGACCCGTTGATGGAGCCCGGCTTGATCGGCAACAACGGCCTGGTCCTGACCACCGACGGGGCTTTGATTCTGGGGCAGTACAGCCCGCCTAAGCTCATCCGAATCCCCCTGGAGAACCGCGAGGCCTTGGCGGAGATTCCCCTGGACGGAGATGAGATTGGCTCCCTGCCCGATGGGGCCGACGGCATTGCCTGGTTCAACGGCGAGCTGGTCATCGCGGCCAACAGGCGTGTCGCCGTGGTCAGCTCCACGGATGACTGGCAGAGCGGCACCGTTCGGGCCGAGGACTTGGACGTGGGCATCGCAGCCGTCACCGTCGCCGAGGATCAGGTCTATGGACTGAAGGGCGAGGTTGTACCCTGGGTGCTCGGTCTGGAGCCTGAGCTTCCCTTCCAGATCCTGCGCTTGGAGTTGCCATAGTGATCAGCCGCCGCCGAATTCCTGCCAAGGTCCTGCTGCTGGCGAGCCTTCCGCCCGCTGGACTGACCGCCTTGTGGGCACTGGTTGTCTACCTGCTCTTCGCTCTCGCCGGACTGGATGTGCTGCGCATCCCCTTCCTGCCGCTGTCGACCATCGGCATCGCCGTCTCCTTCTACGTGGGCTTTAAGAACAACGCCTCCTACGACCGCTTCTGGGAGGGCCGCAAGATCTGGGGTGGCGTGGTCAACACCAGCCGCAGCTGGGGCACCGCAATCACCAGCTACATCCTGCCCCATGACGACTCTCCTCAGGCGCACAAGCTCCGGGAGACCTTCATCTACCGGCACCTGGCTTGGACCAACGCTCTGCGTCTTCAGCTGCGCCGTCGCTCCCGCTTCGAGGATGCTCCTTCTTGGAGCACCAAGCGCCGCCTGGACAGCCACCGCGCCCACATGCGCAACGACTGGAACAGCGAGCTGGAACCCTTTTTGAGCCACCAAGAGCTCAGTGAGCACAGCGCGCGCGGCAATCCGGCGACCCACATTCTCAAGCGTCAGGGCCAGGAGCTGGCCAAGCTACTCAAGACCGGTCAGCTGGACCTGTTCCACCAGATCGCGCTCATGGATCTCATCACCGAGCTCTACACCCTCCAGGGCAAGGCCGAGCGCATCAAGAACACGCCGCTGCCCAGGCAGTACGCCGAATACAGTCGGGTACTGGTGCGGGTCTTCGTCATGCTGGCGCCCTTTGGACTCTTGGATGTCTTTGCCGACAACATCGCCGCGGCCACCGGCTTGGTAGAGCAGCTTGTCTACTTGGTGCCCTTCCTAGCCAGCGCCGCGTTGATCGGCTGGACCTTCATCTTCATGGAAGCGGTGGGGGACGCCAGTGAGGATCCGTTTGAGCGCAGTATGAATGACGTGCCTATGAACGCGCTGGCGCGCACCATCGAGCGGGACATGCGGGGGATGCTGGACGAGCCCGAGGACAGCTTGCCGCCCAAGGAAGAGAGCATCGACGGGATTCTGTATTGATCATTCTCCTGCTCGCGTGCTCGGCCCCTGAAATCAATGGCCGATGGTTGTCGGCTGACCTACACCTGCACTCTAGCCTAGGCAGCAACGACACCGACGGGCTGGGGGACGCCGCGGCTCTGGCTGCTGTGATGGAGCAGCAGAGCTTGGACTTGGTCTGGCTCACGGACCACTCCAACGCTTTGGGTTCGATGGCGTGTGAGGACGTAGAGGACTGTCCCAACCAGGGACCGGAGACCACCCCCGGAGACTGGGGGGACGGCGTGTACTTGGGCGTTGAACTCAGCCCAAGGGCCGAGGGCAGCACTCCTGTGGGTCACGTCGGTTGCTTGCCGCTGGACGGAGAGCCCTTTGCCCAGGATGTGGTCTTCACTGACCGGCCTTTTGGGGCCTTGGACGGTGCAGAGACCTTGGCCCAGTGTGCGGCCGCCGGCGGCTGGTCTGTAGTGAATCACCCTGAGTCCCCCTTCTCCTGGTTGGCCTGGGACGACAGCAGCGACGACTACCAAGCCATGGAGATCTACAACGGCACTCTGGGCTTTGATACATCGGATGCCGACGCCGTGGCGCTGTGGGAGGCCCGTTGGCAGGCTGGCCACAAGGTCGTTCCTGTAGGTGGAAGTGACAGCCACCGTTGGGGCAGCGAGCCGACCGAGCGTGGCCTGGACCCTGCGCCAGGCTGGCCCAGTACCCGCATCTTTGTGCGGGAGGGTCAAGACGCTTTGCAGGCCTTGCATGCCGGTCAGGTCATCGTCTTCGAGCCGGGCAGCAGCCTGTCCTTCACGGCCAATCATGACGGCGATGTTGTGGGTCCAGGAGAGGCCATCTCAGGTCCGGTCACCTTGTCGGCCCAAGCCTCGGCTCAGGTCTCAGGCCTGCAGCTCGAGATTCGCTCCATGGACGGGGACAGCCTGTTTGTGGGGCCCTTGGGCCTGGAGAGCGTCGTCGAGGACATCGGACCGGGCGCCTACTACGCGCGCATCTGGCCCGATGGGGAGGTGCTGGCGCAGCAGGGCGGGGTGGCCATCTCTGGGGTGATTGAGGTGCTGCCCTAGAGGGCTCAGGTTGGCCGACAGTCCAGCTGAATGGCCTCGTCTGGCCAAAGCATCGGTACGCTGACCATCACGGGGGTGCAGTCCGGATGGGTGATGACCATGTTGGTGAACACACATCCCTGAAGCCCCTTGGATGAACCTGGGACGTCCACGTCAAAGGCGCCGCCCTCGTCGGTGTTTCCGATGCGTGTCAGCTCGGTGCACTCCGTGGGTTCGTCTACATCACAGTGTGAGACGGTCGCATCGGACAGGGGACGGTCTGTGCTGCTCTGGACGTGGCCTGTGACCTGGGTGGAGGTGCAGGGGGAGAGGGCGGTGGCCGGTACCGACACGCTCGTGGCAGCCGGTGTGAATGCCTGGGTTGGAGAGCTTGTGTGGTCTGCCGATGGGGCGAACTGGTCTCCCGCCAATGGGGACTTGGACGGCTCATATGGCAAAGGCCTCGTGTACGGGGATGGCTTCGTAACGGCCGCTGGACCTATGCTTCGACACTCCGTTGATGGAAGGGCCTGGACCTCGATCCACTTGGGCAAGGATCTGGGTTTTTTTGAAGACGCGAGAGTCGAGCTAGTGTCCTGGAATGGAACGGAGTTCGTCTGTTTTGTCTCTGATTCGTCCACAGACGGCGGCAACTCGATTCTGCGCTCATCCAATGGTCGAGACTGGACCAGCGAGGAGTCTTCGGAGTGGCTCGGCGTAGAGGCCATCCAGTGGTCGGGGGACGCGTGGTTTGGTGTGCGGCAGAGCAGCGCCACCTCTTCTTCCATACTGCGGAGCGAGGACCTTCTCTCATGGACTACGGTCTTCGAGTATGACGGCACCTGGCTGAAAGACATCGAGCTGGGGCCAGAGCTGTGGGTTGCTAGCGGTGATGGCATCGTGGTGAGTGAGGACCGGGGGGTGACTTGGGAGGTTGTGTTGCAGCCGGGCGTGTATTGAGGGTGGGAATGCCGTCCGTCTCTGGCCACTCACTGCGAGCGTTTGCAGCTGATTTCGAGGATCAGCGAACGAGACCAACTCCACCTTGCGAGCCACGTTCAATCTCCTTATAGTTCGAAGAATGTCGAACTATCGAATTGATCAGGCTGGACTGGCCCGCTGCTTTGCCGCGCTGAGCAATCCGCACAGGCTCGCGATCTTTGAGCGGCTGTGTTCGTGCTGCAAGCCAGGGACTTCCTGTGATTTTGAGCAGGCCGCGAAGATCGGCGTGGGCGAACTGCGCACCGGCCTCAGCATCGCGCCCTCCACTCTGTCCCATCACCTCAAGACCCTGCGAGACGCAGGACTTGTGGTGATGGAGCGACGCGGAAAGCGCGTCGAGTGCCATGTCGAGCCCGAAGTGCTGGCCCAGCTCGCCCGCTTCTTCTCCCAACCTCTTGGAGTTCCCAATGACTGACAAGTCCACCCCGTGCTGCGGCCCTGCCACCCCTGCCATCGACGAGGCCGTCAAGAAGGACACCCTGCGCCGTGAAGTGAGCGAGGCCTACGCCAACGTGGCCAACGCCGAGACCGCTGGAGAGAGCGCCGGAGTCGAAGGCAGCTGCTGCGGTGTGAGCGACGATGCATCTATCAACACCTTGATTTCGAGCCGCCTGGGCTACTCCAAGGCGGATATGGGCATCGTTCCCAAGGGCGCCGACCTGGGCTTGGGCTGTGGAAATCCCAAGGCCATCGCCGCGCTAAAGGCCGGTGAGATCGTGGTCGATTTGGGCAGCGGCGCAGGATTCGACTGTTTCCTCGCGGCGGCTGAGGTTGGCACCACAGGCCACGTCATCGGCGTGGATATGACTCCGGACATGATCTCCAAGGCCCGTGGAAATGCGGCCAAGGGGTCCTACAGCCAGGTGGAGTTCCGTCTCGGTGAGATCGAGCACCTGCCTGTGGCCGACAACACCGCGGACGTCATCGTCTCGAACTGCGTCATCAACCTCTCGCCGGACAAGCCACAGGTGTTCCGCGAGGCCTTCCGCATCCTGAAGCAGAACGGCCGTCTGGCCATCTCGGATGTCGTCGCGACCATTGAACTTCCAGAGGAGATGCGGAACGACAAGGCGCTCATCGCGGGCTGCATGGGCAACGCTGCGCTGATCAGCGACCTGGAGAAGGCGATGGCCGATGCTGGCTTTGTAGACATCCAGATCGCACCGAAGGATGAGTCCCGTGACTTCATCAAGGACTGGGCGCCAGGCTCGGGGGTCGAGGACTATGTGCTGTCCGCGACGATCGAGGCTCGGAAACCGTCGGCTGGGTGCTGCTGAGCTGAGGGGAGGTCCAGCACTGGACGGTGGGCCCTTTCTCGCCGCTTGCGGCGTCGAACAAGCCTTTCGCCAGTGCGGTCGGCAAAGGCGAGTCAGTGTGCCAGCTCGCCCCCTTCTGGACCGTACGTCCTTGTCGCGGGCTTCGCCTACAACAAGGCTTTCGCCCGTCCAGTAGGGTGTGCCTTCGCGCCAGTGCCAGGTTCACCGCCTACTGGACCGTACGTCCTTGTCGCAGGCTCCGCCTGCAACAAGGCTTTCGCCCGTCCAGCAGGGGGAGCCTTCGCGCCAGTGCCAGGTTCACCCCCTACTGGACCGTACGTCCTTGTCCACCGCCTGCGGCGTCGAACAAGGCTTTCGCCCGTCCAGTAGGGTGTGCTCCACCGCTTTGCGGTGAAGCACCCCCTACTGGACTCGAACCAGTGACCCTCGGCTTAGAAGGCCGATGCTCTATCCAGCTGAGCTAAGGGGGTATGGGGGGCGTCTATCTCGCTTCTGTACAGGTGGCACACCGCCTGGGCTTGGTCGAGTCGCTCTGGGGCCTGGGTCTCTCAGCGGGCAGGGATTCTCGGGCCTACGAGGACGGGGCTTTGCAGCCTGCCAATGGGCTCCTTTTGGGCTTCAGCCCAATTCAGCTGAGAGAAGGGCCTGGCCCTTCAAGTTTTCCCCAGCGGCGAAAAGGCCGGTTCCGGCGAGCCCATCCTTGGATCGTCGGCCGAGAACCCAGGTCCTCTGATCCTTTTTTTAACAATCCCTGTCACACCTGCGGGGGGGCAGGCGTAATGGACCGCGAACCCGACCTCCTGGAGCGCCCCATGACCCTCTTGATTCTCGCTGGCCTGACTGCCTGCAATGAGTTTGAACTCGTCCCCGATGAGACCAACGTCGGCGGCGTCGACGATCTGTCCGTCTGTGTCTTGACTGCAGAGCCTGGCTCGGTGGCCTTTGGCGAGTTCACGGTGGCCGAAGTCACCGCTGAGATCGAAGAGACCGTGCTCCTCCGCAACGACGGCGACGGTGACTGCCAGATCTTCGGCCTGGACCTGGCCGAGGACGACACCGCATTCGGCGTGACCGCCCTGGGCTCCGTGCTCATTCCCCCAGGTGGCGAGACCACCTTTGTGGCTTGGTACCTGCCCGAGACCGCAGCCAACGACTCCGCTACTGCGGTCGTGGACTCCAACGACCCTGAGACCCCTCAGCTCGAGATTCCACTCACCGGTTCCGGCCAGGCGCCCGTCATCGACGTGAACCCTGCTGAGTTCGACTTCGGCTCGATGTACATCGGCTGTGACAACTCCCAGGCCCTGACCATCACCAACGTCGGCAACGACACCTTGGTCGTGGACTCCTTCCAGTTCAACACCGCTGGCACCGACCTGGCCTTCTTCGAAGACCCAGACCTGGCCAACGGCGAGCTGCCTTGGACCCTCGCCCCCGGCGAGACCGCTGACGTGTGGGTCGACTACGCCCCCCTCGATGAGTACCAGGACACCTCCTACCTCTACGTCAACAGCAACGACCCCGCGGTCCCCAGCTACTTGACCACCCAGGTCGGCGCTGCAGAGCTCTACGGTCTGAACCTGGACCTCTTCGAGCAGCCCATCAACGGCGCCACGGACATCATCTTCGCCCTGGACTGGTCGTGCTCGATGTACGACGACCTGGCGAACGTGCAGACCAACTTCGGCACCTTCGTGACCACCTTGGCCTCGATGGACGCTGACTACCACGTCGCTGCTGTTGTGGCGGACGATGGCTGCATCGTGGGCTCCTCGCCCTACGTTGACAACACCATGTCCCTCTCCGATCAGGAAGCCCTCTTCGAGGTGCACACCTGCTTTGACTACGGCGGAACCTCCTGCCCACTGCAGGGTTCCAACACCGAGCGCGCCTTCATGCTGCTGGAGAGTGCTCTGAGCAACTCCAACATCAAGTCCGGTGGCTGCAACGAGGGCTTCTACCGCGAGACCGCGACCCTCTCCCTCATCGGTGTCTCCGACGAGCCTGAGCAGAGCGTCAACCCCTACACCTACTACGTCAGCCTCTTCCAGGGCATGAAGGCCGACACCGACGACGTCATCATGCACGCCATCGGTGGAGACTACCCATCGGGCTGTGGTAGCAACTCGGCATACACCAGCTTCTACGAGGCGACTGTTGCAACCGGCGGTCTCTTCCTCAGCATCTGTGCCACCGACTTCGGCTCTCACCTCGAGACCTTGGCCGAGGGGTCCGCAGCTGACCTGACCGCATTCGAGCTCACCGACTTCCCAGTGCCTGAGACCCTCCTGGTCCGCATTGACGGCGTCCCAAGCTCCATCGGTTGGACCTACGTGCCAAGCACCAACACCGTCGACTTCGAAGAGGACTACGTGCCAGAGGGTGGTTCCACCATCGAGATCGAGTACGCACTCTACGGTGACTGCGAGTCTTGATGAATCAGGCAGCGTAGCTGCTTGAAACAACCGGCCTGGCCTCTCTTTCGGAGGCTGGGCCGTTTTGCTCTGGGCTTCAAGCCCTGCACCGAGAAGGAGACGCCATGATCTGGGGACTGATCGCATCCTGCCTGCTCTGCAACCAGGGCCAGCCAAGAGACGGCTGGGAGACCGGCCGGTGGGAAGGAGAGACCGGATGGTGGGGCTGGGAGACCGGCGAATGGGACTCGAACCGAGACAGCGGCTGTGATCCCTGGATTGCTCTGCGCGATGACGAGGGTCAGGCGGTCCTGGCCCTGGACTTTGGGGAAGTGCAAGGCCCAGAGAGCCGCACGCTCACCCTGTTCAACCGCATCGAGGATTGCGGCACCCTGCGCATCAGCGAGGTGCGTGTCGACGGAGAGAGCTTCGACCTCCAGCAGGGAAGTTCTACGACGCTGGAAGCCCAGGAGAGCACCGAGTTGATCGTGCGCTTTGAACCACAGCAGGCCGGTATCGCGCAGGGCAGCTTGGTTATCCTCAGCAACGACCCCTTCTATCCTGAGCTGAGCGTGCCGCTGACCGGCACTCTGCCCACTCTGGACCTGAGCGTGGCCCCTGAGCTCGTGGACTTCGGCGAGGTCCTGGTCCCCTGCGAGGGCGAGGCGCAGCTGAGCGTCGAGAACATCGGCTCGGCCTCCGTGCTCTTGGAGGGAATGACCCTGCCTGAGCCCTACTCCCTGATCACTGAGCTGCCCTTGAGCTTGGAATCTGGCGAGAGCACCTCCTTGGACCTGCGCTTCATCCCGACCACAGAGGGCCCCCATACGGGCACCCTGACCTTGGAGAGCGACGTAGGCAACGCCACAGCCGAGCTCAAAGGCAACGCCAGCTTGGGTGCGCCCTTGGAGGAGGAGAGCGCCGCTTCCGGAGACCGTGCCGTCAGCTTGCAGCAGCAGCCTTGGGAGGAGACCCTGAGTGTACGGGTCTCTGGCGTGCGCGTGGACACCTGGGTGTATGTGAGCGAGGACAACACCGTCCTCTTTGACGAGGACAGCACCCCCGATTCAGGTGCCCGCCTGTCCCTCAGCTACGTCCCGGTCTCCGACTGCCAACAATAGAGACACAGAGTGGGCCTACACACACAGGCTTGACGGCAATTGCACCCCACTTTGCTCCGGCCCGTGGCAGGATTCAAGCAACTGAGTTTGGAGAACCCATGACCCTACTTTTGAGCCTGCTCGCCTGCGGCAAAGTCGACCAAGGCAACTGCGAAGTCTACATTGACTGCACAGAGGCCGTAGGCCTGCCCACCGCTGGTCTGATCTCTAGCTACGGTCCAAACGGCAGCTGCTGGTCCGAGGACGCCGACGGCATGGCCCTCTGCCGCGATGAGTGCGATGATGGAATCGCCATCTTGGTTGAAGGCGACGGCAAGGGACTGCCTGAGTGTGAAGCCACACAAGAGCCTGCGGGCGACAACCCCCGCGTCCCTGAAGAACTCTGGGACTCCTGGCAGTACGAGGTCGAGTCGGCCTGCGACGAGGGCGACACCATCGTGTTCGTTTACGGCGAGGGTGCCTCGGACGCGGAAGGCAACTTCACCGCCACGGAGACCTGGTACTGGTTTGACGACACCCCTCTGGAGTACGACGACGACGCCGTCGACATCCTGAGCTTTGTCGGAACAGCGATGAGCGTCTCGGACATCAACAGCTTCGTCGGGAGCGAGCCCGAAGAGGGCTACAACACCCTGCGAAACGCCGATCAGAACGAGAGCGGCGCGAACTACGGTGACGACACAGATGTGCGCTACATCTTCGACACCTTGACCCCCAACGGCACGCTCAACTTTGAGAACCGCATGTTGGTCTGGCGCGCAATGGAGACCTCCAAGGGCTGGGATGTCAACGAGCACGGTGTGACCGGCAAGAGCTTCTTCTACCCAGAGAGCACCGAGGTGCTCGCACCTCCCGCAACTTACGTGTGGGAAGCGCGCAAGTGCTACTGAACAGCGAGCGCCAGAGCGGCTAAGCTTTGGCTCTCACTGGAAAGGAGCACCGAATGTGGCTGCGTGACAAGGTCGTCCTCATCACTGGAGGCAGCCGCGGTGTAGGCGAAGCCTGCGCTATCGCCTGTGCAAAGCAGGGCGCGAAGATCGTGCTCGCTGCCAAGACCCTGGAGCCTCACCCGAAGCTCCCGGGCACTTTGCACACCGTCGCTGCGAAGGTGCGTGCCTTGGGGGCCGAGGCCCACATCGTCCAGGTCGACATCCGCTTTGAGGACCAGGTCGACGCCATGGTCCAGAGCACCATCGAGCGCTTCGGCCGGCTCGACGTGCTCATCAACAACGCTGGCGCCATTCACTTGGGCAACGTCGGGACCTGGTCCCTCAAGAAGTACGACCTGGTCCAGAACGTCAACGTTCGCGGCGCATTCTTGTGCTGCAAGGCGGCGCTGCCTCACCTGCGCAAGAACGGCGGACACATCCTGATGATGTCCCCGCCCATCAACCCGGACGGCGGCAAGGGCAAGGCCCCCTACCTGCTCTCCAAGATCGGCATGACTCTGCTGGCCCAAGCCATCGACACCGAAGAGTCCAAGATTTCGGCCTCCGCTCTCTGGCCCGTCACGGCCATCAAGACCGCAGCGACCGTGAACAACAACTTGGGAACGGACAAGGACTACCGCACCGTCGACATCCTGAGCGATGCCACCGTGGCCCTGCTGAACCGGGATCCAGCCGCGTGCAGCTTCCGCGCTTGGACCGACGAGGATGTCCTCAAGTCCGAGGGAATCAGCGACTTCTCCAAGTACAGCGTGGTCCCAGGGACCGAGCCTGCTCCCTGGAGCATCCAGCTCATCGACCCCTCCTGGACCCCGAGCTGAGCGGCCCTGAGCCGGGTCCATAGGGCCCGGGCTTCACAAAGCTTTACACTTGCTCATACACCTTGGTGCTGCCTTGGCGGCCCCTCCACAGTCGGCCCGTAGATTGCTGGTGTACCCAACAGACGGGCACATCAACACACTCGGAGAACGACATGAGCAAGAAGACCCTCGCAGCCGTAGCCCTCGGATCCCTCACCTTGCTGGCCCTGGGTGGCACCGCCATCGCCAAGGGCGGCGGACACGGTGGTCCCTTTGGCGGCATGCACCGCATCGTCGAGCAGCTGGACCTGACCCCAGAGCAGCAAGAGCTCGGCATGCAGCTCAAGGAAGAGGCCAGGGCCGACCACGAGGCCCAGCGCGAGAGCCGCAGCGCAGCCTTTGACACCATCGCTGCGGAGCTGGCCTTGGAGCAGCCTGACAGCGCCGCCCTGCACAGCCTGATCGATGTGCAGCTGGCGTCGATGAGCGTGATGATGCACGAGCGATTGGACGGCTTCCTCACCCTCCACGCCACCTTCAGCGCCGAGCAGCGGGCCACTCTGGTCGACGAGATGGACCAGGCCAAGGCCCGCAAGGAGCAGCGCATGGAAGAGGGCGGTGAAGGCGGACGCGGCCAACGTGGTGGACAAGGCGGCCGATGAGTACCGCGGCGGGACTCTGTCGTACGTGGCAGAGTTCCGCATCCCCCCTGTAGAGAAGGAGCCCCAAATGCACCGCGTCTTGGTGATCGACGACGACGACCGCATCCGCTCCCTGCTGGTGGAGTACCTGTCCGCCCGTGGGATGCAGGTGCGCAGCGCCTCTGGGGGCCTTGAGGGCCTGGCTCTGCTCAAGGGCGAAGGGGTGGACCTCATCGTCCTGGACGTGATGATGCCGGAGATGGATGGCTTCGCCGTGCTCCAGAAGGTGCGCGCACAGGGCAACACCCCCGTCATTATGCTCACGGCCCGCGGGGATGACATCGACCGAATCGTCGGTCTGGAGATGGGAGCGGACGACTACCTCTCCAAGCCCTTCAACCCCCGAGAGCTCTTGGCGCGCATCCAGGCGGTGCTGCGCCGCTCCGCGGCCTCCCCAAGCGAGGCCACCACGGTGCTGCAAGCTGGCCCACTGCGCATCGATCCCGACCGCCGAAGCTGCACTCTGACGGAGGGCGAGACCGAGACGGACATCGAGCTGACCACCACAGAGTTCGAGATTTTGCGCACCCTGCTCGCCAACGCTGGACGGGTCATTCCCCGAGAGCGTTTGATGGAGCTGGCCCGAGGCGAGGACTACGCCTCCTTCGATCGAAGCGTCGATGTACATGTCAGTCACATCCGCCGGAAGCTGGGCGACGACCCACGCAGACCTCGCTTCATCAAGACGGTCAGAGGTGTGGGCTACACCCTGCCCCGGAACCCGGAGTGAAGTCTCTGCGCACACGCCTGATCGCAGCCATCCTCTTGTTGGTGATGGTCACGGTGCTGGGCAGCTGGTTGGCGATGGGGGCTGCGCTTCGTCCACTCCTGCGTCAGGTCTTCACCAGCGATCTACGCATGGCCGTCACGGTCGTCGAGCGCTTGGACCAAGGGGCCGACCACAAGGCCCTGGAGCGCCGATGGGGCGTTCGCATTCGCAAGGCGCCTTGGTACACCGGCGATCTGAAGCCGGACCCACCCGAAGGGCTGGGCCGCCGTGGCATGGGACGGCGCGGGCCCATCGTGCTCGAGGCCACCACACTGGACGGCTATGAGCTGCACACCTCGGAGCGGGCCAACTTGGTCTTCGTGAACAGCGGGGATGGATGGCTGGTCGTTCGCCGTGAAGTGGACCGACCCGAGCCCAAGCTGCGCGTCTTGCCCTTCTTGGCCCTGGTCGCCTTGGGCGTCATCGGCGCCGCGGCCGGCCTCGCCACGGCTGTGATCCGACCTCTGGAGCGCAGCCAGGCCGCCATGAATCTCCTGGCAGAAGGCGATCTCAGCCACAGGCTGCCTGAGAAGGGACCGCGCGAGCTGCAGCAAGTCGCACGCACCTTCAACGCCATGGCCCAACAGATCGAACGAAGACTCCAAGCCGAGAAACAGCTCCTGGCCGGGGTAAGTCATGAGCTGAGAACGCCCATGACACGCCTGCGCTTGGAGCTGGAGATGCTGCGCGAGCTGGGCCCGGACCCCGCCCGACTGGATCGCATGGAGTCCGACATCGAGGAGCTGGATGCCTTGGTCCAGGAGCTCACCCGGCTCTCCCGTTTGGAGCTGGGCCAGCAGCCCCTGGTCTTGGAGGAGGTCGATCTGGACGCCCTCTGCGCCGAGCTGGCCTCGAGAATTCCACGCTGTGAGATCCAGGGCCAAGCGGGCAAGCATGTGGTGGACCGGGCGCTGCTCCACCGTGCGGTAGACAACCTGCTTCGAAACGCCGAACGCTACGCACCCGACGGGCCGCTGACCTTGGCCTTGAGTCCAGGGCTGATCCAAGTGCAGGACACAGGCCCAGGCGTCCCCCAAGAGGCCCTGGACCAGCTCTTTGAGCCCTTCTTTCGCGCCGAAGACAGCCGAAACCGACACACCGGCGGGCTGGGCTTGGGGCTGATGATCGTGGCCCAGGTCGCGCGCCTGCATGGGGCTGTCTCTTATACACATCTGACGCTGCCGACGATATGCAG
>OJIV01000485.1_pt1 | contig 16359 bp, 12 predicted proteins | sample 1595861 | NCBI WGS metagenome assembly OJIV01 (sample SAMN05416883, study PRJEB24817) | seawater metagenome | isolation source: Sea water | place: Canada:Atlantic | collected 2013-11
CATATCGTCGGCAGCGTCAGATGTGTATAAGAGACAGGCCCCAGGGCGAGCAGCAAGAAGGTGAATCCAAGGGGGTTTTGACCGAGCGACAAGATTTGGTCGGGAACGCCGCTGTGGCTGCGGCTCTGCCCGGGACCGCACTTGCTGGCACCCCGGCGACGAAGGTGGACGCCATCGCTAGGCATCACCGCAACCGGCAGCATGTGCAGGAAATCCTGGCTGCAATGACCGCTGAGCATGGCGGCGATGCGGAGGGCCAGCTGCACAGCAACAGCGCGGAGTGGCTGCAAGCGGGCTTGGCCAAGCTGCAAATCTTGACCCCCACCCACGACGGTCACCTCAGGCCCAAGCGAGGGGAATCAGAGATCGCGTTTTATGACAGCCGCGCTGATGAGCAGAACGGTGCCCCGGCCCAATACGACGACTCACTCAACGAGAAGGCTGAAGCGACAAAGGATGGGGGCGTCCTCTTTGAGCCTCGTACAGTCCGTGGGCGCTTCGTGAAGCGCTCAGACATGATTCAGCTGATGGATCCGCTGGCGGGTTCGGAGGCTGCCCTCAAGTCGTTCATTGCCCACGAGGTGCAGCACGATGCCGACCATCACTATGAGGCGCCCGGGGAGTTGGAGGTTGCCAGTGAAGAGGAGGGGCCGCTGAAGGCAAGTCAGGGCTACTACAACGCCTACGCCACCGAGTTTAGAGCCTACTGGCAGACTACCCCGGAGGGCTCCTCGGGCGATCGACTCGGGTCGAGCCAGGATCCTCCTTCTGGCGGTTTGAGCTACAGCGTCGGTCGACCTGTACCTGGCGCTCTTGACCTCGTTTGGAGCCTAGAGCAGGTCTCCATGACCGTCGCGGCGAGCAACGAGCGCCAACGGGCGATTATTGAGCACATGATGGGGTTTGGACCTTGGGTGGAGCTCGATGGAAAGGGTGGATTCTCCAAGAAGGGATCGTACGGCTACTTGCCCTTCTACTACGCGCATGACCCGGAATTCCGAGCCTTTGTTGACGGTACAGCGAAAACCACCTTGGTTGATGTCGTCTCGCTTGCCCCACGCCGTCCTGCCGGCGTTGCTTCAACGCTCGGTGTGCCAGGGCACACCTTCGGTCTCGCGCCTTGGTAGAACGGCGCGTGTCGGCGCGCTACTCCGATCAACCTTCGGGGTTTTCGCTGTATGACTCAACCCAGCGGCGTGAACTTGGTCAACTCAGTGCGCATTGATGCATTGCTCGGCGCCATTTCGTCGAAGCGACTTGAGCCCGAGCTGTCGGCTCTATCTGAGAACGACCGCACATTTTTGTCGGACAGCTCTGCGTCGAAGGACTTCTGGAATCATGCAGAGCGCAATCTGAGTCCCGAACAGCTGGTAGACTTGGCCATGATGGTTGGGACATCCAGCGCGTCGAAGTTGTCACGCCCATGAGTCTTTTTCTAATGTTCTCCCTGGGTTGTGTACTTTCAGGCGAAACCCTAGCGGAGCCGGTACTGTTTCCGCTGAAGCACAATGAGACTGTGAAGCTTCCTGCGTTGGGTGCCGAGGTCTTGGCCCAAGGATGGATTCGCTCCGATTCCTCTCACATTGGATTCCCACCCTCTCAGATCAGCCTGGTCCTTTCCAAGAAAGGGGAAGAGACACGTCTGTTTGTCGAACAAGATCAACCCAAAGAGATCTGGGGCCACAACTTCGTGGTCCTGGGCCACGAAATGGACACCTTGTGGGTGTGTCCCCCGGGTTGGAGCGCTGGTTCTGAGGGCTGCATTGAGCCAGCGGTGGTGTCGGACTAAGCGCCTACATTGACCGCCTTGGCCTACTCAGGCGTCTTTGGCCTCACACCAGGCACGCACCAGGGCCTGCAGCGCCGGTGCTTTTGCGGCGATGTCGTCGGCGTCCAGGAACTTGATGCTGCGCGCGGTCGCGCCCTCGCCTTCCAGGATGGGGTGCTGCTCAGCGAACCTGGCGCCGCTGTGGAACATCAAGCTGACGTGTTTTTTGGCCCGGGGGAAGAAGCTGGCCAAGTTGCCCTTGTAGGTGAAGGTCGGCGCCTTCCACTTGATGCACTCGCCCATGCGCGGATCGGCGGCGAGGATCAGTGCGCGGACCTGCTGCACTCCGTCCTTCTGGGGATTGTCATAGGCATCCATCCAGGCATCGACTTCGGCAGACATGGGGGGCTCCGGGCGCTGGTTCTTTGGGCGGCGCTCAGAGAGTACCGCTGACACTCAATGCGTAGGCTTCCAGCTTGCGCAGCTCGTCGCGGACCTTGGCCGCCTCCTCGAACTGAAGCTTCTGGCTGTGGCCCTTCATGCGCACCCGCAGCTTCTTGAGCTGGGCTGGGATCTGGTCCAAGGCGATGTCTGGCACGTCCGCCGAGCTGTCGTTCTTGCCCCTCTTGGGGACCAGCACCTCGGAGCGGTTGAGCACCGCCGCCAGTGGGCTCTCCAGGCTGCGGATGATGGTCTGGGGCGTGATGCCGTGCGCCTCGTTGTATTCCTGCTGTGCCGCCCGACGGCGCTCGGTCTCGGCGATGGCCACCTTCATGGAAGGGGTCATCTTGTTGGCGTAGAGGATGCAGCGTCCGTTGACGTTTCGGGCGGCGCGGCCGATGGTCTGGATCAGGCTGGTGCGCGAGCGCAGGTAGCCCTCTTTGTCGGCGTCCAGGATGCCCACCAGAGCGACCTCGGGGATGTCCAGGCCCTCCCGCAGCAGGTTGATGCCCACCAACACGTCGAACTCGCCGGCCCGCAAGTCCTGGAGGATGTCCAGACGGTCCAGGGTGTCGATGTCCGAGTGCAGGTAGCGCACCCGCACCCCAAGCTCGCGGTAGTAGTCGGTGAGCTCCTGGGCCATGCGCTTGGTCAGGCAGGTGACCAGCACACGCCATCCAGCTTCGACGGTGATGCGGATCTCCTCCAGCAGATCGTCGACCTCGGTCGTGGCCGGGCGCACTTCGATGACCGGGTCTAGCAGGCCCGTGGGCCGGATGATCTGCTCGGCGACCTCGCCCCCTGCCATCTCCAACTCCCAGGGTGCGGGCGTGGCCGAGACGTAGATGGCTTGGCCGATCTTGCCGAAGAACTCCTCGAACTTGAGGGGGCGATTGTCCAAGGCGCTGGGCAGGCGGAAACCGTGACGCACCAAGTTCTCTTTTCGGGAGCGGTCGCCCTTGTACATGGCGCGAACCTGGGGAACGGCGACGTGGCTCTCGTCCACCACCAAGAGCCAGTCTTGGGGAAAGTAGGAGAGCAGGTTGGGTGGGGCGGCCCCAGGCTCGGAGCCGGTGAGGTGCCGGCTGTAGTTCTCGATGCCCGAGCAGTACCCCAGCTCCTCGATCATCTCCAGATCGTAGAGACAGCGCTGCTCCAGACGCTGCGCTTCGAGCAGCTTTCCCTGGTCGTGCAGCACCTGGAGGCGCTCTTGAAGCTCGGTGCGGATGCTCTGCACCGCTTTGTCCGTGCGCTCCTTGGGCGTGACGTAGTGAGAGGCCGGGAAGATGGTGGTCCACGGCAGCGCCTCGATGCGCACCCCGCGCAGAGGGTCGATCAGCGAGATCGCTTCGATCTCATCGCCCCAGAGCTCCACGCGGATGGCTTGGTCCTCGGCGTGGGCCGGGAAGATCTCGATGACATCGCCGCGGGCCCGGAAGGTGCCGCGCTTAAAGTCCATCTCGTTGCGGGAGTACTGGATGTCCACCAGCTTGCGCAGGATGTCCTCCCGCGATTTCTCCATGCCCACGTCCAGGCGCAGCATCATGCCGTTGTACGCCTCCGGGGAACCCAAACCGTAGATGCAGCTGACGGAGGCGACGATGATCACGTCTTGGCGGGTGAGCAGACTGCGGGTGGCGGCATGGCGCAGCTTGTCGATGCGCTCGTTGACCATCGAGTCTTTCTCGATGTAGGTGTCGGTTGCCGCGACGTAGGCTTCCGGCTGGTAATAGTCGAAGTAACTGACGAAGTACTCGACCGCGTTCTTCGGAAAGAGCTTCTTGAACTCCCCGTAGAGCTGGGCGGCCAGGGTCTTGTTGTGGGAGAGCACCAGAGTGGGGCGCTTCACTTCGTTGATGACGTTGGCGATGGTCATCGTCTTGCCAGAGCCGGTGATGCCCAAGAGCACCTGATGCTCTTTGCCGCTTTGTAGGCCTTCGACCAAGGTTGCGATGGCAGTGGGCTGGTCCCCGGCGGGCTCGAATGGAGCTTGCAGTTCGATCTTTGGCATGGCGATTACCTAACCTTTGTTCAGTGCTCTGGCATGCGTGTTTTCCTGTTTGAGATCCATGCAGGTATGCTGCGCGGCCACCTTCAGGAGAACGAGAAGACCATGGACTACAAGACATTCAAAGGCACGCTGCTCAAGTCCATCATCATCGTTGGGGTCCTGGGTGCAATCGTCCTGCTCATGGGCATTGGCACGATTCTCTACATGCTGACGAGCCCTGAGAGCAGCGTGATTGGGCTCTCGCTCTTTGGCGGCTTGTTCATCCTCCTTGGCGGCTTCTTCCTCTACAAGTCTGGGCCTGCCATCATCAGAATCCTCACGGATACGCACCCCGTCTTGAAGGGCATCAAGGACGGTGAGCGAGACGCCATCCTCTGGCTGTACCAAAAGCAGATTGAGACCACCGCTGCGGGCCAGAGCGTCGGGACCAGCAACAACATCTCTTTGTTCCTGAAGAATGGCGATTCCGTCGAGCTGCTTCTGGGCAGCTCCGCGTCTCCAAAAGAGATGATGGACTACATCCAGGAGCACTTCGAGATCCCCTACATTGGGTACAGCGATGAGAACCGGGTGGCGGTCACCGAGCTGCTGGGTCGGAGCGTGAAGTGGCAGAAAATGTAGAGAGGGGACCTCGGTGGTGCCGGCTCCTCTGGAGGGGACGCTACTGAGGATGGGACAAGATGTCCCAAGACCGCGCGCGCTGGAAATGGGGCGGCGCACTTCCTACACTGTGACGGCTCTATCCCGCCTTCGAGGTCACCATGTTCCTGCTCTCTCTGCTCCTGGCGTGTCCCACGCCCACCCCCAGCACGGACCTGGACCCGCTGGACACCGAGACGGACACCGCGGATACGGGCACCCAGGACACGGGCAGCTACCCCAGCATCGTGGAGGAGCCAGGTGCCCCACTTGTGGACATCACCGGCCCCAACTACGGCCAGGCCTTGGGCACGGGCAGCGAGAGCATCACCTTGGTGGGCATCGCCGCGGACACCGTCACTGAACTGAGCTGGGAGAACGGCGATCAGAGCGGGGAGATCTCCATCGCAGCCCAGTGGACCGCGGCAGATTTGCCCCTGTTCGATGGGGACAACCTGCTGGTTGTCACGGCGAGAACTGAAGATGGAGACGAGGACCAGGTCAGCCTTCGGGTCAGCTACTCGGCCGGCTCGCCCCTGGAGGGAAGCCTGGGCTTGAGTACCCGGGTGGCCTTCGTCGATGAGCTCACGCCACTCTCGGCCCGCATCGCTCTGTCCGGCCCTGCCGACACGGTGGTGGTGGGCCCCACAGACGAAGACGGGGAGCTGTTGGAGACTTGGATCACGCTGGAGCAGGACGGAGCCGGCCTGTGGTCGGGCAGCGCGGACCGCAGCTTCGAGGCGACCGGCTTCCATGAGCTTCGGGCTGTTGCACAGAGCGGTGAGCAGGTTCACCGCAGCCCAGTGCGGGAGTTCGAGGTCAGCGATGTGGACGTGGCCGCCAATCTGGAGGCCATCAACGCCTTGCTGGACGACGCTGAGGCGGCCCAAGCCACAAAGAGCGACCCTCTGGAGGGGCTGCGCGCTGCCCAGCGGATCCTGGCTGCGGACCCTCGGGTGCTTGCCACTCTGCTCAACGAAGACGGCTACTCCGTGGAGGCGGTGTGGGAGAGCGGAGAGCACTTCGGCCTGTTGGGCCCCCGCCCTGACCACAAGGGTGGCGGTGCTCTGAGCGGCTTGGACTACAGCGGGGCCTTCCAGGCACGGACGGGCCCTCGAGGAGCCTTGGACGCGCACATCGAGAGCTCCATGCAGCACGTCTGGACCAATGACGTGGCCGCTGTGGCGCCCTGGGCCGATGAGTTTGGAGAGAACGAGGTCGCGCCCTTGGTCGCGAGCGCAGCCGCCGACAAGGCGGAGAGCTGTCCCCAGGTGAAGCGTACGAACATGGCCTTGAACAGCGAGGCGGACTTGGACGCCACCGAGAACGCCCTCTTCGGTCACGGCATGGTGCACATCAGCAGCCATGGAACCACCCGCCGCTTGCGACCACGTCGTTGGCGCGATGCCTTGGACGTGAACCTCTCGCGCCGTCCCCAGGGGCTGGTGCTCACCCGAGAGGAGGCCACCGCCCAGAAGCTGCGGGAGCGCCGCCGTCAGGTCTGGGGCGGCGTCGTACAGACCTGGCGCTGGAACAAGCGCACCTGGTTTGTGTGGAGTGGCCCCTGGGTTCAGGATCTTTCCGTGCAGAAGGACACCTTCCTCCAGAACAGCATCGTGTTTTTGGACGCCTGCAACACCGGGACTGGGGCTGATCCCGTGGCCAGTCTGATGCTCTCGGGGGCCAGCAATGTGCAGGCCGTGCGCGGCTCGGTGGCGACGGTTCAGGCGCTCTATGCCGGGGCGTCCTTCTGGGACGCGGTCTTCGAAGGCAAGAGCACCAGCGAGGCGCACTCGGCCATGAACGAGGCGTGGGAGCAGACCGACGCCAGCGTGCAGTCCTTTGGAGACGAGACCCGCATGCGCTACGGCGGCACGGTGGAGAACGGCGGCTTTGAAGACGGCCTGGACCCGTGGATCGGAGGCGCCGGGGACGGCCCCCAGGCGGTGGCCGCCTACAAGGTCTCTGGGCGGGACTTCACCCCCTACGCCGGCAACTTGGCCGGACAGCTCTACCTCAAGGACGGGAGGACCAAGACCTATGCCTCCGCTCGCCAGAAGGTGTGTGCGCGCCCGGGAGACAGCCTCACCATCAACTTCTCCTACCGCGTGGTGACCTTCGAGGCGGGCACATGCGCGGCCGCCAACCCCCAGTACCTGGGCGTTCGCTTTGACCAAGAAGAGGAGCGCGTGACCCACTACAGCCGGAGCTGGGCGGAGCTCTGTGCGGCCTTTGATGAGAGCTATGGGGACTGGCGCATGACCCCCTGGACCCATGAAGAGCTGGAGATCACTGTGGGCGAGACCGAGACCCCGGAGCTGCAGTACCTCTCCTTCGCCACGGGCGGCTACGGCACCGATCACTGGGTGATCCTCATCGACGAGGTCTCCACAGACATTGCTGGGGAGCAGGACCCGCCAGAGGACTTCGAGTAGGGGGCGAGCGCTCGCCATTGCGCCATGGAAATGACCCCAAGCCGCCGCCCGTAGTCCAAGTAGCTCCTATGAGAAAAGTCCGCCCCAGCATCGGTTTCTTTCACGTCGACCCAGAGGAGGGCCCCGAGACGAGCGTCGAGGAGATTCCCAAGGAGATCATCCGCCACCGACGTGCAACCCGATGGCCCGAGGAGCGTTGAAGGTCAACTCGCCTCGCGGTGGTCTTCAGAGTGGGCTGCCGAGGCGGGCTTCGAGTAGGCTCTCCCCAACAGGAGCCCCCCATGCGCGACCCCCACTTCCGTTCCCTGCTCGTCCTGGCCCTGATGACCGCTGGCTGCTCGGGCAACAAGGAGCCGGTGAGCTCGGATCCTGTGAGCCCGGACCCTGTGGGCGTGACCCCGGTCGAGGTGGCCCCGAGTGTGGGCATGGCCCCCGGCACCGGACGCTGCGATGAGGCCTTGGTCTTCAGCGGCGCGATGAACCCGGCCATCCCCGGCGCCCCGCTGGAGCTGCGCGGAATCAACAACGAGATGGGCAACCCCGGTCAGTCGGTGCTCGCCAGCGATGGGGTGCTCTGCCAGGACGATGCGGCCTGCGCCACGGCTGCTGAAGGGCTCTGGGGTGGCGCCTTGATACGGAACGACTGCGGTCAGATCGGGTGTAGGGGGCATCAGCTGGTGACGTCCACGGCGGGCACCCCCTCCGTGCTCACCCAAGACACTCTGATGGCCTACCTGGGCACGATCGACACCGCCGCCGAGGCCAGACTGCTCGCGTGGTCCAAGGGCTTTGACGTGAGCTGCTCCCCCGCGCTGGAAGGACAGCTCTACGTGGTGCAAGCCACCCAGTTCATGTCGGACTGCCCCATGCAGACCGACACGGTCAGCATCCAGATCGACAGCAAAGGCACTCTAACGGAGACCCAGCGCACCAAGGGTGAGCCGGGCCCCTGTGCTGGCCGTCTCCCTCCTGGCGTGCACGCCTCTGCGGCCCCCAACTGCGCGGGCGCTTGGCTGGCCCACGCCGCCGAGATGGAGGCCAGCTCCGCCCACGCCTTTCAGGTCCTGGCCGGTGAGCTCGCTGCGCACGGTGCTCCCGAGGCTCTGGTGCAGTGGGCCCTGCGTGCTGAGCAAGAGGAGCTGGGCCACGCCCGCACCATGGCGGCTCTGGCCCAGCAACAGGGCTTCGCGCCCGCGCCCATCCCCTTGCCCCAGCTGCCCCAGCGCGGCCTGATGGCCATTGCCTTGGACAACGCCGAGGAGGGACTGGGCCGCGAGGTCTGGGGTGTGCTCAGCGCGCTCTGGCAGAGCCAACATGCCCAGGACCCCGAGCTGCGCGTCGCCATGCGCCAGATCGCTCTGGACGAGTGCAGCCACGCCGAGTTCTCCCGGGCCTTGCATGCCTGGCTGCAGACCCAGCTCAGCCCAGAGCAGTGGGCTCAGGTGTGTGGGCGCTTGGAGGCGGTCTGGACCGAGGAAGTGGGCACGAGCAGCCTGACCTCGAGTGCGCAGGGCTGGTTGGGGTTGCCCCCTGCGGCGCTTCGCGAGAGCGCACGGGCGCTCCTGCTCTGAGGCGGCGTGGGATTCCTGAAGGGTCACAGAGGCCTCCGCGGTCCATAGAGTGGGGGCACCTGACTGGAACCCCCCATGACCTTGCTGCTCGCACTGCTTCTGACTCCCGCCGTCCTGGCCTCCAACTGGCAGGAGACCAACGTCGGGGAGTGGGCCGAGAGCGACTGGCAGCAAGCCGGGGAGGACTACCCGGAGCAAGTCGATGAGGCGATGCTCGTGCTGCAGACGCTGATCCCCGAGGGACGGGCGCTCTCCGCCGAGCTGGACGAGGCCCTGAGCGCCAGTGAGACTCTGGACGAGAGCTGGCGGGCTCGGGTCGAGGAGCTGCTGGGGCGCACTGCGGAAGTGAAGGACCAGATGGACGACTGGGGCTACGGCACGCAGGTCATCGGGGATCCCAAGGGCGCCGAGCACCTCACGCCCGAGGCCTTTGAGCGGGTCAAGCAGGCTCAGGCCATCCAGGCGGAGCTGGACTCGCTCTACTACGTGCACAAGGTGGCCCTGGACCACAGCCACTTGCGCATCTTGGTGGCCAGCCCGGAGAGCACCCTGGGGGAGCGCGCCATGGCTGGCGGGGCTGCTCTGGGCGTCATCGGCTTTGACCATGACGAGGGCTTCCCCTTCAACGAGGACGCCGTGCTGCTGGCCCTGGAGCTCAACCGAGGCAACGCGGCCTACTCCACCGCCGCCGAGCTCTGTCTGGAGCTCTGTTCGGGAGAGCAGGCCTTGGCCGCCTCACAGGAGCTGGTGGACATCGGCAACAGCCCAGACCACGGACAAGGTGTGACGGTCTATATGGGCGACGAGGTCAGCGAGTACGACACCCAAGATTTGGCCCAACAGGCCCAAGAGGCCAAGGGCAAGATCGTCAGCTACAGCGCTGGGGCCACCTACCGGCGGCTCATTGAGCCCGCCTCCAACCAGGCCTGGCTGGGCGGCGACATTCGGGTGGGACCGCGCGGTGGCCGGGTGGCAGCCTGGGGCGGCGCGAGCACGACCTACGGTCTGGACACCAAAGAGCGCGGCTATGCCTTTCAGGGTGGGGTGACCTTGGATGCGGTTCAGGCCCAGAAGCTGCTGGTCTGGGTCAACCCTGGGGTGAGCTACGATCGATACGGCCAGGCGGGATCCACTGACTACTTCCAGCCGGCCAACCTGGGCGTGGTCGCGCCCATCTACATCGGCGTTCCGGTGATTCAGCGGGGCATGCTGATGTGGGTGACCCAGCCGCGATGGAGTGGTGATGCTGCCCGTCGGAACTCTGATCTGCCAGTGGCGCACGAGCTGCAGATGGGTGCCCGGCTGCAGTACCGCTTGGTGGGTGATGTGAACCTGGTCCTGGCCGGGGAGCGGCTCTGGGTACCGGACCAAGAGATGAATGTGTTCACCGTGGGCCTGATGACCGGGAGCTGAGATGAGGGGTGCTACTCGCCGGAAATGATCCGATACCAGAGGTCAGATCGGCGGGCTAAGCTGTCCCCGCCTGCTGTTGGCTGACGATGAACGACGCTCATAGAACCCCCCTGTTTCGCCTGCTCGCGCTGCTGCTTCTGCTGCTGCCCGGGCTGCTCGGGCTACAAGCCTTTGAGTCCGAAGAGGGCGAAGAGCTGCGCATTGAGCAGCTTGAGCTGGAGGCGGACGACGGCGTTGATGGGGACCCAGACCACGATGGGGATGGCGGAGACCTTCCAGCGTTGGCGCGCGGCTCTGGCCTCTGGACTTGGGTGGATCCGGTCCAAGGCGTGGCCGTTCAGGCGAGACCCTTGGCGCCCCAGCTGCGGCCGTGGCGTTTTGAGAACCAGAGAATCGGTGCCCGCGGACCTCCGCTGAGTTGAGCTTTCTACTGCCTTTTTGGCAGAAATCTTGACTCATACGCATCGGAATACTTCTCAATGAACATGGATCCTGCGGCCAAGGCCGCCGGCGTGCCCCTGCACGCCAAAGAAGCACCTCAGAACGGCCTGAAGGGCCTCAAGCACTGGCGCCACGACCTCTTGGCCGGCTTCGTGGTCTCCCTGGTCTCCCTGCCCCTCTCCTCGGGCATCGCCATCGCATCGGGCGCGCCCCCCATCTACGGCATCATCTCCTCGATCATCGCCGGCTTGGTCTTCCCCTTCATCGGTGGCTCCTTTGTGACCATCTCTGGTCCCGCCGCTGGCCTGGCGCCCGCGCTGATGGCGACGATGATTGCTCTGGGGGGAGCAGGGGACGCAGACCACGTCGGGGCTGGCTACCCGATGCTCTTGGCGGTGATCTTCATCGCGGGCCTGGGCCAGGTCGTCATGGCCAAGCTCAACCTGGCCCGCTTCGCCGCCGTGTTTCCGGCCGCCGCAGTCGAGGGCATGCTGGGCGCGATCGGTGTGCTCATCCTGGTCAAAGCCCTGCCGCTCTTCTTTGGCTTTCTAGGTACAACCCATGCCCATGGCTTCTTGGAGTACCTGGCGGAGGTCCCCCACTGGTGGGCTGAAGGGGACCGCAGCGCGCTGGTCATCGGAGTGGTCACGCTGGCGATCATGTTGGGGGCCAACTCCGCTCTCGCCAAGCGCTGGTCCCTGTTCGCCAAGGTGCCGCCGCACCTCTTCGGCGTGGCCTTTGCCGTGCCCGCAGCGATGCTGATGGGGCTCAAGGAGCGGGACGCCCGCTTCCTGATCACGGTGCCCGACAACCCCCTCTCTGGCCTCTCCTTGCCAGACTTTGGAGGCTTGTTCACCAGCCCGGAGCTGTGGTGGGCGGCGGCTGTGGGTGTGATGACCCTGATGCTGATCGACGGCGTGGAGTCTCTGGCGACAGCACAGGCCATCGACCGCATCGATCCCTTCAAGCGTCAGTCCATCCCGGACCGCTTGCTGCTCTCGATGGGCCTCTCCAACATGCTGTCCTCGCTGGTGGGTGGCTTGACGGTCATTCCAGGCGGCGTGAAGAGCAAGACCAACATCGAAGCTGGGGGCAGAACCCTCTGGGCGAACTTCGTAAACGCCATGTTCTTGCTGGTCTTTCTCTTCCTGGCCCCGGGACTGGTGGCCATGCTTCCCAAGGCCGCTCTCGGCGCCATCCTGGTCTACACCGGCTGGAAGATGATGCACCCCAGCATCGTGCGGGGGCTGGCCACGGTGGGCAAGGAGCAAGTGTTGGTCTACCTCGTCACCATCACGGTGACCTTGCTCACGGACCTGCTGATCGGTGTGTTTGTGGGCACCCTGGTCAAGCTGCTCGTGGTGGCCTGGATGCGCCGTCAGGGCCTGCTCACGGCCAAGACCCCAGCTGGGCCTGTGCAGGTGCTCAAGGAGCTCTTTGCGGACCCGGTCAGCTCTGTGGAGGAGCTGGAAGATGGTGCCCACGTGCTGCATGTCGCCCACCCAGTGGTCAGCTTCAACGCCTTCCGGCTCTTTGAGCGGGTGAGCCAGGAGCGGGCTGCGGGACACCAGGTGCACATCGTCATTGAGCCCAGCTCAGGCCTGGTGGATCACACCGCGATGGAGGGCTTGCACCGGGTCGAGCATGAGCTGGAGGGTGTGAGCGTGGACGGACTCCAAGGCCTGCAGCCGCGTGGCAAGCACCCGGCCTCGGTGCGCTCTGGGGTCAAGCTGGCGGGCTGAGCACGCTGGCGGGTCCTGCCTCCTGGGGTGGGGCCCGCTTTGGCCTACTTGGCGCTGATCTCATCCCGCGGATCAATCACGCCGCGCCAGAGCTCTTTGGCGAAGAAGAGCTCGACGGCCGACTCTTCTACGTGGCCCTCGTCCGCTTCGCTGCGCAGGATGGTGTAGGCCCGCGAGAGGGACATGGCCGACTTGTAGGGCCTATCGCTGGCCACCAGGGCATCGAAGATGTCCGCGATGGTCATCAGGCGGGCGCCGTAGGGGATCTGTTGGCCGCGTAGGCCCAGGGGATAGCCGGTGCCGTCCAGCTTCTCGTGGTGGGCGTGGGCCAGGTCCGGGACGCGCTTGAGGTGGCGCGTCCAGGGGATCACCTTGAGGAAGTTGTAGGTGTGCACCACGTGCATCTCGATGGCCTTGCGCTCCTGGGGATCCAGGGAACCGCGGGGGATGCAGAGGCGGGAGACTTCGCGCGGTGTGAGCACCGGGGTCTTTAGGGACTCGATGACCCAGCGCTCCTGGATGTGGCCCAGGCGGCTGACGTCGGTGTTGGAGAAGCGGTAGGCGGGCCGGTTCATGGTCTGGATGAAGGAGAGATCGTCGTCCAGCTCGGAGAGATCCACCTCGGCGCTGCCATCTTCGGTCTGCATGCGCAGCACTTCCAAGCGCGACTGCATGGCCGCCAGCTTGAAGCGGCCTTCGATGCGCTCCAGCTCCCATGGGAAGAGCTTGTCGGCCTTGAGCAGGATCTGCTCGGGCACGCCAACCTTGCCAAAATCATGGAGCAAGCTGGCGTAGTGCAGCTCTTCCAGCTCGTTGGCGGAGAAGCTGTGGTGGCGGAAGTCTGGGGTGTCTTCCTTGGAGATCTGCTCCGCGAGGCGTCGGGTGAGCTCCGCGACGCGGTTGCTGTGACCTGCGGTGGCGGGATCACGGGCCTCGATCACGGAGACGCTGGCGCGGATGAAGCCGTCAAACAGGTTGCGGATGTCCTGGTACAGCTTGTGGTTCTGGAGGGCTACCGCCGCCTGAGAGGCGATGGAGCGGGCCAGGTCGGCATCGCGCTCGGTAAAGGGCAGCACGCGGTCGAAGCTGGCCAGGGGCACGCCGGGGACCGTCTTGCGGTTGTAGACGGCGAGCACCCCGAGCACGTGACCGTCGCGGTCCAACATGGGGACGAGCAGGGCGCTCTTGGTGTGGTAGCCCAGCTTGCGGTCATTGATGTGGTTGGGCCGGTAGGGCGCATCCAGAGGCACCGCGTCCAGGTCATCGATGCGCAGCAGCTGACCCTGGTTGGCCACGAAACCGGCCAGGCTGGCGTCGTCGATGGGCAGGGTGTCCCGGCTGGGCTCGAAGGTGACCGTGTCGTTCTGGGCAGCCGCAAAGCGCAGGGCCTCTTCTTCGACCAGGTAGACCGAGCCACCGTCGGCGCGCAGGGCCCGTCTGGCGTGGGTCACGATTCGATGCAGCAGGTCGCTGGTCTCGGTCATGGCCGAGAGCGAGGCCCCGATCTCGTTGAGGATCTGCACGGTCTCGCGCTCTTCCCGGACCTGAGAGCGCAGCGCCTCAAAGCGGACGAGGTTTCGCAAGGCGCGTGGCAGACGCAGGTCCACGTCTTCGGGAGGCACCACCTCAAAGCAGGCCAAGTCCTGCCGCGGGCTGATGGCGATCACGGTGTCGCCCAGAGCTTGCTGAACCATCATCACGCGGGTGAGATCGACCACGAGAATGCGGCCTGCAACGTCCGCGGGGCTGGCCACGTCCACCGGCACAAAGTTGGCCCCAACACGCTCAGTCGCGGCCCGCACCACTTGGGCGTATGGGCTGCTGGCGGGGACCATGGCGACCTCTACTCGAGGACGCTCTTGTTGACCGGTGCTCATGCCCGCAGAGGGTAACATCGCTTTGCCGCTGGAGTGGGCGCACCTCTGTGGGGGCATCGCTCCGGTCGATTGGCAAGGAGCCTGCGATGCTGACTTGGATCTTGGCGCTGGCCTGTAGAAGCCCTGAGCCCGAGCTTGGAGTCGACAGCCCTGGTGTCGACAGCGACAGCGCGGATCCGGGCTGGGACCCGGCTTACGACGCAGTACGGGAAGCGCTAGAGGCGGACCTGGAGGAGAGCACCGCCGGTGCTGCCAGCGTCGCGGTCTGGGCACATGACAGTGTGGCTTTCGTCTGGGCCACGGGCAAGGAGCACCCCATTGATGGTGGCGCGGTAGGTCCACAGACCCGCTTTGGCATTGGCAGCACCTCCAAGATGATCACCTCCACCTTGGTTCTGCGGGACGTGCAGGCCGGGCGCTTCACCCTGGAGAGCACTCTGGGCGAGCTCAAGCCGGATCTGGAGCTGGCGGCCAGCCCAGGAGAGGTTCAGGACGTCAGCGTGCACCAGCTGCTCACCCATCAAGGCGCCTTCTATGACTGGGTGCCTTGGAACGGGCCTTCGGCCGATCATGAGCTGGGAGGAACGGTCCAGACCACCTTCGCCCGTCAGGTCTACTTGATGAACACCCCGGGCGCGTTCTGGAACTACTCCAACCCCAACTTCTCCTTGGCCGGCTGGTTGGGCGAGGCCTCCGGCGACTACTGGCCCGAGCGCATCGCACAAGAGATCCTGGAGCCCCTGGAGATGAGCGGCTGCACGGCCCGCCCCAGTGATTTGCAGTACGAGGAGGATGTGGCCGTGGGGTGGGGGCCGCAGCTCGAGGGTGGCTTGGGCCTTGTGCCGCCCGAGTACGCGGATCCCGCCTTTGTTCGACCCGCCGGTTCGGTGTGGTGCACGCCCACAGACATGCTGAAGTTCGGTGTCTTTCTGATGGAGGGGGACCAGGCTGTGTTGGCCGAGACCACCCCCCTTCACACCCCCCACGTGAACACCCGGGCCTATGGGGATCTGATCACCTATGGCTACGGGCTCTTCCTGCAGCCCGGCGTCAGCTCGGAGCTGGGCTGGCACGAGACCCCGGTCTGGCAGCACGGCGGCAACACCCTGGGCCACAGCTCGATCTTCTTCGTCTTGCCCGAGCAGGGCGTCGTCGTGAGCATCCTAAGCAGCGGCTACGGCACCGACTTCTCCGGCACCCTCGTTGCGGCCTTGGAGGCTGCAGGGGCTCTGCCTCAGGCTGTGAGCATTCCTGAGCTGCCCTTGGATCTGGGCGCGCTCTCTCGCCATGTGGGCTTCTACAACGATCCCAACAATGTTGGCCCGATCGAGGTCAGCTTGGACGGCGAGTCCCTCTCGGTCAGCATGCCGCTGCTGGACGAGGTCGGACTGTCCTACTCCAGTACTCTGGTTCAGCGATCCACCGACTCCTTTTATGTGGAGATCGACGGAGACCTCTATGAGCTGGACTTTGTCGCCCCCCCGGGCGCGGATCACTCCGAGTGGATCCGCAACCGGCTCTTCGTCGCTACCCGAGACGAAGAAACGCGGCGTCTGGGAGCCCAGAGCCTCTCGGCTCCGCGCTTGACCCAAACGCCGCGTCTGTGGATGGGCTTGCCAGAGTGATCCCCTCGTAGAAGAGGCTTCCAGCGCAGCTCAAATCACTTGGCCTTGCTTCCGCCGGCCTTGCTTCCGCCAGTGCTGGTGGTGCTGCCGGTGCTGGCCTTGCTTCCGCCGGCCTTGCTGCCACCGGTGCTGCCGGTAGACTTGCTGCCGCCGCTTGCCTTGCTTCCGCCGACAGCGCCGATGTTGGTGGAACCGCTGGTCGAGCCGCTGGTTGGGCGGGTACCGGTGGTGGGGCGGTTGGAGGAGCCAGTGGAGGTCTTCTCTTCAGCCTTCTCGTCCTCAGCCTTGTCGCCGCAGGCGTTCGCAGCTTCGTCGCCGCAAGCATTCTCAGCCTTGTCACCGCAAGCGTTCTCGGCGGGCTTCTCAGCTTCCACCGGGGGGGGCTCGGGCACGACA
>OJIV01000488.1_pt1 | contig 16308 bp, 14 predicted proteins | sample 1595861 | NCBI WGS metagenome assembly OJIV01 (sample SAMN05416883, study PRJEB24817) | seawater metagenome | isolation source: Sea water | place: Canada:Atlantic | collected 2013-11
GTCCTTATCCTTATCCTTGTCCTTGTCCTTGTCCTTGTCCTTGTCCTTGTCCTTGTCTTTGTCTTTGTCCTTGTTTTTGTCTTTATTTTTATCTTTTTCAAGTAGCTTTTGTGCTACCGCTAAATTATAGCGAGTCTCATCATCATTTGGATTGCTTCGAAGAGCATTTTTAAACGCATCTACAGCTCCTTGATAATTTTTTTCCTGCATCATTGCATTTCCAATATTATGGTATCCTTCAGCTTTTTGAAATGGATCTTTTGCATTTTCTACAGCTACAGTATATTGAGGAATTGCTTCTTTAAAATTCTTTTCTTGATACAGCGAGTTTCCTAAATTATAAGTTGCCTTTTTATAGCCACTATTTTTTTCTAAAGCTTTTTTGTAGACAATAGAAGCATCTCCATAATTATTTTGATTGTAGAGTGCATTCCCCGCTCTTACCAATTTTCTAGCTTCTCTTTGTAATGCAATAGAATCTTTTTGAGCATAAGCTGTTGAGGATGTTGCAAACATCACTAAAGCACTACATATGTATATTAAATTCTTCATTTTACCAGAATTTAGTTTTCTTTTTCGTTAAATAAATCAACCTTTTTCAGCCATTTAGTTTTCTTGTCTAGCAAGAAAACATCTAATACTAAAAACAAAATACCAATTCCTAAAAACCACTGAAATTGGTCTTTATAATCTGAAAATTGTTTGGTTTCAAATTCTGTTTTTTGGGCGTTGCTAATAACGTCTTCAATAAATTTCACAGGTTTGTCTGTTAAATTTCCATCAATATAACTTCCATTAGCAGCATCTGCAATACCTTTTAAAAGTTCAGAATTACGTTTTGTTAAAACAGTTTCTCCTTTGTATTTTTTATAGCCTATTAAAGACCCGTTTATTTTCATTGGTATAGGACCCCCTTTTTTTGTGCCTACTCCAATAGTATATACTTTAATACCATCATTAGAAATATTTTGTGCTAACTGCTTTGTTTCTTCCTGATGATCTTCTCCGTCTGAAATAATAATTAAAAACCGATTGGTCTGTTCGTCATTATTATAATATGTTTTTGCCAAATCTAAGGCTTCATTAATGGCTGTTCCTTGACTAGAAACTAAATCTGGGGTTGCATTTTGCAAGAACATTTTTGCAGCACCATGATCTGTTGTAATTGGTAAAAGAGGATATGCATTTCCAGCATAAATAATAATCCCTACACGATCGCTTCCCAATTTATCTATAATTTTAGAAATAATTTGTTTCGATTTTTCTAACCTGTTTGGCGCAATATCTTCTGCCAACATACTTTTAGAAACATCTAAAGCAAAAACAACATCTACTCCTTCTCTTTTTACTGTTTTTAGTTTGGTTCCTATTTTAGGATTTACAAGAGCTATAATTAGAAATGAAATCCCTAGCATAAAAAATAAGACCTTTAGCATAGATTTAAAGACAGAAACATTGGGTGCTAGTTTTAGTAATAAACTAGATGATGCAAATTTTTTCTGAGTGCTTTTTTTCCACCAAAACACCAGCAGAAAAATTACTACGATTACCGGAATCGTTGTAAATAGATAAAAATATATGGGTTCTTCTAGTCTGTATAACATTATATAAAACTTCTAAACAGTGTGTTTTTTAATACAAATTCTAATAATAATAAACCGCCAGCAAGAAAGATTAGAAATCTATATTTTTCTTGATAGTTGTAATATTTAAACTCTTCAATCTTAGTTTTTTCTAGGGTATCAATTTCATCATAAATCTCTTGCAATTTGCTGTTGTCTGTTGCTCTAAAATATTGCCCTTGTGTTTCGCTCGCAATAAATTGAAGAAGTTCTTCGTCTATTTCTACCTGTTGTTTTCTAAATTGTAATCTACCTCTGGCATCTCTACTTACCGGAAATTCTGCCATACCGTTTGTTCCAATACCTACGGTATAAACTTTTATATTTAATCCTTTTGCAAGTTCGGTTGCTGTTTTTGGATCTACAAAACCAGCGTTGTTTACTCCGTCCGTTAGAAGAATAATTACTTTACTTTTTGCTTCACTTTCCTTTAATCTATTAACAGCAGAACCTAGGCCCATTCCAATGGCAGTACCACCATCTAGCTGGCCCCATTTAATTTCTGAAATAGTTCTTTTTGTAATTCTTTTATCACTTGTAATAGGTGTTTGAGTAAAACTTTCTCCTGCATAGACAACAATTCCTATTCTGTCATTTGGTCGCCTGTTTACGAAATCTGTTGCCACCACTTTTAAAGCCTCCAGCCTATTTGGTTTTAGATCTCTAGCCAACATACTAGCAGAAACATCAATAGCCATTACAATATCTATTCCTCTGTTGGCCTTAATCTTTGTGCTAACGGCAACGTTTCTTGGTCTGGCTAAGGCAACAATTAATAAGGCTAGGGCTGTTAATCTAATAATTGTCAATAGAGGTTTTACTTTTGGTAAAAAATTATTTTTTACACGAAATCCTTTAAGGCTAGAAACAGTTAATACAGCAGCTTCTTTTTTGCGCATAAAAAAAGACCAAACAGCTACCAAAGGGATTAGGCTTAGCAACCATAAAAACTCAGGGCTATGAAACTCAAAATTACTCCAATTCATCATCTTTAGTTTCTTCTATTATTGGTGTTGGGTTAAGGTTATTTAATACCTCTTCTGCATCTCTTCTGTCTTCTTCAATTTCATGCGAAAGTGGAGTTGATTTTGCAAATTTTACCAAATCGGCTTCTTGAAGCAGCGCATTTAGTTTTTTGATAGTTTCTTTGCTAGCGTCAATAGTTTTTGCCTTGTTAAAGGCAGAAAGAATGTCAACTAATTCATGCGTTGTAATTTCTAGTGCAGGAATCTTTAATTCTTTTTCTATATAAGCACGAACAATCTCTGTAAGCTCACTGTAATATTTTTTTATCTCATTATTTTGCCACAGTAACTTAGTATCTAATTCTTGGAGCTTTTCTATAGCCTCTTCAAAAGGAGCTAGAGCAGCAATACCTTCCTCTTCAGTAATTGTTGGTTTTTTACGGGTTACCAGGTAATAAATAACTGCACCTATTAATAGGAGTGCCAAAAGTAGCCAAATAATGTAGGGTTTAAAATCATCATAAACCAAAGGCTCATTTTGAATGGCCTTAATTGGAAACATTTTTTGTTTTGTAGTGTCTGTAGCAATGGTTGCAACATTTATTAATATAGAATCTGTTATAAAGGCTCTATTTTTAATAAAAATTTGTTGCGAAGGAATATAAAAGGCGCCGCTGTCAAAGCCTGTCATTAGATACTTTTTGATAAGACTGTTTTTAAAAGTATCTATTTTTATATTCTCTACAATCTCTAAGCTAGTTAAGTTTTCTAGTTTTTCTGGAAAAATAACATTAGCAGTGTCTTTAACCAAAATTTGAAACAAGAATTGCTCTCCAATCCTAATATTGGTAGTATCTGATGCAACGCTTACTTTTTGTGAAAAAGTCGCAGTACTGATTAAGAAAAGAAAAAAAAGAATTTTTAGTTTCATCTGTGCTATCTTCCTTTGTGTTTAAAATATCCTAATAATTTTTTTACGTAATCTTCATCTACCCTTGTGTCTATGGTTCCTGAGCCGCTTTTTTTGAAGGTACTTTTAAAATAATCAGAAAGACGTAAAGCAGTTGCCTTATAATTACTTCTAACTCTTTTAGAGCCTGTATTAATAAGCTGAACAGCATTAGTTTCTGAATCTAACATAGGAACTAATCCAAGATTAGGAATTTCTTCGTCATGTTTATCATATACACGAATTCCAGTAATGTCATGTTTATTACCAACAATTTTCAGCGTTCTTTCATAATCATCATCCATAAAATCAGATAACATAAAAACAATGGCTTTCTTTTTCATAACATTAGAAAGAAATTTAAAAGCCTCGGCAATGTCTGTCTTTTTACTCTCTGGTGTAAACTCTATTAATTCACGAATAATTCTTAGCACATGACTTTTTCCTTTTTTAGGAGGAATAAATAATTCTATTTGATCTGAAAAAAGAATTAAACCAACTTTATCATTATTTTGAATTGCAGAAAAAGCTAGGGTGGCAGAGATTTCTGTAACAGTATCTTTTTTAAATTGATTTGTAGTTCCAAAATGTTCAGAACCAGAAACATCAACCATAAGCATCATGGTAAGCTCTCTTTCTTCCTCAAAGACTTTTATAAAAGGTTCGTTATAGCGTGCAGTAACATTCCAGTCTATAGCTCTTACGTCATCTCCAAATTGATATGCTCTTACTTCAGAAAATGTCATTCCCCTTCCTTTGAAGGTAGAATGGTATTCGCCACCAAAAATATGGTCAGACAAACGCCTTGTCTTGACTTCAATTTTTCGTACTTTTTTTAATATTTCTTTAGTATCCATGATGTAAGTGCTCTATACTGGGTAAACTAAATAATTTTATAGGAATCTTTTCAAAACTTTATAAATAGATTCTCTTATGAACTAAATGGTGACGTATACAAACAGCTATTATTAAGGAACTTCTATTTCGTTAATAATAGAGTTAATGATGTCTACAGACGAAATGTTTTCAGCTTCTGCTTCGTATGTAATTCCAATTCTATGTCTTAAAACATCATAAACAATGGCTCTTACATCTTCTGGAATTACATAACCTCTTCTTTTAATAAATGCATAACATTTAGCAGCTTTTGCTAAATTGATACTTCCTCTTGGTGAAGCTCCAAAACTAATAAGTGGTTTAAGTTGTGAAAGGTTGTAGCGTTCAGGATATCTAGTTGCAAAAATGATATCTAATATGTATTTTTCTATTTTTTCATCCATATAAACTTCATTAGCAGCTTCTCTTGCCTTTAGAATTTGTTCTACAGATACCACAGGGTTTATTGTTGCAAAACTACCACTTAAATTTTGTCTCATGATTGTTTGCTCATCTGACAACTTCGGATAATCAATGACAGTTTTAAGCATAAAACGATCTACTTGAGCTTCAGGCAATGGGTATGTTCCTTCTTGTTCAACAGGGTTTTGTGTTGCCATTACCAGAAAGGGCTGATCCAATTTAAAAGTAGTATCTCCTATCGTAATCTGACGCTCTTGCATAGCTTCCAGTAAAGCTGATTGTACTTTTGCAGGTGCTCTATTGATCTCATCTGCTAAGACAAAGTTTGCGAAAATAGGACCTTTTTTGATGGAAAAATCATTATCCTTCATGTTGTAAATCATGGTTCCTACTACATCAGCAGGTAATAGATCTGGAGTAAATTGAATTCTACTAAAAGAACCCTGCACGGCTTTTGCAAGCGTGTTGATGGCTAAAGTTTTTGCCAAGCCAGGAACACCCTCAAGTAAAATATGTCCATTTCCAAGTAGTCCAATAAGCAAGCGTTCTATCATCTCCTTTTGGCCAACAATAACCTTGTTCATCTCTGAAGTAAGAATATCTACAAAGGCACTTTCTCGCTCTATTTTTTCATTAATTGCTCTAATATCTATCTCCATTTGTCATAATTTAAGAGTTAAAAAAATTGAAAAACAAATCTACACCATTCGATTTTTTAACATTGTTAAAAATTGGTTAAAGCTAGTTAGTATAGGTTTTTTTTGTTTTTAAAGTTGTTTTTTAAAAGTTTACTTGACGCAGTATAGTACATTAAGCTTGTATTTTTTTGTTTTTAACAAAAAAAAAAGCAACATTTGCAGTTATTATCAATCAATAACACTTATATGAAACAAAATGACTTTTTAAAATTTTTTACGGTTATGTTTTTATTTGTTGGGGCAATTACAATGAACGCTCAAACAGTTAAAGGAAAAGTAACTGATACTAGCGGGGAGGCTTTATCATTTATGAATGTCGTAGAAAAAGGAACCACAAATGGTACTACAACAGATGAGAATGGTGAATTTTCATTAAATGTAGAAAAAATGCCTACAACAATCTCAGTTTCCTCTTTAGGGTTTAAAACTGTTGAAAAAAGTATATCTGACACTAGTTATATAACTATTGTATTAGAAGAAAACAATCTGTCTTTAGATGAAGTAGTCTTGGTTGGATCTAGAAACAAAAACAGAACTGTAGCGAATACTCCAGTGCCTGTGGATGTAATTGATGTTGCTGAGCTTTTAAGTTCAGGGCCTCAAGTTTCTGTTAATGATATTTTAAATTACGTAGCACCTTCTTTTACATCTACTTCACAAACTGTTTCTGACGGTACTGATCATATTGATCCTGCAGCCTTAAGAGGTTTAGGACCAGATCAAGTATTAGTATTGGTAAATGGTAAAAGAAGACATAATACTTCTTTAGTAAACGTAAATAGTACAGTTGGTAGAGGAAGTGTTGGTACAGATATGAATACTATTCCAGCATTTTCTATTAAAAGAATAGAGATTTTAAAAGACGGTGCAGCAGCACAATATGGTAGTGATGCCATTGCTGGTGTAATTAATATCGTACTTAAGAATAGCGAAGGATTAGAGTTTCAAGTAAATCAAGGATCAAATTGGGGAGACCAAACAAACAACCAAAGTGGTGGTATGGATGGTGAGAGCTTTCAATTTGATGTGAATTATGGAATTCCTTTAGATGATAAAGGTAGTTTTATCAATTTCACAGGTTCTCTGTCAACAAGAGCTCCTTCTTACAGAGCAGGTGCTGAAGGGTTCTCTGGTCAAATATTTGATGCAAGTAATTCTGTAGAATGGGTAGGATTAAATAGTGGAGCAGGATCTGACATCACTCAATATTCTTTATCTCAAGTACAAACATTTGCACAAGGAGTTACTTACTTTCCTTTTTCATTAAAAAATCAAATTAATAGTGCAAATTCAATTGATGAACTTAGAGGGTTGTTAAACTTTAATACATCAGAAGATGAATTGGCAACAAGAGGTCTTACAAGACAAGACTTTAGTATGAGAGTAGGTCAGTCTAGATTAAGAAATGGAAAGTTCATGGCTAACATGGAATTACAACTTAACGATGATTTTAGCTTTTATGCATTTGGAGGAATAAGTCACAGAAGAGGAAATGCTGCAGGTTTTTATAGAAGACCAGCACAATCAAGAGCTTTCACAGGTTTATACCCTGCAGGGATGTTACCAGAAATAAATTCTATCGTAAATGATGAATCTATTGCTGTTGGAATTAAAGGGAAACAAGGAGATTGGGATATAGACTTTAGTAATACCTATGGTAAAAACTCTTTCGACTTTAACATAGGAAATTCAAGTAATGCTAGTTTACAACAAGCATCACCATTAGAAGTATATGCTGGTGGTTTTTCTTTTACTCAAAACACAACTAATTTAGATTTAACAAAATTCTATGATGATGTGATGTCTGGATTAAATGTTGCTGTTGGTTCAGAATACAGAATGGAAGCATATGATATTACTGCTGGTCAAGAAGAGTCTTGGGCAACATATGATGTTAATGGTGAAATTTGGAATGGAGATGCTGCAACTCAAGTAACTGATTTCTTCGGAAGGTCTAGACCTGGTGGAATTCAAGTTTTTCCTGGTTTCAGACCAGCAAACGAAAGAAATGCAACTAGAAATAGTTATGCTTTTTACGGTGATCTAGAATTAGACGTTACTAAGAGCTTATTCCTTTCTGGAGCAGTTAGATATGAAAACTACAGCGATTTTGGTTCTACTTTCAACTGGAAGTTAGCAGGAATTGTAAAAGTAAGCGATAATGTAAATATTAGAGCTGCTGCAAGTACAGGTTTTAGAGCACCATCTTTAGCTCAGTTAAACTTTAATACAATAAGTACAAACTTTATATCAGGTGTTCCTTATGAAGTAGGAACTTTTTCAAATGATAGTCAAATTGCAGGAGCTCTAGGGATCCCGCAATTAAAGCAAGAAGAGTCTTTTAGTGCAAGTTTTGGTTTTACAGCTAAAATACCTGATGCTAACCTTAGTTTAACGGTAGATGGTTTCTTCACAGGAATTGATGACAGAGTTGTTTTAACAGGTAATTTTAATATTCCTGACGGAATTGTTACTGGTGCAGAATCTGCTCGTTTCTTTGCAAATGCAATAGATACAGAAACAAAAGGTTTTGATATTGTGGTTTCTCACAAAGGAGCTATCTCTGACTTAAGTTTTTCTAGTGACTTAGCACTTACTTTTGCTTACACACAAAGAGTAGATGGTATAAATTCATCTAGTGTTTTAGCATCACAAGCTGGTACTTACTTTGGTGAAAGAGAATCTTATTTCTTAGAAACAGCTACTCCTAGGTTTAAAGCAAATCTTGGACATATGCTACAAGGAGATAAATGGAAATTCTTTTTAAGAAATTCATTCTTTGGATCTGTAATTAACCCAGATACAACTCCTGGTCCAACTATTAATGATACGGCTGTTTCAATTCATCCAGAATTTGGAGCAAAAGTTCTAACTGATATGTCTTTTGGATATGATGTTTCGGAAAACATGACTTTAACCATAGGTTCTAGTAACATTTTTAATGTATTCCCAGACGCAAGTCCATCTAATTTAACAAGTGGTAATAACTTTATTTACCCACGTGTTACTTCACAGTTTGGAATTAATGGTAGAACAGTTTTTGCTAGATTAAAATTTAAATTATAACATATAAATTAATAGAATATGAAAAATATTAAATATTTAGCACTATTATTCTCCTTAACACTTTTAATTTCGTGTGGACAGGATGATGTAGATAGTGTAACAAACCCAGGAGTATACAATCCTACAAGTGAAATAAATCTTGGTTTTACAGATGCTAATGGTGGTCAGCTTGTACTTGAAAGCGATGATGAAAATGCAATTACATTTGAAATTAGCTTGAGTACTAATCCACTTTCTGTTGCAACTACAATTACCCTTGCAGGTAGTTCATCTGATGGTACAGTAGATGGCGCAAGCTATCCAGAAACTGTTGTAATTCCTGCGGGAGATACTTCAGTAGATGTTGTTGTTAGTTTTTCTGATGACGGTGTAGCAGAAGGTACAGACGTAGAAACGTTTACTATTGAAATAGTAGATGCAGATTTTGGAGGTTCTAATGATTATTATTTAACTCCAGGAGATATTTCTAGAACAATAGACGTTACAGATTCATTTCCTTTTTCTGTGGTTACAGAAGTAGGTCCTTTGGAATTGGTTTTTGCTTGGGGCGGACTTAGTGATTTAGATGCAGGAATATTTTCAGTAGATTTAGGAGGTCTTATAGCTTTAAGTCAAAATTTTGATCAAGATCCAGAATACCTTACACTTCCAGCAAGTGCAGCCGATGGAGTATATATTTTTCAAATAGCACCATGGTCTGTTGCAGGTTCTGAAATTGATTGGTTGGTTGAATTTGAAGTTGTATCTCATCCTACACAAACTGTTTACCCATTTACTGGTAAATTGCTAAATGCAGGAGGCTTTTATTCTGATATAAGAGACACCATAGAAATCACAAAGTCAACAGATGGAAGTGAAGTAACCTATTCCATTATTCAATATTAAAACATACACAAATGAAACATATATATAAATTTAGTATTGTATTATTAGCTGTTTTTACATTCATAGGGTGTAATGTAGATGATGATGATGCGGTAACAGTATTACCGATGAAGGAGCTTACTGCTTCTTTATCTCAACAAGTAGATATCATAGGTGTTGGAGATAACGCTACTAGTTATGATTTAGTCATTAGTTTTTCTGAACCATTACCAAGTTATTCAACCATAGAATATTCTTTAGATGGTGGTGCTACCAACACATCTTCAGCTAGTTCTGGAGATAATACTTTAGTTATTCCTATTGCTTTTGATGCTAATGATAATTTTCATGATATAAATCTTTCAGATTTTATAGTAGTGAATGCTTCTGCTAGAAGATTTACTACTAGCTTAACAGGTAATTCTTCTGTTCGAGTTATGAGACAGGGTTATTTTTCTGCAAAAATGACTTGGGGAACAAATCAAGATCTAGATCTAGATTTAGACACTATGACTTCTTCTTGGGGTTGGGGTGGAAATACTTTAGATTCAAGTGCAGGTGTTACCAACGAAGAGAATGTTAGTGCAACATTAGAGGATGGTAATTACGCTCTTTGGGTTTATGAATGGCCAACTAATTCTTTTTCTGAACCTGTTGATCTTACTTTTGATATAGTAACAGCGGGAGGAAATTATAATTTCACTGTTAATGCAGAAGATTTTGGATGGCATATTTGGTGTACTAAAAGTACAGATGGAGATGGAAACGTATCATACATAATGTATTCAGAAGACCCATCATAAACAGTTTACAACTTTTAATAAAAAAAAGAGACCTATTAGGTCTCTTTTTTTTATTTTTCACCTATGAAAATTAATCAAAATATCTCGGGACTAAAACCTTCTGCAACCCTTTTAATTAACGAAAAGGTTAAAGAGCTTAGAATAAAAGGAGAAGAGATAACTCATTTTGGATTTGGACAATCTCCTTTTCCCATTCATCAATCTATTGTTGAAGAGTTAAAAAACAATGCTACTAATAATCATTACTTACCTGTAAACGGTCTAGTAGAATTAAGACAACAGGTATCTGTATTCCTTAAAAATAATCAAGGCATACATAGAGCATCAGATTTAATTTTTATTGGCCCCGGAAGTAAAGAGTTGTTGTATCAATCTATTCTACTATTTGAAGGAGAGTTTTTAATTCCAAAAGGAAGCTGGGTAAGTTATATACCACAAATAAAATCAAAAGGAGGAAGCTATAGTATTCTAGAAACAACACTAGAAGACAACTTTAAACTTACCGCAAGCTGTTTAGAGGCCTATTTAACCCAACATCAAGAACAAGAGCACATACTTGTTTTAAACTCACCAAACAATCCTACAGGGGCTGTTTATTCAGACGTAGAATATAAATCTTTAGCAGCTGTTTGTAGAAAGCACAGAGTACTTGTTTTTTCTGATGAGATTTATTCTCAAATAAACTTCACAAATGAGTATTCACCAAGTATTTCTAAGTATTATTCTGAAGGAACCATAGTTTTTGGAGGGCTAAGCAAGGTCTTTTCTGCTGGAGGATACCGTTTAGGTTTTATGTCTTTGCCAAAAGAGCTAGAGCATCTATCTATTGTTTATAGTTCGTTATTTAGTGAAACATTTAGTTGTGTTTCTTCACCAGTGCAATTTGCTGCTGTAAAAGCATATCAATATTCTAGAGAACTACAAGATTATGTTGCTACTTCTGCTGCTATTTTAGATGGAATCTCTTCCTACGTGTTCACAGAACTTTCTAAGAATAATATTCAGTGTACAACTCCTCAAGGGTCATTTTATATGATGATAGGCTTTGAGAACTTTAAAGAGAAAATTAGGTCATTAGAACTACACACTAGCACCAACCTTTCTCATTATTTTCTAGAAAATTATGGAGTTGCTCTATTGCCAGGATCTGATTTTGGATTTGAATCTAATGAGTTATTCTTTAGATTGGCTTTTGTAGATTTTGATGGAGAAAAAGTAATGAAAGCATATCTAAAAGAAAAACATATAGATGAGCTGTTTATAAAAGAAAATTGTCTGAGTATTTATAAAGGAATTCAACAACTGGTTAAATGTACGAAAGAAGACTTTTAAAACTCTTTTAGTTTAAAGGTTTTCATAAATTCACCATAGGTAAAGTACTGTATCCAATCTCCTAGATTGATATATGTACTAGAGCTGTTTAACTCAATTTCTAACGGAAGATGTCTATGCCCAAAGATAAAGAAGTCATAGTGTTTTTCTGTAAGTTTTTTTCTGCAGTAAAGGGCTAACCATTCGTTTTCTTCACCTAAAAACTGCGCATCTTCATCACCAGAAATTAATTTATTTTTTACAGAGAAATAGTGTCCTAATTTTACACCTATGTCTGGATGAAGCCACCTAAAGAGCCACTTAAAAAAGGGAAAAGTAAATACCTTCTTCATGCGTTTGTATCCATAATCTCCTGGTCCTAAACCATCTCCATGACCAATTAAAAACAACTTTCCGTTAATGTCAAATTCTTGAGGTTCATGAAATACTGGAATATTTAATTCTTTTTGAAAGTAATCTCGCATCCATAAATCATGATTTCCTACAAAGAAATAAATATCAATACCTGCGTCTTTTAGTTCTGCAAGTTTTCCCAAGACTCTTACAAATCCTTTAGGTACTACTGTCTTATATTCAAACCAAAAATCAAACAAATCTCCTAATAAAAAGACAGTTCCTGCATCTTCTTTGATAGCATCTAGCCAAGCAACAAATTTTTTTTCACGAGGTAAGCTAGCCTCAGGTGTTGGAGCCCCCAAATGTTGGTCGGAAGCAAAGTATATTTTTTTATTTTCTGAAGTAGTAATCGTAGTCATGATTTACAAAGTAACACTATTCTATGCTAGCATCCAATTCTAACACTTTTTGAAGCATGGCATCATCTTTTTGAATACTTCTATAAAAACCTTCGTCACCAAAAATCTCTCTAGCAATGGTAGCTTTTATATAAGAACGAATTTTCTCTTTTGTTTTAAAAGAAGCATTATTTATGGTATTTATTGTTGACACATAAGATTGAAATACAGTGTCATCTTTATCAAAACTTTCTAGAAACAGGTCTAAAGGCCAATTTTTAGAGAGTTCTTTTCTGTTTTCATCTACATAATCAAAAGAGAAATTAGAGATGCTTCTAAAGTAAAAATTACTTAAATACCCAGTTGTGTCTATGCCTACAAAAACATCGGGGATAATTCCACCACCACCATAAACCACTTTACCAGCGGGTGTTTCATAACGCAAAGAATCTGTAACTTGTATGCTATCTTTGTATAGCAACTCACCACTTAAAATTCTTTCTTGATAGTCTTTATAGTAATTTATATCACCATTTTTCGCATACGGCTTTTGAATAGATCTACCCGTTGGAGTATAATATCTAGCAGTTGTTAAACGAACAGCAGAACCATCTCCCAATCCCATTTCTACTTGTACTAATCCTTTCCCAAAAGAACGTCTTCCTATGATAGTTCCTTTGTCATTGTCTTGCAAAGCACCTGCTACAATTTCTGATGCAGAAGCAGAGTTTTCGTCTATTAAAACATATAGTTTTCCTTTTTCAAAAGCGCCATCTTTTGTTGCAAAATACTCTTCAATTTGTCCTTTATTATTTTTGGTAAATACAATAAGGGCATCGTCTTCTAAAAACTCATCTACAATGCTATTTGCGATATCTATAAATCCACCGCCATTTCCTCTTAAATCAAGCACTAGATCATCCATCCCTAAGTTGGTAAGCTTTGTTAAGGCTGTTGTAAATTCACGGTAGGTGTTTCTTGCAAATCTATCTAATTTTATATAGCCGATATGATCGTTAATCATATAAGAAAGGTCTACACTTTTAATATTTACATCGCCCCTAGTTACACGAAGGTTAAATAATGAATCGTTGGTTTTTCTATAGACTTGTAAAGTTACATCTGTACCTGAAGTTCCTTTAAGAAATATAGGAACATCGTTTGAACTTAGATTTTTTCCAGACAGTGTATCTTTGTCAGCTATAAGTATTCTGTCACCAGCTTTAATTCCAGCTTTTATACTTGGGCCACCTTTAATGGGCTCTATCACCGTGACAGAATCATTAATGAGTCTAAATTGAATTCCAACACCCACAAATTTTCCTTGCATTCTATCTTGTATGTCTTGTAGATCTTCTTTAGGAATATAAGCAGAATGAGGATCTAATTTGCCAATCATTTCAGAAATAGCGCTGTCTAATAAATTAGTTGTGTTTATGGTGTCTACATAGTTTTGATCTATATAATCCATTAAACGTCTAATTTTTGCTTCGTTTTTAGTGTTAGAATTTAAAGAAAAACCAGCGTTGTTTCCATTAATAAAGACACCAATTAAGATACCAAAAACAGTTGCTAATGAAAGGTAAATAGGGAAGTTGTTCTTAGTCATTTACGGGTAAATATTGAGTTTCTACTCCTGCCTTTTCTAAAAAGTTAATTCCTGAGGTATCTTTATAATCTTTAGAATATACCACGCGTTTAATTCCTGCTTGATGAATGAGCTTACTACATTGTTGGCAAGGTGATAAGGTAATGTATAAAGTTGCTCCAGCGGCAGATTGTGTAGACGACGCTACTTTTAAAATAGCATTGGCTTCTGCATGTAGCACTTCCCATTTTGTAACACCGCTATCTTCTTCACAACAGTTGTCAAAACCAGAAGGAGTTCCGTTAAAACCATCTGAGATAATCATACGGTTTTTTACAATGAGCGCACCTACCTGTTTTCGTTTACAGTGAGATAGTTTTGCCCACTCTAGCGCCATTTTTAAATAGGCGATGTCGTATTTATGTTGTTTAGAATTCATGGAAGTTAAAAGTAATGACATTTAAAAAATGAGAGCGTTAATTATTTACCAAAATATTCTGTTTATCATCATAGGAATTGAAATTCCAATTACAATGGCAGAAGTTACTAGAACCCAATCTCTTTTAACAACTCTAAAGAAATTTTGCAAAAACATTCCAAGAAATAAAACACTAAAAACAATTATTATTTGTGCTGCTTCTATTCCTAAAGCAAACTCTAACAAAGGTAAAATTTTATCATCTTCTTTTCCTATGAGTATCCTAAAATAATTTGAAAAGCCTAGGCCATGAATTAGCCCAAAAAATAAAGCAAAGAAGAACGTAATTTTCTCTTTTCCAGCAACAGTGTTTGAGGCTCTTAGAATATTAAAAACTCCGGTAATACAGATGGTTACAGGGATTAGAAACTCTACAATATCTAATGGTACATTTATAAGGTCGTAAGCGGCTAATGCTAATGTAAGGCTATGACCTATGGTAAAAAATGTAATGAGCCATACTACTTTTTTCCATTGATTAAAGTTAAATACAACAGCCAATACAATTAGAAATAAAACATGGTCATAAGCTAAAATATCTAACACATGATGAAGACCTAATTTAAAATACAATACTAAATCATCCATTTCATTATTTTTTAATAATTCAAAGATATAAAACAGACTTCACATATAAATAATTTAAAAAAACGAAAGTTTTTGATCAGCAATAAATAAATCATGAGTGATATTTATACTAAATGCCTATATTAGATAGAGAGTTAAATTCACAAAACATAAACTATAAAAAATGAAAAATTTTATTACAAAGTGGTATCCTATTATTTTAGCATTCATGTGTTTACTATATTCGGTAGGATATGGGATCATGGGAATGACAGAAGAGGCTCAATACTCAGCGCATTGGCCAGGCACAATATTATTGTTTGCAATAGCAATTAGACAAAGAAGAACAACATGAACATAGGATTTTTTATAGTAGGAGCAATTATATTTGCAACATATATGGGATTAACCATATGGAACATCATCTATTCAACCCGCAAACAAAAAGAAGAGAACTACCCAAGTAAAAATTCGAAAAAATAAAAGGGGAAGTATCCTAATAAAGAGAAGAGCTTTACGAGCCTTATCATTGAAATCTTTTCCAAAAAAAAAAGTTGATTAAAATTTAATCAACTTTTTTAAAGGTTTTCTATTTGAAGTTACTTCAATTTTGAAGACATTTCTGGTTTTAATTCAGCAGTTTCAACAATAATACCCCATTGTTCTATTGATGCGTTAAATGCAGCTTGATCATTACGATGACTTCTCCAGCCAAACATTTTGTTGTACTCTTCTACATAATTAACATCAGGGTTTTTAAAATCTCCTTTTCCTGCTGCATGACTGTTATATCCTTCTACTTCCATCACTTGATATGCTTGCCCACCGCTTTCCAGCATAAACACTCCACTAGCTCCAGTATAACCAAGAGATTTTTGAAGCTTTACATTATTTCCCCAAAATCTAAAGAAATCAGATGATTTATCTCTCTTTAGGTTATAGGTGGTCATTTTAATAAACCTAGCTGGAGGCATATCGTTATTCCAATTTTGACCAGCACCTTTCATTCTCCACCATCTTACATTTCCATCATTTCCTTCTGTATAAGGCATCACATTTTTCATCCAATATGCTAATTCTGCAGAATCTTCAGTATCAAATGCAGCAGCACTTCTATTGCCCATCACTCTCATATATTTTCCTTGATCAGAACCAGTGATAATTTGATAGGTAGCAAATGAGGTTTCTTTAGTGTTGTTGTATTTCTGAGTTTTTTTAGCCACAGCTGCTTCAAATTCTGTATTCATTCCTTTTTTAGCAGACCATTTATTTGTTTGCCAGTACTCTCTGTTAGGATTGGTTTGAGAGATTGCAAATAATGGAACTAAAAATAATAGTAGTAA
>OJIV01000490.1_pt1 | contig 16293 bp, 11 predicted proteins | sample 1595861 | NCBI WGS metagenome assembly OJIV01 (sample SAMN05416883, study PRJEB24817) | seawater metagenome | isolation source: Sea water | place: Canada:Atlantic | collected 2013-11
TGTGTTAAGCCTGCCGCTAGCGTTCATCCTGAGCCAGGATCAAACTCTTCATCGTTAATTTTTAAGATTCCTAAGAATCTAATACTCTTAACAACTAAAGGAAATTTAATGTGTTGTACTCAAAATGGTTTATTCTCTGTATTAAACTAATCGTTTCCAATTAATTCTTTACGCTGTCAATCAATATGTTTAATGAACTTTTTTATTCGTTTCGCTAGACCCTATGAGCCCAAGCGGGTGCAAATATAAAACCTTTTTTGTTTCTTGCAATGCTTTTTGAAAATAATATTAAATTTTTTTCAAACCTTTTAACACCTTAATAATACAATGAACTTTTCTATTTAACTTCCGTTTTTTAGCGGCTGCAAACATACAACCTTTTTTAACTTTCGCAACTTTTATATAAGCAATTTTATAGCAACTCAAAACAACTCACTTTTAGACCCTGAATTACAATAGGTTAAGAATGAAAAATTATAAGAAAAAATTCCAAACTATCCCAAATCTTATAGTGAAATCACGGTATGGGTAGTTAGGAGCCGAATAATAATCATAGCCTGTTAGTACCGAATTAAAGTGCTCTGCCTTTAAGTAGATGCGTGCTTGGCTAATTTTGGCGTTAATAAAAAAGTCTATTCTAGGGAAATCTCCTATTTCTGTAATATTTTGAGTGTAAAACTCTGCCAGCAATGGATCGTATCCGTTCATTGTATAGCTAGAAAAATAGCTCAATGTTATTCCTGTTTGTAGAAATAAGGCCTTTTTAAAGAACTCATTGGAATAATAAAAGGTTTGTCGCGACACTAACTGAGGAATATTTAGAACCTCATCTCCGTCTAAAACACTTTGAAAAAGAATCGTATTATTCAATGCGAACCTTTTGTAGCTTATTTCGTTAGAAAACTTTGCTCTTATGTAGTTGAGCGTTCCATTATACTGAAAAGGCTTGACTGCTGCATCTTCATTTTTTGAAAAATAAAGGTAATTATCAATTGTACTGTAGTCTAACTGAAGAATACCAAACTTTTTAGAATTTAGAGCAATCGCCAATTGCTTCGTTTGTTGGTTTTTAAAATTGTTCTGCCAATTATAGCTCATGTAATCACTTTGAAACAACTGAAAGTTAAAGTCAGGCGCTTTTGAGTTTATATGAACGCTCGCCTTAGCAGCTATATCATCAGAAATAGCGTAAGAAACGTCACCATTAACAAAACCTCCTTCAAGGTTTCCTGTTAAATTAAAACCTACATCTCCCTTTACATCTAGAGCACCTATTTTATTTTCATACGCACCCCCAAATGAAACCACATCTCCTAACAAACGATTGGTAATAGTTTGATTGTTTAATATTACAAGTGAGTTGTATCCGTAATTGTAATTATTGTAACCTAAACTAGCTTTAAAAGCTCCCAATGTTTCGTTGGAATAACGCGCATTTAATTCTGCGTAAAAACTTTCAAAAGTAGATTTATCTGAAATACTTGATGAAACAAACGCACTTCCAAAAAAAGGATTATTTGAATCTTGTGTAAACTGGTAATATTTATCCTCAAAAGTCAATAGATTACCTATTGAAATTTGGTTTGAGTTTAGTGAATCTCTTGCCTTTATTATATAGGATTGATCCATATGAAATCGCCTGCCTTCAAGGTTACTTTCAGCGTTTTCAAATAATGGATCAAATAACGAGCGGTCTGTAAACTCTGGATCGCCAGACTCAAAACTTGTGAGATCAACATCTGAAATACCTCCATTTTCTTGATTAAGGATGTCTTGCATTACAATGTGAGTCCTTAATTTGTATCGATTACCTTTGGTATTGTAGCTAGTTGTAAATCTAAAATTTCCAGTGCTAGATAAAATATGCTGATACTGTCCTAAGGAACGCATACCTTTGTAAGCGATTGAAAGATTAAATTGATCTGATGTGTTTACAGTAAAGAAAGCATCTAACACATGTCCTTGCTCAAAAGCCGTTTTGTACATCAATTCGGTAAATGGGGTAGGCACCCGGTAATAATTAATGGCATCAACATCCATGTAGTTAAAATGCTTGGCAGTCGCTCCAATATTAGGAATTATAGTTGTAGATTTAAAATCAAGACTTAAGGAGTTATAGGTTTGCCCCATGTTACTGAAAGGCAAAAGCTCAAAATCATCTCTTCGGAGGTAGTTGAATTTATAATCTTTATAAATTGATAATGTCGTATCTACTTGAATCGTGTCATTTTCACGAGTAATTATCAAGTAATCTTTAATTTTAGCTTCATCATTTTTCACAGCCTTTCTTGATGGCTTTCCTGAAAGAGAGTCCCTATTGAACTGCCCCTTATCCCCTCCCTGAGGCAATCCTTTTGCTCCTCCAACAGTGAGTTTGCGTTGAGAAAATGCCGTATTTCCAAGAAGAATACAAAAAAGGACTAAAACTAATTTATTCATAAATAGGAGTCTAATAACAAATTATTGTTGGGACAAAAATAGCAAATATCTAATCTATTTTGTTTTTTTACAGCATAAAGGCTGATTTAGGTGGTTTTTTAGGGTTAAAAAAAAGAAATGTTAGAATTGAAATTTTCAGATTTTGAATTTGAGTGCGGTACTGACGAAGCAGGGCGAGGTTGTTTGGCTGGGCCAGTAACAGCGGCAGCAGTTGTTTTACCTTTAAATTTTTCGAATGAAATTCTAAACGACTCCAAACAACTTTCGCACAAAAAGCGAGAATTTTTGAAGCCTATTATTGAGAAAGAAGCCGTTTTTTACGGAGTTGCACACGTGTTTCCAGAAAAAATAGATGAAATAAATATTTTAAACGCCTCTATTTTAGCGATGCACCACTCTATTTCTCAATTAAAAAAAGTTACTTTTATTAGTGTTGACGGCAATCGATTTAAAGCATTCAAATCAATTCCCCACCAAACCATCATAAAAGGAGATAGTAAATACCAAAATATCGCCGCAGCCTCCGTATTAGCTAAAACACATAGAGATACCTATATGGAAAAAATTCATCAAGAATTTCCAATGTACAACTGGAAACAAAACAAAGGGTATCCAACGAAAGAACACAGAGAGGCTATCCGAATTTATGGCCCTACAAAATACCACCGGACATCATTTAGACTTTTAGCGGAGTAATAACCTATTGAATTATAAATCTTATCTTTGTGTGATTGCGAATAAAGGATATCCATCAATGCGTAGAATTTTATATTTTTTAGTAGTTTTTCTGCTAATTTTAAGTTGTAATAACATGGAGAGCGCACAGCACTCCATTGAAGACTTAGTTCCTAACAATGCAGACCTTGTAGTTTCAATCAACTCTCTTGAGAGCTTTAAAAGTGCGCTAAAAAATACCGACTTAGTCACCAAAACAACTTTATTCAATCCTTTAACTAAAGTACTAAAGCCGTTTGATAGCATCCAAAGCAAGAGCCCCCTATTGGTATGTGTTACAAGAAAATCTCAAGAAAACGTATTCACTTTCATAACGCATCTTAAAAACATAAAACTAAAGGACAGTCTATTAATCCCATTTGTGACTGTTGACAGTGTTTTGGTCGCCTCAAAATCCAAGGAAAGTTTAGACGCCATTCTAGCACAAAAAAAATCGAACTATTCTAAACTTTTTAAACGACGTGACACGACTGCTACTTTTTCTCTCTATTGCAAAGCGCTTCCTGCTCTAGTCTCCTTGTCATCTTTTGCTGTTGGGGCTGTTTTTTTAGACTTTAATATGACTCCTGAAAGGGTGACTATTAATGGTACATTACTTGAAGAAAAATCTCGTAATAAATGGTTTAAGGTTTTTGAAAAACTAGAACCTCAATCCCAAAATCTTCAAGCCATTTTCCCTTCTGAAAGCCATAACACTAGAGTCTTAAGTTATAATGACTTTGATCAAATGCAACAAAATATTGACTCTATAGGGTATGGCTCAAAAACAACAGAATTAGTGAAAGCAATTTTCAGTACCACTAAAGAAGTTGGAGTCTTTGAAACCAAACAAGGAATTGGTATTGCTTTAAAGTCTATTGACATTAGTGCCACTTATGAAACTTTAAATAATTACCAAAATGAACTAACTAGTTTTAAATCTATTCCTCTATTTGAGTTCACAGAGCCTTCGTTATTCAATGACACTTTCGGACCTCTCCTTCCAAAAATAAGCCCAACGAAATTCATCACTTTAGGAGATTATCTCGTTTTTTCTGATTCGGATGCGGTCTTACAACTGACCATCTCGAATTACTTCAATAAAAATACACTAGATTCCTCTTTATCATATCAAACACTTCAAAAATCACTAAGTGACGAGGCGTCTGTTCAGGCCTATTTCAACAACCATCGCTTGGCAGAACTATTAAGTAGTCAATTCAAAACAACCATAATAGGGGCCGAATTAAATGCCTATAAGCTTTCGGGATTACAATTGGTGAAAGACGACAATATGGTGCACTTAAACGGAGTCTTACAAAAATCAAAGCCGAGAGCCTCAAAAAGACTAATCTCTGAGGAATTTAGCTTATTGCTTCCAGATGATATACTAATGGGACCCGTCTTTGTCTCTAATCACAAAACTAAAGGAAAAGATATTTTAGCTCAAGACATCAATAATAATCTATATCTAATTTCCAATAAGGGTGTAGTACTATGGAAAAAATCACTTAATAGTGCTATTTTGGGTAAGGTAGAGCAAGTTGACTTATATAAAAATGGACGACTTCAGCTAGTATTTTCTACTACAAATAGATTACACATTATAGATAGAAACGGAAAAAATGTAGGAAAGTTTCCTCTAAAATTTAAAGATGAAATCACACAGCCAGTATCAGTCTTTGATTATGATAAAAAACGTAACTATCGTTTTTTAATCACTCAAAGCTCAGACCTTCTGATGTACGACCTAAACGGCAAGCTTGTACAAGGATTTAAATACAAGGCTTCACAAACTATTGGAAAACAACCCGTTCACGTTCGACACCGCGGAAAAGACTTTATTGTATTCAGCGCAGGTCGCCGACTCAAACTGCTTGACCGACGGGGCAATGTGCGAGTGAGTGTTAAAGAAAATATCGATTTTTCAAATGAGTCTGTATACTTTTATAATTCGCTATTTACAACAACCAACGACAACGGCGAGTTGGTTCAAGTGAATACAAAAGGAAACGTGAGTCGTCAAAACTTAGGACTAGACCAAAACCATGCCATCACTTCTACCTCTAAAACACTCGTGACTCGAAGCGAAAACAGGCTGACTATCAAATCAAATAGTATAGACTTGGATTATGGAAGCTATACCCCTCCTTCAATATTTTATCTAAAAGATAAAATATATGTAACCATCACAGACTTGCAAGCAAAAAAAGCATGGATATTTGATAGTCAAGCTAAGGCCCTTCCAAAAATTCCTGTTTTTGGAACTAGTGCGATTGACATCGCAAATGCTGATAGTGATTCCGCCCTTGAGTTTGTGACGAAAAGCGACTCTAATAGCATCATCTTATACCAAATGTATTAGGATTTAATGGCCTCAAAAAGGGTGAGGAAATGTTTTAAAAGCTTTTCTTTTACTTCAATTTCATTCACCGTCACCTGTCCTAATTCAACATTTAATGAAGTCACTGCTTTCCCGCGAATACCACACGGGATTATATTATCAAAGTAGCCTAAATCTGCATTTACATTCAACGCAAATCCGTGCATCGTAACCCAGCGGCTTGCACGAACACCCATCGCACAAATTTTACGTGCAAACGGGGTGCCTACATCCAGCCACACTCCTGTTTCGCCAGGGCTGCGCTCGGCTTTAAGGCCATATTCTTTAAGAGTTAATATGATTGTGTCTTCTAAAAATCGAAGGAATTTATGAATGTCAGTGAAAAAATTTTCAAGATCTAAGATCGGATACCCAACTACTTGTCCTGGACCGTGATATGTAATGTCACCTCCACGGTTTATTTTATAAAAAGTAGCTCCTTTGGATTGTAATTGCGCTTCTGACAACAGGAGATTAGACATATCACCGCTCTTACCCAATGTATAAACATGTGGATGACTAACAAACAACAAATGGTTTGGAGTCACAAGGCCTGCCGATTCACGCCGGTTTTTTATCTTAATATCGATTGTTGCTTTAAATAAAGTTTCTTGGAAATCCCAAACATCTTTATAGTCTCTAAGCCCAAGGTCTTGTACGTCAATCGTTTTATTCATAGGTCGCAAATATACAGGATTATGACTTAGGGTTATTCAAAATAACAAGAGCGGCTATTACGCCTGGCACCCAACCACAAAGGGTTAATAAAAATACAATAATGATAGACCCACACCCTTTATCGTAAACCGCAAAGGGAGGAAATAAAATAGACAAAATAACACGCCAAATAGTCATAAAAATTGTTCTTAAATTACACTTATAAATGTTCGGTAAAACTACAAAAAGAACCTTACAAAACCAATCTCGGATTTATTCAACATAAATTGAAATCTTAAGCAATAGTCAGTATCTTTGTCACATTAAGAATCTTTATAAGAGTACTATGTCGCAGCTTTCAGAACAAGAAATTGTCCGTCGTGAAAAACTATCAAAATTACGTGAACTAGGAATCAATCCTTATCCCGCAGATTTATACCCTGTAACCCATATCAGCGCTAAGGTTAAATCCGACTTTTCAGAAGGAAAAAAGGTAGTAATGGCCGGTCGATTAATGCGAAAAAAGATACAAGGAAAAGCCGCTTTTGCCGAACTTCAAGATAGTGAAGGACGTATCCAAATTTATATTAACCGCGATGAAATATGCCCTGGAGAAGATAAAAGTAAGTACAATGACATTTTCAAAAAACTACTAGACTTAGGAGATTTTATTGGAATTGAAGGTGAATTGTTTAACACGCAAGTAGGAGAAAAAACAGTGTTAGTCAAAAATTTTACCCTTTTAAGTAAAGCTTTAAAGCCGCTACCCTTACCAAAAACAGATGCGGAAGGCAACACATACGATGAGTTTAATGATCCTGAAATGCGATACCGTCAACGCTATGCAGATTTGGTAGTTAATCCCCATGTTAAAGAAGTATTTGTAAAGCGAACAAAGCTCTTTACAGCCATGCGAAATTTCTTTAACAAGGCTGGTTATTTTGAAGTAGAGACCCCTGTTTTACAACCGATACCTGGAGGGGCGGCAGCACGTCCATTTATGACGCATCATAATAGTTTAGATATTCCGTTATACATGCGAATTGCTAACGAACTATATCTTAAGCGATTGATCGTAGGTGGTTTTGATGGAGTTTATGAGTTTTCTAAAAATTTCAGAAATGAAGGAATGGATCGGACTCATAACCCGGAGTTTACAGCCATGGAAATTTATGTCGCCTATAAAGACTATAACTGGATGATGGTGTTTTGCGAACAGCTATTAGAGCACTGTGCTATCGCTGTTAACGGCACTACTAAAGCAACTTTTGGCACACACGAAATTGACTTCAAAGCACCCTACGCTCGAGTCACCATGGCGGAGTCCATAAAAGAATTTACCGGGTTTGATATCACTGGAAAAAGTGAAGATGAAATTCGTTCAGCAGCAATCAGTTTAGGGATCGAAGTGGATGCCACTATGGGCAAAGGAAAACTAATTGATGAGCTGTTTGGAGAAAAATGTGAGGGGAATTATATCCAGCCCACATACATCACAGACTACCCAAAAGAAATGAGTCCCTTGTGTAAAGAACACAGAGACAATCCAGAACTTACAGAACGTTTTGAATTAATGGTTTGCGGAAAAGAGATTGCGAATGCGTATTCGGAATTAAATGACCCTATTGACCAAAGAGAACGTTTTGAACACCAGCTAAAACTTGCTCAAAAAGGAGATGACGAAGCTACTGAGTTTATTGACGAAGATTTCCTAAGAGCATTGGAATATGGCATGCCTCCAACATCTGGAATGGGTATTGGGATGGATCGATTAATTATGTTTTTAACAAACAATCCATCGATTCAAGAGGTGTTGTTTTTTCCACAAATGAAACCAGAAAAAAAGGCGGTTGTTTTAAGTGAAAATGAAAAAGCGATTTTCGAGGTCTTAAAGTCAAAACCTATGATTAAATTAGCGGAACTGAAAGTACAATCAGGGCTGAGCAACAAAGGCTGGGACAAGGGGATTAAAGGATTAACTTCAAAAGAATTAGCTAAAGTCCATAAATCGGATGACGTGCTAGTTGTTTCCTTTCTGGGGTAATCCGTGCTTAGGCTGGTTTCGTTTGTATTTTGATTGATTTTAACTAAAGAATTCTTACCTTCAATTTTATTTTTTAAACCAAAAATCAACCACAAATGAAAAAGCTAGTTTCGTTATGTCTTTTGCTCTTCGCAGTCTCATCCTTTAATTCCTGCGTAAGTATAAAAGAAATATTTAAGAAAAAAACTGACGTTTCTAAGACGACTGAAAAACCCGAACCAAAGCCTAAAAAAGGAGACATACTGCCTTATGTTAAAGTAATCACTAAGGAAGCTCAATCTGATAAGGGTTTATTCACAGTTCATAAAATTAATGATCAATTTTTTTATGAAATTCAAGACAGTCTTTTTAATAAAGAGATGTTAATGGTGACTAGGATTTCAAAAACAGCTTCTGGGTTAGGATTTGGAGGTGGAAAGCAAAACACCCAAGTATTAAGATGGCAAAAGAAAGGTAAGAAAGTTGTCCTAAGAGTCGTATCCTACGAAGTATTTGCTGCAGACTCCTTACCGGTTCACGAAGCCGTAGTGAATTCTAATTTTGAACCTGTACTCTATACATTCCCTATAAAGGCTTTTAGCACAGACTCAACGGCAACCGTAATTGAAGTAACTGATTTTTTTAATAAAGATGTAAAGGCATTAGGCTTACCTTCTTACTCTAGAAAACGCTATAAAGTATCCCGTTTAGAAAGTGAGAAATCATTTATTGAAAGTGTTAAAAGTTACCCCAAGAACATTGAGGCTCGCCATGTTAAAACCTATGCAGCAAGTAGTCCTCCGTCAAATTCTAGTACCGGAACAATTTCTATAGAAATTAATAATTCAATGATTTTATTACCTGAGAATCCTATGAAGCGGCGCTATTACGACAAGAGAGTTGGCTGGTTTGCAAGAGGACAGGTTGATTATGGCTTAGACAATCAACGGAGTAAAGAAGTAACTTTTTTGGACCGCTGGAGATTAGAGGTTAAAAAGGAAGATTTCGATAAATTTAAAGCCGGTGAACTCGTCGAGCCTAAGAAGCAGATTGTGTATTACATCGACCGTGCAACACCTGAAAAATGGCGTAAATATATCAAACAAGGGATTGAGGATTGGCAAGTTGCTTTTGAAGCTGCAGGTTTTAAAAATGCCATTATTGCTGCCGACCCTCCATCCGTAGAAGAAGATCCAGAATGGAGTGCAGAAGACGTTCGCTATTCTGTGGTTAGATACCTCGCCTCCCCTATACCAAACGCCAATGGGCCACATGTAAGTGATCCGCGTACTGGTGAGATTTTAGAAAGTGATATCAATTGGTATCACAATGTTATGACTTTACTAAGGCGTTGGTATTTTGTTCAAACTGCTGCTATTAATCCGGAGGCCAGAAGTCCAGAATTTAAAGATGAAGTTATGGGTCGCTTAATTCGTTTTGTGTCAGCTCATGAGGTTGGTCACACTTTAGGTCTGCCTCACAACATGGGTAGTAGCTGCGCTTACAAAGTGGAGGACTTGAGAAATGCAGCCTTTACCAAAAAATACGGAACAGCCCCTTCAATAATGGATTATGCCCGTTTTAACTACGTGGCGCAACCAGAAGATGTTGGTGTGGCCTTAATGCCAAATATCGGTGTGTATGACAAGTATGCTATTTCCTGGGGCTATAAGCCAATTATGGACCGTAACGCAGAAGAGGAAAAAGAAACACTAAACAACTGGATTTTAAAGCATGCAGGCGACCCAATGTACCGTTTTGGACACCAACAGTCAGGGGACGTTGTAGATCCAAGTTCACAAACAGAAGACCTAGGGGATGATGCTATTTTGGCAAGTATGTATGGCATTAAAAATCTAAAGCGAATTGTTCCAAACCTCATTGAATGGACGACTTCTCCTGGAGAAGATTATTCTGACTTGAATGATATGTACGCTCAAGTCCTGTCACAATTTAATCGCTATATGGGACATGTAGCGAATAATATTGGAGGGGTTTATGAAAACTACAAAACAGCAGACCAACCCGGTGCGGTTTACAATTACGTTACAAAATCTCATCAGAAAAATGCATTACAGTTTATCAATGATCAGTTATTTTCTACCCCACAGTGGTTGCTGGAAACATCCATTTTTGAACGGATTGAATACTCGGGTTCTATAGAACGTATTCGAACCCTACAAGAACGTACTTTAAAAACAGTACTAAACTTGGGTAAAATGGCGCGAATGATTGAAAACGAAACTATTAATGGCTATGAGGCATACTCTGTACGAAATATGACTATGGACTTAAGAAAAGGGATTTGGGGGGAACTGTATACAGGACGAAAAATTGATACATACAGACGTAATTTACAACGAGCTCACATTGATAGATTGGCCTATTTAATGACCGCAGAAAACCAAAGAAAAAGACGTGGAAGCGATTATGTTAAATCGACCGCTATCAATACCAGCCAATCAGATATACGAGCGATCGTGAGATCGGAACTAAAAACTCTGAAAAACTTGATTAACTCAAGCGTTTCAAAAACTTCGAATAGCATGAACAAAATTCATCTTAGAGACGCTGTAGAGCGAATCAATATGATTTTGGATCCTAAATAACAAGCCACAAGTAAAAGGCGTTAAAAAACCCTTTAGTGTAAACCTATAAAAAGTCCCAAACAGTTTGTTTGGGACTTTTATTTAAATTGTATTTATGTTCTTCTCAAAGCGGTTATGAATCCATAAAATCAGAATACCAAAGGCGATGGAGCTAATAATAAGGCAATTATTCAATAAACCATCTACAGAGAATGATAAGCGAATAAGAATCGTTGATATAATAAAACCAGAGTTTCTGATTACTTTATGAAATTGATCGGTATAGAAAAATGAAAATAAAAGTAAAAACACATCAACAATAATCAAAATAGCAAAGAATTGGTCAAAGAAAATACTGTTAACATCCTTAATAGCGACTGATAAATTGGCAGGTGTACCATCTAAAACCCAACTAGTAAAAGTCACCAATCCAATCCCAATAAAAATAGGGACTAAAATCGTAGCCATGAACTTTTTGATAGAAATAAATTGCTCAATTTGAGCTGGGGCAAGGGGATTAATTTTGTTTGAATAGTGTAGTTTTTGACGCTCTATTGAAAAAATATATATCATAAAAAACAGCAACAGTGCAGTTATGATATCATAAGTAAAGTTTAGATCGTTTTTAATATCGAACCAATCTGAGTTTAGTTCTAAATTGGCTAAATCTTTAAAAATTCTTCGGATAACAATAAGTGTAATAATCTCATACTGCTTCCCAATATAGGTGGTAATTGACCTTGGTAAATAGAAAATCAACAAATACACTTCGTAAATAAGGATAAATGAAAATGGTGTGTAAATTGCAGCAATAGGAGAATCAAAAAATCCAACACTTTCTGGAAGAATAATCAGATTACTTTTAACCAAAAAAATGGCAATTAGATGAGCTAAAAAACTTAGTATTGAGATTACAAGAATAGTACGCTCCACTTTGTTTTTTACAGATTCGGATAATACAGAATCATATAAAAAATTTCTTAGTTTTGTAATCATAAATTATTGATTTAAAATTGGTTAAGCTACCAGCTAAGTCTCAAATTTACGAAAAAAAACGACGGTATCCATTTTTGACACACAGAGTTTAAAGTCCTCTCTAAGCCAATTTGTTTGAGAGCTTAAACGCAATGGCATCAACGCAGTTAATTCCATCTATAGCAGCGGAAATAATTCCACCTGCATAGCCAGCGCCTTCTCCACAAGGGTATAAACCTTTCACATTTACATGCTCTAGGGTTTCTACATTTCTAGGAATTGAAACGGGCGAAGACGTTCTGCTTTCTGGTGCATGTAAGACAGCTTCATTTGTGTAGTATCCCTTCATTTTTTTTCCATAAACAGAAAATGCTTTACGCAGACGTTTAGATATGATTACTGGTAAAACAGTATTTAAATCTACTGCGACTATCCCTGGTTGGTAAGATGTTTTAGGGAAATCAACAGAACATTTTTGCTCTACAAAATCAATCATTCGTTGTGCTGGGACTTGCTGTGTTTTACCAGCAACTTCCCAACAATCGCGTTCTACTTTTTTCTGAAAATCAAGACACACAAAAGGGTTCTCTTTGGAATAGTTAGGCAAGTCTTTCGGCTCTACACTCACCACAATACCAGAGTTCGCATACGGATTGTTTCGTTTACTAGGACTCCAACCGTTGGTCACTACTTCTTCTTGTGAGGTCGCACAAGGTGCAATAATGCCACCTGGACACATACAAAATGAGTAGACACCCATTCCGTCAATTTGCTCAACGAGACTGTAAGAGGCCGGAGGTAAATAAGGGTTTTCTACATCGCCATGGTATTGTATCTGGTTAATCATATGCTGTGGATGCTCTACACGGACTCCCAAGGCAAATGCCTTCGCCTCTAAGTGAACGCCCTTGTCGTGTAATAAGTAAAATATATCTCTTGCTGAATGTCCCGTAGCTAGAATTATATTTTCAAAGGACTTCCAAGGCTCATTATTTACTTTAATGGCTTTGATTTCATTATTTTCAATTTGAATATCGGTTAACTTGGCATTAAAATGCACCTCTCCGCCTGCCTCCAAGATTGCTTCGCGCATCGCCGTAATAATAGCTGGTAATTTATTAGTTCCAATATGGGGGTGGGCTTCAACTAAAATATCTTCAGATGCTCCAAAATGAACAAACCACTCAAGTGCTTTAAGAACATTTCCTCGTTTTTTTGAACGTGTATATAACTTTCCGTCAGAATAGGTGCCAGCACCTCCTTCGCCAAAACAATAGTTTGATTCTGGATTGACTGTTTGCTCTTTATTAATCGCTGCTAAGTCCCGCCGTCTCGCTCGAACATCTTTGCCTCTCTCAAAAACAATTGGCTTTAATCCAGCTTCAATGGCGCGTAAAGCCGCATACAATCCAGCAGGGCCTGCCCCAATAATAGCAATTTCTGGTTTTGAATGCACGTCTTGAGATATAAAAGACTGCGGCTTTGTTCGTGTTTCGCCAACAAGCCAAAACTCGATTTGCAAATTAAGTTTAATTGAAACCTTTCGAGCATCGATAGAACGCTTACGAATGCGCCAATCACTAATGTCTCCACTGCGCAGCTTAGCCTTAAATAAACTAGATTTCAGGATAAACTCTTTATCCTTTTGCTGGGCTGGTTTTATAGTAATTTGAACAAGTACACTCATGGTGCAAAGGTAATTAAAGTTTAATGTAAATTATAAACTAAAAACCGATTCAAGACTTATAACACTCAAGAGAACAAAAAGACATTGAACTTGATTATTGATTATCTATTAATGCCTTTTTAAGTTCTTTAATTTGTTTTTGCTGTTCCTTAATCGCATTAATTAATACAGGAATCAGGCCTTGGTAATTTACAGACAATGTTTGATCGCTGTCATTGGTTGTTTTTACTAACTCAGGAAATGCTTTTTGAACGTCTTGAGCGAGTAACCCTATTTTAGACTCCGATTCGTTTGTTTTCATCGTATAACTTTTTCCGTCAATCATCAGTAATTTAGCAAGTGTGCTTCCTAATGAGATAATGTTTGACTTTAATCTCGCATCCGAATTTATTGTTAAGTCTCCTGAAAGTGTCGCTGAACCATCGAAGTTAACTACAAATGCATTTGAAGGATTTGCTCCCGCTAGACCATTTGATGAGTCGACATCTCCATTACCAATTACAAAAGCAACACCAGGTGGTGTTCCAGTATACTGTCCATCAGCGTAGTAATACCCCCCATAATTATCGGGATCAATAGACGTATCTCCAACCCCTGCTGAATTATTTACTCCTACTGCTAGCATCCCAAAATTATCAGCAGTGGTAGAAAGTCCTAATGCGGCTGATGCCTGGTTACTAGCTGTGGTGTTATTATTAGCTGAAAACGAGCTCCTTCCTGAGGCTGTAGTGCCAGTACCCATCGCAGTAGCACTACCTGCAGATCCAACAGGGGCATTTATATCGCCTGCTACGTTTTGGTATCCAGATGTGAAGTTTGTGGTTCCCCAAGCTATGTTTTCTTGCCCTAAAGCAACTGAACCTCCTCCTGCTGCATGGTTTTTAAACCCTAAAGCAACTGTACTTGCACCTTCTGCCCAGTTTTCTTTTCCTAGTGCTATAGCCGCATCTCCAGTAGCATAATTAAAATCACCCATAGCAACAGATTTAGAACCAGAGGCTGTATTTCTTTGACCACTAGCAAATGAAACATTACCCGTAGCTCTAGAACCGTATCCAAAAACAGCTTGACCTATATTATCACCTGTTATGCCATTAGATTCGATATCACTTGGTCCAGCTATATTGTTAAAACCAAAAACAGCAGAACCAACACCTGAGGCCCTATTGTAAGCATTGGCAGCAAAAGAACCCCAACCAAGAGCTCCCAGTCCAGTAGAATTTTGAGTCAGTACATCAGTTCCAACGTAAAGAGGATGTTGGTTGTCTCGGAAACCACCAAAGTCATTAGCTGCCTGCTCAGGAGTCTTTTCAGAAACAACAAGGTCTACAGACCAATCTCCAATATTACCAAAGGCACCATTTGAGTTTCCATTTCCATTTCTAGAAGCGCCACGTGCTGAGGAAGCATAAATTTGACCATTGAATGGATTGGCATCACCATTCTCTACAAAAACAAGCGCTGACTTTTTGTCTTGATCTGCTGGCTGTGAGAATGAGTAATTGAAAGTAAATGCAATAGCAAATATTAAAGTTAATTGAATGTGTTTTTTCATCTTTTGATTATTTTGAAGTTATTAATAGTATTGTTTGAATCTTTAGCCCTTAAGATATAAGTTCCTTGGTCTAAGTTTGAAATATTGATTGATTTAGAATTAGAACTCATTACTTGTTGTCCCAAAACGTTAAATAAGGTTAATTGTAAGTCTTCATGGTAATCTACATTTATGACTGAAGAAGAGGGATTTGGATAAATTCTAATACCCATAGCCATTGCGTCCTCAACAGCTAAGCTGTTTGGAGCACCTACTGTGACCTGGTTTATTTGAATTGGGGGATCGAACACACTTGTTACTGTGTAATCCGCAGAATCCGTATCTAAATACTCGGTCCACTCTGAACTTGTAGTATCGTAAACATACATAGACGCATCATGAGAAAGTCCGTTCATTTCGCTATCTACATAATTGTAGGAGATAGTTCCTAAAAAGTTTTCGATGTCAGCATCTAGGGAATAAACTTTCTCCATGGCTGGAGTCCCATTCAACGAGACAGCTGTCAACTCTTTTGAAACTTGTGTTTCATTAATAGTATAGTCAGAGCTTGGGCTCAACTCCAAGCCAGAGACATTTAAAGTCCCTCCACTATTAATTGTTAAAGCGCCACTTGATCCTACAGTTAGTAGAGTGGTCTGTGCATCAAGATTAGAAACGAATGCAATTATTAAAACAATAAAAAACTTTTTAATAACATTCTGTTTTCTTTGAAATGTAATTTTTTTCATAAGTTAATTATAGATTGTTTTTTCTATATTGTTATGCGACAGTTGATCTTCCTCCATCAACACCAAATATTTGACCAGTTATCCAAGAGCTTTCTTCACTTAATAAGAACTTAGCAATAGAAGAAGAGTCACTTCCTTCACCAACTCTTTTTAATGGATGCATTTTAGCAATACTCTCTGCCATTTTTTCATTTTTAAGTATAAATTCTGAAATTTTAGATTTTGTTAAACTCGGTGCAATACAATTTACTCTAATGTTAGGTGCAAACTCTGCAGCTAATGCAAGTGTCAAACCTTCAACAGCTCCTTTTGCAGAAGACACGATAGCATGATTAGGAAAACCTTGTTTAACTGCTACTGTAGAAAATAATACAATTGAACCTTTATTCTGTTTTAAATTATCAGCTAAAGCCTTAATTATTTCTGCTGCAGAAACTAAATTTAAATTAAATGACTGCATGAAATCACTTTTTTTAATTAATTTAAGAGGTTTTAAATCTATAGAACCAACACAATAAGCTAGACCGTTTATTGGAGTTCCACC
>OJIV01000523.1_pt1 | contig 15720 bp, 7 predicted proteins | sample 1595861 | NCBI WGS metagenome assembly OJIV01 (sample SAMN05416883, study PRJEB24817) | seawater metagenome | isolation source: Sea water | place: Canada:Atlantic | collected 2013-11
CCTGTCTCGTGGGCTCGGAGATGTGTATAAGAGACAGATACTATTTCTAATGCAGCTTCTTTTTCTGATATGTCATCATTGTTAGCCATATTTTGTACAGACTTTAATACATCATCGAAATCTCCTCTTCCTTCATCTAACTCTTGATCTTTTCCTGTTCCTGATATCTTATCGTCTTGTTTAGCTAATAGTTCTTTATATTTTACGTTTATTTGTTTAACTTGATCGATGAAAGCTATTCTTGCTGGATCGTCTTGAGGTCTTTTATTCATCTCAGGAGCCTTGTCTTTAATAGCTTTTCTAGCTTTAACTACTTTGTCCATCTCTGATTCTTCATTTACCTCATCCTCGTCGTCTTCATCATACCCTGCAATATCATATAATCCCATATCCTCTAACTCTGAATTAGAAAATTCAGAACCTAATTTTTCTCTAAATTGTGGTATGCTGGAAATCCATCCGTGTAGTGCTTCTACTGCTCCAGGATTATCTCCCATAAACTCTTCAAAGTTATCGTAGCCTAATGCTCCAAATAAAGTTTCTAACTCCATACCTCCATACTCTTTAATAGTAGATTCTTGTCCATGTTTAGCAAGTGCTGCTCCAATATCTCCTTTGTATAATTGAGTAACTATCTTACGTCCTAAGTCTATTAATTGTTCTGGTGAAAGAGTGTGTTCTTTACCAAAGCCAGCTAAATAGTTGTACCAATTAATGCTAAGTCGGCCTGGTCTATTACATCGTTCTTATCTTCTTCTAATTGAAAATCATCTATTTGGTCGTAACGAATTTCATGTTCTCCTCCATCTTGATCTACTGCAAATACTGTATCATCATTCCACATAGAGGCATTATCATCGTTACCGTTATTAGGATTGTATATAATTAAAGACTTACCGTCAATAGTTCTGATCATAGCATCGTCTGCTTGACCTAAATCAGCTAATAGCTTTTCTTTAGAATAGGCTTCTTTTACATCATCTTCTTTTAATCCTTTTTCTTTAATGAGTTTTTGACAATGAGCACATTTTTTCCAGTTTGTTTTTGGAGCTTCATCACCGCCAATATGAATATATTTTCCAGGAAATAATGCCACAACTTCGTCTATAACATCTTCCAGAAACTTAAAAGTACTTTCTTTTGGACAATAGACTTCATCAAAAACACCCCATTTGGTGGCCACTTCTACTTGTTCTCCAGTGCAGCCCAATGATGGGTATGCTGCAATAGCAGCTTGAGAATGACCAGGCATTTCAATTTCAGGGATAATGGTTACCTGCCTTGTATTGGCGTAAGCAACTACCTCTTTAATTTGTTCTTGAGTGTAAAATCCTCCATACTTTTTTCCGTCAAATTTATGAGGCTGGTCATTATAATGCCCCACTAATGTTTCATTTCTAAAGGCAGCTATTTCTTGAAGTTTTGGATATTTTTTTATTTCAATTCGCCAACCTTGGTCTTCGGTTAAATGCCAATGAAAAGTATTCATTTTTAGTCTAGCAATTAAATCAATATACTTTTTAATGAAATCAACAGAAAAAAAATGGCGTCCAACATCTAAATGCATTCCTCGATATTTAAATTGAGGTTCGTCTTGAAGTTCTAAGCAAGGAATTGCAATAGCTAGACCATTAGATTTAATAGGCATTAATTGCAGTAAACTTTGTACTGCATAGAAAGCTCCTTTAGAGTTTTTTGATGCAATTAAAATACTGTTTTCTTCAATTTTTAATTCATATCCTTCTTCATTAGAAATACTATCATTACTAGTAAAAACAATTTTTTTCGACTCTTTTTGTGGAGTAAAAGATACTTGGTAGTTCTCCTTTATATACAATTTAAGATAGTCTGAAACTTCGTTTAGTTCAGTATCTGAAATAAAACGAATATTTTCATCTAATACAAAAACTCCTTTGTTTATTTCTTGGAATAGTGGTTTTGGAATAATTCCAATTTCTTTTAGTTGAATTGTTTCTTGTTCGCAGCTAAAAAAAAGTGAAATAATTAAAAACAGCAAATAATTTGAATGTTTCATTTTTAGTATCTTCGGAACATAAAAATAAGAATATCAGCCCAATGAAGTTTAAATACTTTCTATTATTTCTTTTTAGCATGGTTTTTTTATCATGTAAAAACAATGAAACACAAACCGTAGCAGTAAAAACGGCTCCTTTAACCTCTTTTGTAAATCCTTTTATTGGTACAGGAGGGCATGGGCATACATATCCTGGAGCTACTATGCCATTTGGAATGATGCAATTAAGTCCAGATACACGTTTAGATGGTTGGGATGGCTGCTCTGGCTATCATTATTCAGATAAATATATCTACGGATTTTCGCATACTCATTTAAGTGGAACTGGAGTTTCTGATTATGGAGATATTCTATTGATGCCAACCAATAAAGCAATTTTTAATAACGGTTCAGACGGTAAAGAAGGCTATCGAGCTCATTTTTCACATGAGAATGAGGTGGCAGAACCAGGCTACTATAAAGTGCATTTAGACACTACTAATATTGATGTAGAATTAACGGTTTCTAAACGAAGCGGAATGCATAAGTATCAATATCCATCTCCTGAAAATCAAGTATTAATACTAGACCTAGAACATAGAGATGAATTAAATGGCTTTAAAATATCCATCATTAATGAGAAAGAAGTAAGTGGTTTTAGATACTCTAAAGCTTGGGCAACAGACCAGCGTTTATTTTACCATATTGAGTTTTCACATCCTGTAAAAGAATGGGAAAGACTTTATGAAGTAGCCCCAACAAAAGAAAGTTTTGAGTTTATAAATCCTAACAATGAACCGGTTTTTATTAAAATAGGAATTTCTGCAGTAGATGAACAAGGAGCCAAACAAAATTTAGCACAGGAAATTGGGAATAAATCTTTTGAGGATATAAAGAAAGAAGCCCAACAAAATTGGGAACAACAATTAGAAAAAATAGTTATTGAGGCAGATGATCTCAATAACAAAACAAATTTTTACACAGCCTTATATCATACCATGCTGGCTCCAAACCTATACCAAGATGTAGATGGTAGATACCGAGGAATGGATTTAAACATTCACCAAACAAAGGATTTTGAATATTATACAGTGTTTTCATTATGGGATACCTACAGAGCTGCCCATCCTTTATATACCATTATAGAACAAGATAGAACCAATGATTTTATCAATACTTTTCTGGCAAAGTACGATGAGGGAGGTATTATGCCAATTTGGGATTTAGCGGCAAATTATACGGGTTGTATGATAGGCTATCATGCGGTGCCAGTTATTGCAGATGCCTATCTAAAAGGAATTAGAAATTATGATGCAGACAAAGCCTTAGATGCTATGAAACATTCTGCAACACGAGACAAACTTGGCTTAGATTCTTATAAGAATTTAGGATTTATTCCAGTAGAAAAAGAATCAGAATCGGTTTCCAAAACACTAGAGTATGCTTATGATGACTGGACAATTGCCCAGATGGCTAGCGTTATGGGTGAACAAGAAGATTATAAAACCTTTATAGAGCGATCTCAAAACTATATAAATGTATTTGATCCAACTACTAAGTTTATGCGAGGTCGTTTTAGAAACAAATGGTTTGCCCCTTTTGATCCTTATGAGGTAAATTTTAATTACACAGAGGCAAACTCTTGGCAATACAGTTTTTATGTTCCTCAAGATATTACTGGATTTATAAATTTGCTAGGAGGAAAAAATATATTAGAAGAACAGTTAGACAAACTCTTTGTGGCAGAAAATAAAACTTCAGGCCGAGATCAAGTAGATATTACCGGTTTAATTGGGCAATATGCTCATGGTAATGAACCAAGCCATCATATGGCTTATTTGTATAATTTTGTGAATAAACCCCACAAAACTCAAGAAAAAGTTAATCAGATTTTAACCGAATTGTATACGAATTCTCCAGATGGAGTTTCAGGAAATGAAGATTGTGGACAAATGAGTGCTTGGTATGTTTTTAGTTCTTTAGGATTTTATCCGGTTACTCCAGGATCTAATCAATACATTATAGGAAGTCCTTTGTTTGATAAAGCAACCATTCATTTAGAAAATGGAAAAACCTTTACTATTGAAGCAAAAAATAACTCAAAAGAAAACAAATACATTCAATCAGTTCAATTGAATGGAAGTAATTATGAGTACTCTTTTATAAATCATACAGATGTTATGAATGGAGGAAATTTAGTTTTTGAAATGACCAATAAACCAACAAAATGGGGAACAAGTGATGCTTTTATTCCTTCAACAGAAATTAAAGATCATAAAATAATTCCTGCACCTTTTATTAAAAATGGAGATATTGTTTTTAAGGGTAGTACGTTGGTAGAACTAGCATGTGTTGAAAAAGACGCTGATATATTTTTTAGACTAGGTCATAAAGGAGGTTTTAAAAAATATACAAAACCTTTTGTTATAGATGATTTTATAAATCTATCTGTATATGCTCAGAGAGAAAGTGAAAAAAGTGCTGTTATCTCAACTGATTTTTATAAAAAAAATCCCAACTTAAAAATTAAATTATACACAGATTATGAAAATCAATACAATGCTGGAGGGAATGATGCATTAATAGATGGTATTTTAGGTACAGAAGATTTTAGAACAGGAACCTGGCAAGGGTATTCTGATACAGACCTAAATGCTGTTGTTGATTTAGGTAAAGTGAGGCAAATACATAATGTGAAAATATCATTTTTAAGAGATCAGCGATCTTGGATATTTCTACCTAAAGATTTGAAAATAGTTACTTCTTCTGATGGAGTGAATTTTAAAAATTATAAAGATTGGAAATTTAAATCACCAACTAATACAGACGATATAAAAATTAAAACCATTGATTTTTCTAAATCAACAAAAGCTAGGTATATAAAAGTTATGGCAAAAAATTATGGTGATCTACCAAAATGGCATGTGGGAGCCCCTTTTGACGGTAAAGCCTGGATATTTGTAGATGAAATTCAAATAAAATAATTACTCATGAAGCGAAGAAAGTTTTTACAAAATGCATCACTATCTACATTAGGTATGGTAGCTACAGCCTCAGTGATAGGCTGCAAAAACAGTACTGAAAATACAACTGTTATTGCAAGTGCAAATACAGCGATACAACCAATTGTTATAGCTACTTGGTTGGTTCCTAATGCAACAGCCAAAGCATGGGAAGTATTACAAAACGGAGGTACTGCTCTAGATGCTGTAGAACAGGGCTGTATGATTGAAGAAGCAGATCTAAAAAATGTTTCTGTAGGAAAAGGAGGATTGCCAGATAGAGACGGCAATGTAACTCTAGATGCCTGTATTATGGATAAAGACGGTAATTATGGTGCTGTTATGTGTGTTCAAAATATTACACACGTTATTTCTTTAGCTAGAAAAGTAATGGAAAAAACGCCACATGTGATATTGGCTGGAAAAGGTGCTGAGGAATTTGGATATGAACAAGGGTTTAAAAAAGAAAATCTATTAACCGAATCCTCAAAAAAAGCTTGGAAGAAGTGGAAGGAGACCTCGCAATATAAACCAATTATTAATATTGAAAATCACGATACTATTGGAATGTTGGCAATAGATAGTTTTGGTGATATTTCTGGCGCTTGCACCACAAGCGGATTATCTTATAAAATGGCAGGTAGAGTAGGCGATTCTCCAATTATTGGATCTGGGTTGTTTATAGATAATGAAATAGGTGGAGCCACAGCTACAGGAATGGGCGAAGAGGTATTAAAAACTGTTGGAAGTTTTTTAATAGTTGAGCTAATGCGCCAAGGAAAAACTCCTCAAGAAGCTTGTGAAGAAGCCGTTAGAAGAGTGGTGAAGAAATCTGGAGATCGTTTTAAAGATTTTCAAGTAGGGTTTATTGCCATTAACAAACAAGGAGAAACAGGAGCTTATTGTATTCACGAATGGTTTAATTATAACGTGTACAAGCAAGGAGAGAACAACAATTATAAATCAGCATATTTTAATAAAGCCTAGTTATGTCTTCAAACAAATCATACAGAAGTGCACTTATCTTTTTAACCACCTTGTTTTTTCTTTGGGGGTTTATTACCGTATTGGTAGATAGCTTGGTGCCAAGATTAAAAGATGTTTTTGAAATGTCTTATGCTAAAACAGTTTTAGTTCAGTTTGCCTTTTTTACAGCTTTCTTTGTTGTTTCTGTTCCTGCAGGAGCTATCTTATCTAAGATTGGGTATAGAAAAGGAATTGTCTTAGGACTTGTAGTTATGGCAATTGGATGTTTACTTTTTTATCCGGCAGCAGAATACAGAAACTTTACTATTTTCTTAGTTGGTTATTTTACACTCGCTGGTGGTATTACGGTTTTACAAGTAGCTGCTAACCCTTATGTAGCTTTGTTAGGATCTGAAGAGGGTGCCTCTAGTAGATTAAATCTATCACAGGCCTTTAATTCTTTAGGAACAACTTTAGCACCTGTAGTAGGTGCCTTGTTTTTATTGAGTGATTCTGTGAAGAGCTCTGAAGAAATAAATGTATTATCAGCCATTGAAAAAGCAGATTATTATGCAGCAGAGGCAGCTACGGTTCAAACTCCATTTTTACTTATTGCAACTTTTATAGGACTTTTGGCAGTTATTTTTGCCTTTATAAAATTACCCAAAGTGATGCAACAAAGCCCAAAAGGAGGCTATCTATCATTGTTGAAAAATAAATTAATGCTCATGGGAGCACTTGGTATTTTTGTGTATGTAGGAGCAGAAGTTGCTATAGGTAGTTTTTTAGTGAACTATTTTGATGACATGAATTTAGCAGTTTTGGTAGCTGAGAATGACATAATGATGAATATTGCCAATACCATTGCCAGTACTTTTAATAAAACATTTTCTAATTCTGATCCAAAATCTTTATTGGGAATTTTTATTATATTCTATTGGGGAGGAGCTATGATTGGGCGTTTTGTTGGTGCTTATTTAACAAAAATAATTGCTCCAGGAAAAGTGCTAAGTATTTTTGCTTTGCTAGCAATTGTAATGATTGCAATCTCAATAAATACACAAGGACTGATTTCTATGTGGTCAATTTTGGCCGTAGGATTATTTAATTCCATTATGTTTCCAACAATATTCACTCTTACCTTAGAAGGTTTGGGAGAATTAAAAGCACAGGCATCAGGCTTGCTATGCATGGCTATTGTAGGTGGTGCTATTATTCCTTTTGCATTTGGTGGTTTAATAGACGGGTTTGGGTTTAAAACCGCCTTTATTTTAACAATGTTATGCTATGGATATATCTTATATTACGGAAAATTAAAGTCTTCAAAGTCTTAAAAAACAACTTTTAAGAAATGATCAAACCTATTTAAAAACAAAAAACCCGAAACATAGTTTCGAGTTTTTTGTATATAGAAAGAAGTATTACTTCTTCTTTCCTTGTTGTTCTTGAGCTTGCTTCATGGCGCCATCTAAACGTTGTCTAAACTTGCTCTTTTGTTTTTCTGGTTTTTTCTTGTTTTCTTCTATCTGAGCATGAATCTTATCTTCATCAATTACATAGTTTTTAATCACCAACATAATAGTAATGGTTAGTAAGTTAGAAACAAAGTAGTACAAACTTAAACTACTTGCATAATTGTTAAAGAAGAATAACATCATAATAGGAGAGAAGTAAATCATATACTTCATCATTTTACCCATATCTGGCATTCCTTCTTGTGCAGGTGCTTGCATACTTGCCTGCTGACTCTGATTCATTTTCATGTAAAAGAAAATAGCAATAGATGCTAAGATTGGAAATAAACTTACGTGATCTCCATAAAAAGGGATGCTAAAAGGTAGGTTAATAACAGTATCATATGATGATAAATCATTTGCCCATAAAAAACTTTCACCTCTTAAGGCAATATTTGATGGAAAAAATTTAAATAAGGCAAAGAATACAGGCATTTGTAACAATGCTGGGATACACCCAGAAAGCATGCTTACACCTGCTTTTCGTTGAACCGCCATGGTTTCTTGCTGACGCTTCATCGCATTTTCTTTTCCTGGATATTTTTCATTTAATGCATTTAATTCTGGACGAATTACTTTCATTTTTGCACTAGATACATAAGATTTATACACCAGAGGAGACATAATAATTCTAACAACGATGGTCAGTAAAATGATAATTAAACCATAATTCCCCATAAAACCTTCTAACATTCCAAATATTGGAATGAAGATCCAACGGTTAATCGTTCCAAAAATACCCCAACCTAAATCGGCTGTTTCATTTAAATCGGTTCCTTCATATTTAGATAGTTTTTTATAATCTGAAGGACCATAATACCATTTCATATCATAGTTTAACTCTCCACTTTTTAATGCTAGAGGAGTTTGTAGACTATATTGTTTGGTAAACACACTATCTATTGCTTCATCTTTCACTAAATCTACAGATGCTATAGTTGCATTGTTAAATGGTGTGTCAGATAAAAGTATTGAAGAGAAAAAATGTTGTTTGTAAGAAACCCAATCTACATCATTAACAACATCGGTATCTTCTAAAGCTAGATAATCAACTTCATTGTCTGATTTGTAGTAGTAATAAGAGTACATAGTATTCTCTGTACGCAAACTTTTCTCATGACGGTATCCTTTTAAAGACCAGTCTAAATTAACAGGATTTGATGAATTAATAACGTTGCTTAATCCTTGAGATCTAACAGCAAAATTAACCATGAAATCTTTAGTCATCTCATATCTGTATTCTAAAAACTGATTGTCTGAGACCTTCAATTTCATAGAAAGCACCTGAGAAGAACCATTATTAGTGAATGTTGGCTCAAAAAATAAATCCTTTGTATTTAAGATTCTGTTGTCTGTAGTTCCAAAATTAATATTAAAGCTAGCATTGTTGTCTTTAATCATGTATAAAGGCAACGAATCATAGGTTTGGTATCCTTTAATAAGTGCTTCAATTATTTGCCCTCCTTTATTGTTAATTTTTAAGAGCAAAACATCATTTTCTAAGGTAGTAGTTCCTTCAGTACCATTAATAACACTAGAGGCAAAAGCACCTAATTGATTTTGTAGATTAGCGTTTTTAAGAGAATCACTTTCTATTGTAGGACTAAAGTTTGCAGTTGAGGAAGTGTCTGCTTTAGTACTTTCTGTTACTTGCTCAGTATTAGTTGTTGCGTTAGGATCTACTTCTGGTTTGGTAGAATACATCCACCAAAGTAGAATACCACCTATAAGAATCATTCCTATAAAGGAATTAACATCAAATTTTTTTTCTTCCATATTTTAAAATGTCAAGTTGTCATTTTTGCTTCCTATATATTTTAAAAAGCGATGACAAATGTAGTAAAATGCCTCCTTATTACAGGGGTATCAATATTTTAATTAGTTATTCTATATAGTGCAAACAGTATTCCGTTATTTAGAATGTTGCAAAGCAGCTTTTACAAAATCAACAAATAAAGGGTGCGGGTTTAATACCGTACTTTTATATTCTGGGTGGTATTGTACGCCAACAAACCATGGATGATCAGAAATTTCAATAATTTCTACCAATTTAGTTTTAGGATTTACACCAGTTGTTTGCATTCCTTTATCGCTCAATTGCTGAGAATACTCATTGTTAAATTCATAACGATGTCTATGACGTTCGCTAATCATTGTTTTGTTGTAAGCTTTAAACACATTAGAATCTTCAGAAATTTCACAATCCCAAGCACCTAAACGCATGGTACCCCCTTTTTTAGTGATATCTTTTTGATCTTCCATTAAGTTAATCACTGGGTGAGCACAGTTTTCATCCATTTCAGTTGAGCTAGCATCTTTATAGCCTAGAACATTTCTAGAAAACTCTACAACTGCCATTTGCATTCCTAAACAGATTCCAAAAAATGGAATGTTGTTTTCTCTTGCATATTGAACTGCTTTAATTTTTCCTTCAATACCTCTATCACCAAAACCAGGAGCCACTAAAATACCATTTAAGCCCTTGAGATGTTCGGTAACATTTCCTGGAGTTAGATCTTCAGAATGAATCCAACGAATAGTAACTTTGGTTTCATTAGTTGCACTAGCATGAATTAGTGCTTCTGTAATTGACTTGTAAGAATCTTGTAGTTCTACATATTTACCAATAAGACCAACTTCTACAGTTGATGTTGGGTTTTTATATTTATATAAGAAGTTGTTCCAAGCAGTTAATTGTGGTTGTTTCTCAGAACTAAGCTGTAATTTATTTAAAACTACAGTATCTAAACCTTCTTCAAACATTAAATTAGGCACGTCGTAAATAGTTGATGCATCTATAGATTGTATGACATCTTCTTTTTTTACATTACAAAATAACGCAAGCTTTCTTTTAATATCTTCAGAAATTTCATGTTCGGTTCTACAAACCAGCACATCTGGGTTTATTCCACTCTGCATTAGTGTTTTAACCGAATGTTGCGTAGGTTTTGTTTTAAGTTCACCAGCTGCTGCTAAATAAGGAATTAGCGTTAAATGAATAACAATTGCATTTTCTTTTCCTAGTTCCCACAATAATTGACGAACAGATTCTACATACGGCAATGATTCTATATCACCAACGGTTCCTCCAATCTCTGTAATAACAATATCATAATCACCTGTATTCCCTAAAATTTGAATACGATGTTTAATTTCATCAGTAATGTGAGGTATTACTTGAACAGTCTTCCCTAAAAACTCTCCTTTTCTTTCTTTGTCTATAACAGACTGATAGATTCTTCCAGTAGTAACATTATTGGCCTGAGAAGTAGGAATGTTTAAAAAACGTTCGTAATGACCTAAATCTAAATCAGTTTCAGCCCCATCATCTGTTACATAACATTCTCCATGTTCATATGGGTTTAAAGTTCCTGGATCTATATTAATGTATGGATCTAGTTTTTGAATAGTTACAGAAAATCCTCGTACTTGCAAAAGTTTTGCTAAAGATGCAGCTATGATTCCTTTTCCAAGCGAAGAAGTTACGCCTCCGGTTACGAAAACGTATTTGGTATTGCTCATGTTTTTCTTAGGTTTGAGCAAAAGTACTAACTCTTGTTTTTCTCACAAACAAAAACATCAAAAAACATCAAAAAACATTTAAAAATAAGCAAGAAAATAGGATTATTTCGAAGATTGAAAATATTTTTAATTTTTTTAGACATAGTATTTGTCAAAAATAAAAACAGTTGTATATTTGCGCACGCTTTTGACGAGGTGAAAATCGTCAATGAATAATCAAATAATAAGAATACTTTTTAAAAATATAGACAATGCCGAAAAGAACGTTTCAGCCATCAAAGAGAAAGAGAAGAAACAAACATGGTTTCATGGAAAGAATGGCTTCCGCTAATGGTAGAAAAGTATTAGCTCGAAGAAGAGCCAAAGGAAGAAAAAAAGTCTCTGTTTCATCTGAATCTAGACCAAAAAAATAATGATTAACAATTGTTAATAATATAGGTGTTGCTTTTTTAAGTAACACCTTTTTTTATACCTTCTATCGAAGTATTTTTACAAACAGAAAAACATTAAAACAGAATCATGCCAAAAAAAGAAGATTTAAAATCTATTTTAATCATCGGTTCAGGTCCAATAGTAATCGGTCAAGCTTGTGAGTTTGATTATTCGGGATCGCAATCTTTACGATCTCTTAGGGAGGATGGAATAGAAACCATTTTGATTAATTCCAATCCGGCAACTATCATGACAGACCCTTCAATGGCAGATCATGTGTATTTATTGCCCTTAACCACCAAATCTATCATACAAATTCTAAAAGAACATCCACAAATTGATGCCGTTTTACCAACAATGGGAGGGCAGACTGCATTGAATTTGTGTATAGAAGCAGATGAAAAAGGTATTTGGGAAGAGCATAACGTACGTTTAATTGGAGTAGATATTAATGCCATTAACATTACAGAAGATAGAGAGAAGTTTAGAGAATTAATGCTCAAGATTGGAGTTGGTATGGCTCCACAAGCAACTGCTACCTCTTTTCTAAAAGGAAAGGAAATAGCACAAGAATTTGGTTTTCCTCTATGCATTAGAGCTTCTTATACACTTGGAGGTGCTGGTGCAGCCATTGTTTATGAAGAGGAAGATTTTGATAAATTATTACGAAGAGGTTTAGAGATTTCTCCTATTCATGAGGTCATGATTGACAAAGCCATGATGGGATGGAAAGAATATGAATTAGAATTATTACGAGATAAGAATGATAATGTTGTTATTATCTGTTCTATTGAGAATATGGATCCTATGGGGATTCATACTGGAGATTCTATTACTGTAGCCCCAGCAATGACACTTTCTGACAAAACCTATCAGAAAATGCGTGACATGTCTATTAAAATGATGCGTAGTATTGGTGATTTTGAAGGAGGTTGTAATGTGCAATTTGCGGTATCACCAGATGCAAAGGAAGAAATTATAGCCATAGAAATTAACCCAAGAGTATCTCGTTCTTCTGCTTTAGCTAGTAAAGCAACAGGATATCCAATTGCTAAAATAGCAACTAAATTGGCTATTGGGTATACATTAGATGAGTTAGATAATCAAATTACAAAATCTACATCGGCTTTATTTGAGCCAACTTTGGATTATGTTATTGTGAAAATACCTCGTTGGAATTTTGATAAATTTGAAGGATCAGACAGAACTTTAGGATTACAGATGAAATCTGTAGGTGAGGTGATGGGTATTGGTCGTTCATTTCAAGAAGCATTGCACAAGGCAACGCAGTCTTTAGAAATAAAAAGAAACGGGCTTGGAGCAGACGGAAAAGGATATACCAGCTACAATCAAATTATAGACAAATTAACACATGCTTCTTGGGATCGTGTGTTTGTGATTTATGATGCTATTGCCATGGGTATTCCGTTGAGTCAGATATATGATATCACTAAAATTGATATGTGGTATCTGAAACAATACGAAGAATTATTTCAATTAGACAAAGAAATTTCTAAGTTTACCATAGATACATTAAACAAAGAGTTATTACTAGAGGCAAAACAAAAAGGCTATGGAGATCGTCAGATTGCTCATATGTTAGGATGTTTAGAAAGTCAGGTTTTCAAAAAAAGAGAAGAACAAGACATTCAACGTGTTTATAAGTTAGTAGATACCTGTGCTGCAGAATTTACAGCTAAAACACCGTATTATTATTCTACGTTTGAAAACAGGGTTGAAACTGCTTCGGGAGAAACGTATTGCCATAATGAAAGTGTTGTGACCGATAAGAAGAAAATAGTAGTCTTAGGATCTGGACCTAATAGAATTGGGCAAGGAATTGAATTTGATTATTGTTGTGTGCATGGTGTTTTAGCAGCTGCAGAATGTGGTTATGAAACCATTATGATTAACTGTAATCCAGAAACGGTTTCTACAGATTTTGATATAGCAGACAAATTATACTTTGAGCCAGTTTTTTGGGAGCATATTTATGATATTATCAGACACGAAAAACCAGAAGGGGTTATTGTTCAATTAGGAGGTCAGACGGCTTTAAAGTTAGCAGAGAAATTAACCAAATATGGTGTTAAAATTATAGGTACAAGTTTTGAAGCTTTAGACTTAGCTGAAGATAGAGGAAGTTTCTCTTCCTTATTAAAAGCCAATAACATTCCGTATCCAGAATTTGGAATTGCAGAAAACGCAGATGAAGCATTAGTCTTGGCAGATGAATTAGATTTTCCAATTTTAGTTCGCCCTTCTTATGTTTTAGGAGGTCAAGGAATGAAAATTGTCATCAACAAAGAAGATTTAATAGAACATGTTGTTGATTTGTTGCGAAGAATGCCAAATAATAAATTGTTACTAGATCATTATTTAGATGGTGCCATAGAAGCAGAGGCAGATGCTATTTGTGATGCTGATGGAAATGTTTACATTATTGGAATTATGGAACATATAGAGCCATGTGGTGTGCATTCTGGAGATTCAAACGCAACCTTACCAGCTTTTAATCTAGGTGACTTGGTGATGCAGCAAATTATAGATCATACACATACCATTGCTAGAGAACTAAATACTGTTGGGCTTATTAATGTACAATTTGCAATAAAACATGATATAGTATATATTATTGAGGCAAATCCAAGAGCTTCGAGAACTGTTCCTTTTATAGCGAAGGCTTATAAAGAACCCTATGTTAATTATGCAACAAAGGTAATGTTAGGAGAGAAAAAAGTAACCGACTTTAATTTTAATCCACAATTAGAAGGATATGCAATTAAACAACCTGTATTTTCTTTTAATAAGTTTCCAAATGTAGATAAGACATTAGGACCAGAAATGAAAAGTACAGGAGAAAGTATCTTGTTTATTGACAGCTTAAAAGACGATGAATTCTATAATTTATATTCGAAACGTAAGATGTATTTGAGTAAGTAATAACTTTTAAATTCATACACAACAAAAAAAGCAACCTTATTGGTTGCTTTTTTGTTGTAAATATATTTAAGTAGTAAGCATTTTCATCATAAATGATGCTTCAGGTATATTAAAGCTCTATATTAAGTAATTCACCACTTAATTGCAATACCGTTAATTCAGCTATTTTAGCAGCATATTTTGCCTGATTTCTATTCAATTCTGAGTTGATTAAATTTAATTGTGCTTGTCTAAATTCTATAGAAGTAGCTTGCCCAAGTTTGTATTTCTCTTGTGTTCTGTTAAAGTTATTTGTTGACGTAATAATATTGTTTTCCTGTACCTGAAAAATTGTCAATTTATTTTGATAATCATCCCAAGCATTGTTAAAATTACGTTCAATATCAATTACCATAGATTCTTTTTCTAAGGACCTATTTTCTAATTCAATTTTGGCATTGCTTACTCTTGTAGCTGTAGCACCACCATCAAATAAATTCCAGCTTAAAGAAAGACCTCCAGATAGACCTGTATTTGTTGAAACAGCTACAAATGAAGCGGCGTTGTTGTTTCCCTTATTCCATCCGTAAGACCCTGTTAGTCCTAGACTTGGCAGGTATCCAGATTTGTTGGCTTTGACTATAAATGTATTGATCATGATGTTCTTATCAAGCTGTAATAAATTTACATTATTTGACTTCACCTTGGTAGCTAAGTCGTTCTGATCAATATCTAATTTAAAATCTATAGTGGTATCTACACGAAACTCTGAAGAGATTACATTTCCTAAAACAACATTTAAATCACGCTTTGTATTCACCAATTGCTGTTTGGCATTAATTAGATTAATGCTGTCATTATTAATGTCTACTTGAGCATTTAATACATTAAGCATGGTTCCTTGTCCATATTCAAACTGATAGCTAGCTCTTGTAATTCTGTCTTTTGATACTGTCAATGTTTTTTCTAATACAGTAACATTTTCTGTTACTTGAGCCACATTATAATAAACAACATATAATTGAGCAATGGTATTTTCTATAGTTTCTCTTGCCTGTAATTCAGATAACTTATACGTTTCTTTTAACCTTTTGTAATCATAGTATCTACCCAACCCATCAAATAAGGTGTAATTTAAGTTGATGGATGCATTATAACGAGAACTTTTTGCGCCATTTAAAGCAGTTGATTCACCGTTGGCAAATTCAGCTTCAAGATTATCTCTATTAAAGGTGGCACCAGATGAACTTGTAACTGTTGGCAAATAACCAGAATTTAAAACACCTGCATTATTCTTTGCCTGTCTCTTATACACATCTCCGAGCCCACGAGACAGGCAGAAATCTCG
>OJIV01000526.1_pt1 | contig 15630 bp, 14 predicted proteins | sample 1595861 | NCBI WGS metagenome assembly OJIV01 (sample SAMN05416883, study PRJEB24817) | seawater metagenome | isolation source: Sea water | place: Canada:Atlantic | collected 2013-11
CGAGATTTCTGCCTGTCTCGTGGGCTCGGAGATGTGTATAAGAGACAGATACTATGGTCATATAATAATTAATGGAAATACTAATATCTGTCTTTACTAATATATGGCCTATGCTTTTGCTTTTTGGTGGTGCTTATATTTTTCAGAAATATCAATAAACAGTAAGGATAAGAAATGAAAAAACTCCTAGCTCTATTACAAAAGCCTAATGAATAAAGCCCCAACCTCTTTCTTACAAAGAATTAAGTTTATCGGACCAAGTATTATTGTGACCGGCAGTGTTGTGGGCGGTGGTTCTATTGCTCTGGCTCCCTTGCTTGGAGCGGCAACAGGTTTCACTTTGCTGTGGTGGCTTCTTTTAAGCCTTTGGAGTAAACCTTTAATTCAGGCTGAAATTAGCAGATACGTAATTGCTACCAATCAAACATTTCTAGAAGCCTTTTCTGACATGCCCGGTCCCAAGACAAACCTTCAAGGCAAAAAAGCCTCATGGTTAGTTTGGTTTATGTTTATAGGAGTCATACCTTCTATAGCTGGTATGGGCGGCCTTGCTGGAGCAGTAGCAGAAGCAGGGCATATGATGGTTCCTCTTTTAAGTGTTGAGGCTTGGGTCATAGCCTCTTGTTTTATTACCTGGCTCATTCTTTACATTGGCTCTTATCAATCTCTTGAGAAAATCTTATTGGCAATGGTTTTATTTTTCTCGGTGGTTGCATTGATTTTTGCTGCCTCTATGCAATCAACAACATATGCAATTACCAGTGAACAAATTTTTGCAGGGCTTTCATTTTCATTCCCATTTGAACATGCGGCACTGGCTATAGCCGTTTTTGGTTGGACCGGCATAAGTTATGGAGAAATCATGGCATACACCTACTGGTGCTTAGAAAAGGGATATGCAGATCACGGTGATGACAAAGAAGAGAAAAAGGCTTGGATTAAAGTTATGCAAACAGATGTTTGGGCCACAGTATTTTTTGTAACCATCGGAACTCTGCCATTCTTCCTTTTAGGGGCAGCTGTTTTACATACGCTTGGTCTCTATCCTCCTCCAGGAGGAGACATCATTCAAACCCTATTAAATATGTTTACAACAATTCTAGGGAGTTGGGCAAAATGGTTTTTTATTCCCTTGGCTTTCTTTGTGCTCTTTTCGACTTTACTCTCTGGCACAGCAGCCTTTACACGCACAATTTCAGATTATTTAATCTCTATGGGCTTGGTGGCAGAGCAAGAGAATACCCGTAGCTCATTAATTCAAATTACAGCATTTGTGATTCCAATGTTTTCAGCTATCGCTTATTTCTTGCTGCCCAATCCAATCACGCTCCTTTTAATTGCTGGTATATGGGCTGCCCTCGGACTTCCAATTATTAATATTGGTGCTTTGTACCTAACAAGCAAGCTTAGTAAGGAGCTTCAGCCCAAACCCATAACAAAACTAATACTTTGGCTCACTCTTATCCTGCAAATTTCAATGGCAATGATAATTTTATTTAGTGAGATGATTGGTTTTAGTTGAGCTTAGCTATTTAAAAGCACTCTTTAAAATGTCCGAAATTACCCCCAAGAATGTCCGAAAGTGATTCCCACACTTATGAATAACTTTTCTACTCTGTCAGTTCACTAATTATGTAAAAACTATATTTATATTCTGGGGAGAAATATTATGGATAACAAATACTTCAATTTTTATTTTTTAACTTTACTGGTAGTTTCTAGTAACACTTTTGCACAAGAGGATAAATCTTCTGAAACAGCTAATCAAAATAGTACAGTAGAAGAGGTTATCGTTACTGCAACAAAACGTGCTGAAAACCTACAAAATGTTCCAGTTGCTGTTACCGTATTTAATCCTCAAGTTATTCAAGAAGCTGGTATTAACGACCTGTCTGATATAGCCAGAATGACTCCAAGCACGCACATAACAAACACAAGACATCCATTTCAAACCCGATTAGCTATTCGTGGAATTGGAACATCTCAGAATGATCCTGCTTTAGAACCTTCAGTTGGAATTTTTGTTGATGGCATATCTTTAGGAAGAACTGGCTTGGGTACTTCTGATCTTGCAGACATAGCGCGCATCGAGGTTCTTCAAGGTCCACAAGGCACATTGTATGGAAAAAATACAAATGCTGGTGTTATAAATATTATAACTAAAAAACCTAATACTGAAGAAAATGAGGGTTACGTTGAGCTTTCATTAGGTGATTACGGGCTAAGAAAATATAAATTTACATCCTCTGGACCACTAACTGATAAAGCCGCCTATCGTTTTACACAAAACTTTAATCTACGGGATGGTTATTTTAAGAATTCAAATGGTCCTAATTCAAGCGATGAAGATACTTCAAATTTTCAATTTAAGCTGTATGTGCAGCCTAGTGATAAATTAAGTTATATATTTAGCGCATCTGATGTTAGGCGTAATACTGCAGGTGGTGGTTTTGACATTACACCTGGTGCTGCAGTTCAAGCTGAACTTGCTAATCAAGGATTACCGCTAAATGATACAGATCCATATAACTTTAGAGTATCAACAAGCCTTGATAGCTTGTTCGAAATGGATTCAGAACATCTATCACTAAGTGTAAATTATGATATGGAGAATGGAGGTACTTTAACCTCACTTACTTCATATAGTGATTATGAATACTTTGTACAAAATGATCCAGATGGCTCTCAATTAGACATACTAACAATGGGAACACCGGAGCGTAATGGTGGAAATAGTTTCACACAAGAAATCCGTTTAGATGCTGATATTAATGACTCTACTTATTATCAAGTTGGTCTTTACTATGAAGATAGAAGCACCTCAAGAAGTGGCGATTCAATAGTTGCTATTGGACGAGATGCGGCGGCTATTACAGGACCTGCATATTTAGGAGCTGCAGCTACTCTGCCTATTCCAAGTATAGGCCTTTATCCATTATTTACTTTTGCTGGTAAGCCAGGTGACTATATGAGTGGCTACAATGTATGGGATTCAGAAACTTTAGCTGCATTCGGTCAAATTACATGGAATGTTAATGACAATATGCGCATAACAGCTGGCGGGCGTTGGAGTGATGAGAAAAAAGATGCTAGCCTACTTACAGAAATTAATTCTGCACCATTAACTGCTAGGGAGCAGCAAATAAGAGGCTTGGTTATGTCTAATCCAAGGATACCAATGGCAGTAAAGGGCTTTATAAGCGCACCTTTTCTTGCAAGACTTGCTACACCAATTGATGAAGACTTCGCACGAGAAAGCAAGAATAATGATTGGTTATTAAAAGCAGCATATGACTTTGATGATAATATTATGCTTTATGCAAGTGCTGGTACAGGCACTAAATCTGGAAATTTCAATGGTGTTAATGGTCCCGCAATATCTAGAGAGTTTAAGGATGAGCACACCACTTCTTATGAGTTAGGTGTTAAATCAATATTACTTGATTCAACATTACGAATAAATGCAGCTGCTTTTCTTACAGAGGTTGAGGATCTTCAATTCCAGTCGCAAATAGCTGATTCAGGGTCTGCAGTTAGTAATGCTGCTGAAGCAGAAGCTTCCGGTATTGATTTGGCGATTCAATCTAAACCAATCGAAGGACTTACATTAGATCTAGGCGTTCTTTATTTAGATACATATGACAATATAAGGCCTGCACTCGAAGAGGGCGATGTAGAAAGTGTTTCAGCTTTACCTTTTGCGTCGAAATGGGCTGGTAATTTTGCTACGACTTTTGCTGTACCTTATGCAAATGGCATCTTATATACCAGAGCTGATTACATTTACCGAAGCGAACACGCATTATTAAATGGCGAAGATCATAGAAGAGAGATTAATGCTAGAGTCGGTTGGCGTAATGATAAATTTAATATATCGGCTTGGGGCAAGAACCTAAACGATGATCAGTACGCTTCAAATATTAATGGCTTACAAAAATGGAGTGGCAACCAAGCATATCTATTAGCACCGCCAAGAACATACGGAGTAGAAGTTCGTTACAGTTTTTAGTAATTAGTTATAAAGAAAAACGGTTAAGCAACAAATTCTACCCCCGAAGAGCTAACCGTTTTTCTAACTAATACCCTTTTTAATATCGCTGTGGCTTTAAAAATAACTAAACTATCCTCTTTAATCTAACCAAGAATACAGATTATTTCATTAGCCTTTAGCAGCCAAATATAATTAATTAAATTTAATAAAACTTAAGTCAAGTTAGTATGTTTGAGTCTATATTTATTTGGCGTTATTCCATTCCATCTAACGAATGCACGTCTGAAATTAACAGTTTCAGAATAAGAAAGTAGGTGTGCTATATCAGCAACAGTCAAAGTAGTTTTTGTTAAATAATCACGTGCCAAGCGATCCTTAACTTCATCAGCTATGATTCGAAAATTTAATGATTCTGCATTAAGCTTTCTCCTTAAAGTACGTTCACTCATATTTAAACGGTTAGCTACGCCTGTAATATCAAGGAATTTACCAGCAGACTGAAGTAACAAACGTCGTACTTCGGTTATTATTTTGTTGCCACCTGCAAGACTATTTAATATTTCTTCACATTGCTGAAGAAAAACTACATGATCTGAGATGTTAGCCGTTTTAACTGGAGTATCTAAAATAGTATCTGGTATATAAATTTGACTTCGTTCTGCATCAAAAGTAATTTTTGCACCGAAGATTTTTTTATAAATATTGGCTTCAGCAGGCATAGGAAAAGAAAATTGAATTTCGGCACCATCTAACCTTCCGAGGCATAGTGAATTAGCAATTCTTATGAGCTGAGAAAAAGTGAGCTCAGTAATAAGTCTCTGATGTGATAATGTTCCTATGTTGGTAAAATCTGGCCACAATAATAAACCACCTTTAGAACTTTCTGATTTCCAGCTTGGCTTAAAAAAGACTCTGCCGTAACGCACTAAAAGATCACTTGATTCTCTTAAGTTTGCACAACTCATTAAAGCAAAACCAAAGGTGCTATAACTTTCAATTCCTATTAGCTGTCCTAGTCTTAGCGCTATGTGATGATCATTTGTTAGTTTTGATGCAGTCTCCAATACAATTACTGCATTTAACCCATTGAATATATTTATATCTGCAGGCGCGATATTTAAATTAGATTCTCTTAAGAGCTGTTCTTGAGAAATACCATAATCTTCTAAAAGAGATATTAATTTACTATAACCATGACTAGCAAGTATGGCTTCTTCATGTATATTCATAATCCGACACTCCAAGAATAAGAAAAATGTTTTGACCGAAAATCATTCCCTTTAAATACATTGCCCAATATACTTTAATATTATTAACATGTATAAATATTTAATAATATTTAGCTCAGATGCATGGTATTTAGGACCCAATTCAATAAAAGTGTGTTTTTTATAAGCATTTTAATGCATACTTAAAAACCGTTAATAATAATTCTTAACTATGAATAAACTTAAATTCTTAAAAAAAATATTTCCAGTATTCATTCTCCCAATTCTAATTTCTTGTGGCGGCGGCGGTGACCCGACTCCTGCACCTATTCCAACTTACACAATTACAGCTTCAGCAGGAGATAATGGAGCAATTTCTCCAACATCAGTTACTGTCAATGAAGGCCAAACTGCCTCATTTAATATTTCTCCTGATAATGGCTATATTGTTTCAAGTGCTTCTGGATGCAATGGAACTCTAACTGACAACACTTTTATTACTGGCTCTATAACGAGCTCATGCTCGATCACAGTTTTGTTTGTTAAGTACATATCAACAGTCTTTGATACAACAGGATATGAACTTCCTTATCCTAATGATCTCTTGAGTGGTTTATGTGAAGAATCTGTACCAATTTTTACCTCTATTCTTTCGCCAGTAGATATAAACCTAGACTCCTATAATGATTTGATTGTTCATTACTGGTGTGGTCCTAAGGAATTTGGAGTTTATATCGATACCCCAGTCCCGGATGCAGTTGTTGCATTTAAAAACAATGGTGATGAAACTTTCACAATTGCTAACTCTGAAGTTTTTGGTCAAGAGGTTCTTAGCTTTGGAGCTGCAAGTAGAAAGGTTGTTGAAGCTGATTTTAATGGCGATGGATATTTAGATATTTTATATGCATTGAACAAAGAAGATGGAAGGTCTCAAGCTGGTGATGCGGCCGGAGCATCCAACGAAGCACCTCAGAGCATTCTTCTATCTAATGGCGATGGAACATACGCACCGGCGGATCTAGGCTATAGTGAATGGGTTCATGCTGTTGACGCAGCACAACTTCCATCAGGGAATTTTGATGCTGTTATCTCAGGCTTTCGTTCGCCTGATGTAAGAGGGTTCAGATACGAAGGCCAAGCATTTCAATCAGTAACAGATTACTCAAGTCCTGGGGGACCAGTTAATCGTTTTGGTGCAAGTACTTTAAAATTTCTCCCTGAATACACAATTGGCTCAGGCAGTACTTTAGCAATTTCTGATAGTGGAGATTGCGGTATTCAAGTTAATTTAAGTAGCTTTTCAAAAGCTAGCGGCGAATGGTTATTTAGTGACAAAACAGATTTTAATTGTCGAACTATTCAAAACGCATATGAAAGTTATACAGGAGAAGTTGGCGATTTACCTTTAGTCACTATAGATGGGCAAGATTACACCGGTGGTGGATTCGGCAACGATGAGTCATGTGCACTTGAGCTATCTCCTGGTGATAGACCTGTAGCAGTAGTCAAATATTCTGCGCAACCTATTGCAGGAAACTATGAAGAGGGAGTTGTTTATAAGCAAGGAGAGTTAACAGTTGAGAATAAGATAAATATTTTTGAAGTTAGTGATTCTGGTCTTGCTCTTAAAACTGGTGTTATCGAAGGCCATGATGTGAGTACATTATTTACATTTGGTGCCTGCAGAGATGTTAATAACGATGGCTATGATGACTTGGTGCTTCTTCAAAATGCTGGAGGTGGAGGGGAGGCAACGAATACAAGAAATAAGCCTATCGTCTATCTAAATGACAAAGAAAATCATTTAGTTAAGATGGATCTTGAGGGAATCCCTGAGATACCTGTAGGAGATAATAATTTTGATTACTTGATTCATGGCTTTTTAGCAGACATGAACGGAGATTCAATCGAGGACTTGGTATATTACAGGGCAAGTCGCAGCTACATAGACTCCAATGGTACTTTGGATCCTGATATGACTAACCTTATCAGAATATACTTAGGCAGAAAAAATCTTCAATAATAAAGTTAACTAATATTAATCAGATAATGCGCTATTAAGCTTGTAAACGACTTCATCGGTTAGCAACGAAGATGCATCTAGTGATTTGAGGTTCTGTTCTAGCTGGTCTAATTTCGAAGCTCCTAAAATAACAGTAGAGACATTTGGATTAAGAAGGCACCAAGCAATAGATAGGTTCGAAAGACTCACACCAAGTTCTTCAGCAATAGGCATTAACGAGGCTACTTTTTTCATTCTTTCTTTTGCTCTGTCAGATTCAATCATATGTTTTTTAAGCCATTCATATCCTTCAAGAGATGCCCTGGATCCTTCAGGAACTCCATTTAAATACTTGCCTGTTAGGGCTCCTGATGCAAGCGGCGACCATGTAGTCGTTCCCATGCCGTACTTCTCAAATATAGGAGCATACTCAACTTCAAATCTCTCTCTATCCAGAAGGTTATATTGGGGCTGCTCCATGGTTGGAGGAGTTAAATTATTATCTTTTGCAAACTCGTAGGCCTCTTGGATTTGGGCAGCAGACCATTCGGAAGTACCCCAGTATAGAATTTTTCCCTGAGTAATTAAATTATGCATGGCCGAAACAGTCTCGCCAATTGGTGTTTCAGGGTCAGCTCTATGACAGAAGTAGAGATCAAGATAATCAACCTGAAGTCTTTTAAGAGCTTGTTCACATGCCTCTGTGACATGTTTTCTACTTAGCCCCATTTGAGTTGGAAGTGGACTCTCATGAGATCCAAAAAATACTTTAGAAGATACACAATAGGAATCCCTCGAGTTATCAAGTGCCTTCAATGCCTTTCCCATAACTATTTCTGATAGACCCCTTTCGTAACCCTCAGCATTATCAAAAAAATTAATACCTGCATCCAAGCACTTGCCAAACATTTTTTCAGCTAAGTTTGGATCAACCTGTTTATTAAATGTCACCCATGATCCAAATGAAAGCTCTGAGACTTTAAGACCGGACCTGCCAAGATTTCTATATTTCATAATAAAATTTTCCTTATTATCTATGAACCAAATAAATGTAATTCATAACAATACAGTAACAGAAGACTAGAAAAACAAAAATCTATAGATAAAAAAATACCTAGAACGTTTTTTTATTTATAATTAAACCATGGCATCAGTAATCAATTTTCAAGATTTTAAAGAAGGCACTAGAGAAAAGTACGCCGATTATATTCAGCAACTTTTAGATGAGGCTTCAGATATATATGAAGATATTATTATCGACCTCGAGGAAAGAAAGGAAAATACCAAAGCGGATGTTGAGTTTATCTTTGGTGAATATCACCTTGAGGATAGTCAAAAAGATTGGACGGCAATGTGTGTTGATATGGATGAGATCTTCAACAAATATAGAACTAAGTATTCCCAAGACAAAGACTATTTAAAACTTCATGAAGAATACAAATCGTTAGAGATAGAATTTAAAGATCTATTCGAAGAGTATCTTTAAAGACTTAAATAGATTCAGCATTCAATTTAAGGGATACTATTTTTTGTTATGACCTAACTTTTTTATTTTATTTGCCTATAATGTACTCATCAATTTTTAGTTAACATATCAAAATCATGTCAAATAGATTCCATTTAGCAATCCCTGTAAAAAGCATCAATGAAGCAAAGACTTTTTATTGCGACCTTCTAGGTTGTGTGGCCGGGAACTCTGAAGAGGGTAAATGGCAGGATATTAACTTTTGGGGAAATGAACTAACTCTTCATGAGGCAGATACACCTTCCCACAAAGAAAGACATCATGTTGATATGGGAGCAGTATGCGTTCCTCATTTTGGTGTGCATCTTGATGAAGATGTTTTCATGACAATTAAAGAAACAATAACTAATAGCAAAGATGCTGGCTTCCTCGATGATCCTTATAGAAGGTTTATAGATGATCCAAGGGAACAAGAAACATTCTTTGTCGAAGATCCTAGTGGAAATGTTTTAGAGATTAAAACAATGAAAAATCCAGAAACCCTTTGGGAAGTTTAGTCTTTAATTCTTCTCAAATAGAGAATTCCAAACAGCAAAGTAAGTATTGTTCCAATAACTGCTCCTTGTGAGGAGTTGGCAATTTTCTTCCTAAAGTAAACACACTCAGCTGCGTGTATCCCAAGTAGAATAAGTATAAAGGTAGTAGCTTCCATCGTTTAAGTAGTTTATTTAAAGCGAATAAATTAACTCACCACAAATGTAAATGCAAATAAAAAACTATGTACAGAAATGATTTCTATGCATGTATGTTATTTGTAGTCACAGCTATCATTAGTAATTAATAGTTATACTATTATTAATATAATAAGTATTAATTTAAAGGGAGAATCACAGTGGAAAAAGTTTTAGTCACAGGCGCAACAGGTTTTATAGGCCTTCATTGTATTCAGCAGCTTCTTGATCAAGGATATCAAGTTAACGGAACGCTGAGGTCTATGAATAGAAAAGATGAAGTTCTGGAGTCTCTTGAGAGCCACAATACATCGGTAGAGCACCTATCCTTATTTGAAGCTGATCTTTTAAGCGATGATGGCTGGGATGCAGCTATTGAGGGATGTGATTACCTTCTGCATGTTGCTTCACCCTTTGTGCTTACAAACGAATCCCTAGAATTTTTTGTTAAGCCAGCAGTAGAAGGGGCGACTAGGGCATTAAAATTTGCTCAAAAACATGGTATTAAAAAAGTAGTTCTTACCTCCTCATTTGCTGCAATAGGCGACACCTTTGATGGAACTGAAAGTTTTGATGAGTCTCATTGGTCAGATACTACCAATGACAGAATGTCATTTTATTCAGTTAGTAAAACTTTAGCCGAGCAAGCGGCCTGGAATTATGTAAAAGATAATAATGTTGATTTTAAGCTTTCGGTAATTAACCCAACTGCTGTTTGTGGACCATCTTTATCTAAGGACATTGGCATATCTAATGCCTTGGTCCTAAGGATGTTAAACGGATCAATGCCAGCTTTGGCGAAAATCCATATTGGATATGTGGATGTCAGGGATGTTGCAAAGGCACACATACTTGCCATGACTAACAGTGCATCAGATGGAGAGAGGTTTATAGTTTCAGAAAAAGAAATGTGGCTGCATGAGTCTGCAAAAGTATTAAATGATAATGGGTATCAGGCACCAACAAAAGTTATGCCTAATTGGTTGGTAAGATTTATCGCAATATTTAAAGGTGACATGGTTGCTATATCTAAAATGGTTGGTAAAAACAGAGACTGTCACAGCACTAAGGCTAAAGATGTCCTCGGTTGGGATCCTAGGCCAGCAGAAGAATCAATCCTAGATACCGCAAAGCAAATCAAAGAATTTAACTTAATCTAGCCTGTTAAATAATTCCTGGAATAATTGCTTTTCTATTTTCTGGGTAATCCTCAAAATTTTCTTTATACCACCTATGGTGAGTTAGAGCTCTTGGGAAAAGGTTAGCAATAGTCCAAGCAAGAAATACTGCTCCAGAAATACTCCAGGTTAAAATGGCCCATCCAGCCCATTCAATTATTTCTCCAAAATAGTTTGGAGAATCTATGTACTTGTAAAGAAATTTACTTGGAAGATGATATCCAGGGCCTTTTTCTTTTCGAAGATTAACCATTATGTAATCCGACCTTATATTAATAAACATACCCATAATAAATAAGCTAAGACCAAGAATAAACACATTGCTAGTGAGCCAATCTTGAGAATATTGTGTGAAATAGAAGATCCCAAAAGCCTGAACACATACATTTATTATATTAAAGAAGAATGCAGACATGGCTATGCTCAGAGGCATCTTGGGGTTGGTCATATCTATAACAAAAGGGTAGATGAAGCTCCTATGTATATAGTGCGTAAGCCAGATAGCCATAAAAACTATATGCACCAGGTCTAAATCGTTTCTTGCAATCAAACCAAAGACTATCATTAAAATAACACATGGTGATTCCATTAAAACCCACCCGAGCCTAGCTGAAATATTCATCCCCCAGCCACTTCGAATATGTCTTCCGTAAGGAGCGCTAACAAAAAACAAATACACAAAAGTTACCGCAGCAACGAGAACCCAGAAAATAATAAATACATTAAACAAACTCATACTAAAAAAATGCCTTTTCAATTTACTTTGAATTAAGTTTACAGCCATCAAACTAAATCATAAACTAATTAGAGTAGCGAAAAAGAGGTGTCTATAATGAAGGCTTATGATTTTGTAATTTTAGGAGCAGGTTCTGCCGGTTGTGTGTTGGCGAACAGGTTAAGTGCAAACCCAGACTTTAATGTCTGTCTAGTCGAAGCTGGATCAAAGGATACTGATATTAGATTACATGTACCCTTAGGATTCGCATTTCTTGGTGATAAGAGTAAGTACAGTTGGGCCTACAATACTGAGCCTCAAAAAGAATTTGCAAAGGTTACTATTCTTGAGCCAAAGACTGCGGTAGTTGATTCTACTGGTGGGACTCATGAATTTGAAAATGAAGTTGAAGAGCATAGAAAAGGCTATCAACCAAGAGGGAAGACGCTTGGAGGCTCTAGTTCTATAAATGCAATGTTATATGTTAGGGGCCACAGATGGGATTATGACCATTGGTCTGAACTTGGAAATGAAGGATGGTCTTACGATGAAGTTCTACCTTATTTTAAAAGAGCGGAGCATAACGAAATGCATGATAACCATTTTCATGGCCAAGACGGACCTTTAAATGTTTCAAAAATTAACCATAAAAATACGCCAACAGATGATTTCGTAAAAACAGGGTCATCAATTTTTGGTTACAACGATGATTTCAACGGAGAACAGCAAGAAGGCATAGGCTACTATCAGACCACTCAAAAAAATGGCAAGAGATGCAGTGCTGCCAAAGCTTATTTAGTCCCTATTAAAGATAGAGATAATCTTACAGTTCTAACTGACACCCATGTTAAACAAATCATAACAGAAGGCGATACCGCTACTGGGGTTGAGTGCATAGATAGTGAAGGCAATTCGTTTACTATAAATGCAACAAAAGAAGTCCTGCTATCATCAGGCGCCTTTGGTTCGCCTCAAATTTTATTACGATCAGGTATTGGCCCGGCTAATGAAATAACTAAGCACGGAATAGAGCACAAGGTTGACCTACCTGGGGTGGGAAAGAACCTACAAGATCACATAGATTATCTTTCAGTTCATAAATATAACTCTATAGCTCTTATTGGTTTCTCATTAAGATCTATATTTTTTGTATACCCTTACGAGGTTCTTAAGTACATCTTTACCAAAACAGGCTTATTTACTTCGACAGTTGCTGAAGCCGGAGGCTTTATTCGCTCAAGAGGTGATTTAGAAATACCTGATATTCAATTACACTTTGCTCCAGCTATGGTTGTGGATCATGGCAGACAAAGTGTTTGGGGTCACGGTCTGAGCTGTCATTCTTGCTTGCTAAGGCCTAAATCTAGAGGAGAGGTCACATTAAGATCTTCGGATCCAATGGAAGACCCAAAGATTGATCCAAGATTTTTATCCCACCCAGATGATGTAAAGGATATGGTTGAAGGCTATAAAAAAATGATGAAAATTTTAAACAAAGAACCTTTCTCTAAATACACAAGCCAGCATGTCCAAAGACCTGTAGATTTAAGTGATGATGCGGATATAGAGCAAGCCATAAGAGAAGATGCTGATACTGTTTACCATCCGGTAGGAACTTGTAAGATGGGCAGTGATGACATGGCGGTTGTTGATAGTAATTTAAAAGTTCATAAGATGAAGGGGTTGAGAGTTGTAGATGCTTCTATCATGCCGACTCTTGTTGGCGGGAATACCAATGCACCTACCATAATGATTGGTGAGAAGGCTTCAGATATAATTTTAAAAGAGTGGATTTAGAATGAAATTACCCTTATTAATAGTAACTATGTTTTCAATTCTTTCTTTATCAGCAGGAGATGTTCTTGTCATAGATGTTCGCACACAAGGCGAGTGGGATTCAGGTCACCTTGAAAATGCACAACATATAGAGTGGCAAAATATACTTAAACTGTCAGAAACAGCCTCAAAGGACCAGGAAATTTATCTTTATTGCAGAAGCGGAAATAGATCGGGAAAGGCTGCTAAAATTCTCCAAGAAAATGGTTTTAAACAAGCTATCAACGCTGGTAGTATTTCCGAGGCAAGCGATTTACTTAATTTAAAAATTATAGATTAAGCATTCTTTTAAATACATTCGTAATTTAGATACTTCTTATGTTTACACTGCATACATTAATGTGTATTATCCATCCTGATTAATGTTTGCAGTGCAAACATCGTTATAATTTACTACATAAAACTAAGAGGTTTAAATGAAAAATATACTATTGATAGCTCTTGCTACAACACTTCCAGCATTTGCTGCTGATATGGACTTCACACCAAAGGCTGATATTTCCCTTTCAGGAAAAATCGCTACTGTGAAAAACTCAAAAAAATACAGATCGGTTGAAGCCTGTCAGGCACTTTGTTCATCAAGAACATCCTGTGCTGCGTTTACTCTTGATATCTCAAAAGGAAGCTGCACTATTTTAAAAAGCATTACTAAAGAGACAGTTAATACAAATGCTGTATCGGGTATTAAAAACTAGTCTTAAGTTCGTTTAACAAAAAGGTCTTATACAGGCCTTTTTTTATATCTAAATTTTTTCTAAATGTTTACAATAATTTTATGAAAAAATTAATCAATTTTTTTAAAAAATCTGAAAAGAAAAAAATTATTTCTTTTGACGGTGGTGGTGTCCGTGCTATCGCTGGTCTGGTATTTCTACGAAAGCTCGAAGCTGAAATGGGCTCAAAGATATTTGATTCCTTCGATATGTTTATTGGAACAAGTGCAGGAGCATTCAATGCAGCATGTTTTGCTTGTGACGGTCTTTCTGCTGATGAAGTAAAACGATACTGGTCTAAGGATTACTTAGATAAAATTATGAAAAGTTCTTTCTTCTGGGACAAGGCTTCACTAATTCAAGCACGACCAAGATACGAAAATGATGGAAGGGTAGACGTTCTTAATGAAATATTTGGAAGCAGATCCTTGTCTGAATCTTCAAAGCCAGTCATCACCCTTTGCTATGATATTGAAAAAAGAACTCATGTCATTCATAGCAGTCACAGAACTCCAGAAATAACTTTTATTGATGCAGTCTCATCGTCAAGCGCAGCCCCAATGTATTTCCCTCCTTATAAAACTCAAAGCGGATCTTGGATGATAGATGGTGGCGTTGTTACAAATAACCCCGTATTGGTTGGAGCCTCTCATGCAAAAGAATTCTTTAAAACCGATGATATCAAATTTCTTAGTATAGGAGCAGGACTTAATAAGCAAAAGATAAGCGGGGAGACAGCCGCATTATGGGGAGGGGTTGGCTGGTTAAGAAATGATCTAATGGCCATGATGTTAGATTCAGAAATTCATGACACACTTGCACAAGATGTCCTTGGTAAAAACTATTTAAGAATTAATTCACCAATAGGAAAGATTAATAAAATTCTCGATGATGACTCAGAATCAAACATTGAAAAAATTCATTTGATGGGATTAGAGTGGTGGTCTGAGTTCGGAGAAGAAACCATCCAATTTCTTAAAGATTGAAATATTGCTGTTTTAATTCGTTTTTTGATGTAAGATAGTTTTTTTTTTATTAAATGGATATTATGAATATATATGTTGGAAACCTATCTTGGGGCATGAGCGACCAAGACCTAGAAAATCTTTTTGCTGAACACGGAACTGTTACTTCGGCTAAAATTATCACTGATAGAATGACTAATCGTTCTAGAGGTTTTGGTTTTGTTGAAATGAGTGACGGAGCTGAAGGAGCTATTGCAGCTCTTAATGATACAGATATCGAGGGTAGAAAGTTAGTAGTTAACGAATCTAAGCCTCGTGAAGATTCAAGATAAGTAATCACTTAATCTTATAATATACAAATTACAAAACTCATTCTCTGCCTAGCAGGGTATGAGTTTTTGTATATTTTCACTCCCATAAATTTTTTCCCTAATTTGTAAACTATTTACATTTTTTTTTATCCTTTCATATTACTTGACTTTTAAGCGTCAGAATTGTTAAATCACGGCTTAAGTTGGTTTTTAAGCCGACCTATATTAATAAATACGGGGAAAACAATGAATAAATTTTTACTTTCACTAATGGTAATTTTACCTCTTTCTACTTTTGTAGCGGCTCAAGAAGCTAATGAAGAAGAAACTGTTGAAGAGGTTGTTACTACAGGTATCAAATCTAGCTTAAAAGATGCTATTGATATCAAACGAAACAATGTTGGTGTAATGGAAGCTATTACAGCTGAAGACTTCGGTAAATTTCCAGATGGAAACTTAGCTGAATCTCTCGCAAGAATAGCCGGAGTTGCTATTGATAGAAGTAATGTTGAGGG
>OJIV01000528.1_pt1 | contig 15579 bp, 14 predicted proteins | sample 1595861 | NCBI WGS metagenome assembly OJIV01 (sample SAMN05416883, study PRJEB24817) | seawater metagenome | isolation source: Sea water | place: Canada:Atlantic | collected 2013-11
ACGAGATTTCTGCCTGTCTCGTGGGCTCGGAGATGTGTATAAGAGACAGCGGTGACAGCGCCGGAGGCCGGATGGAGCGTCGCGGCCTTTCCTACAGCGGAGCGCAGCGCCGAGGAGGAGCTGGACGTCTTCCTTCTCTCCGGTTCAAAGAGCACCATTCGCTTCGACGGGCCCGCGGACGCGGACTGCGTCTACCTGGCGTTCACCGACGCCGCAGGCGCCTTCTCCGAGGTGCAGGAGCACTGTACTCCGGACGATCTGGAGTACGACACCGGGCTGGAGTGGTGCGACTTTGAAGACGACCAGCGGCGCGTTGGCGGAGGCTGCTCTAGCGGCAGCAGCCCAGCAGGGCTTCTCGCAGGCGTACTCGGTCTGGTGGGCCTGCTCCTGCGGCGTCGTCGCTGAGGGGAGACCCGGACATGGGCCAGCGGGTTACGCTCTCGCGCCCATATTTAGCAGGAGCGCCCACATGGCCAACCCCGTCGCCGTCTTTGACACCTCCGAAGGCATCATCCGCGCTGAGATCTACGAGGCTGAGATGCCCATCACCGCGGGCAACTTCATCAAGTTGATCGAGCAGGGCTACTACGACGGCCTGCACTTCCACCGCGTCATTCCTGGCTTCATGTGCCAGTTCGGCTGCCCCAAGTCCAAGGACCCCAACGCCCGCGACGCCGGTACCGGTGGCCCTGGCTACAACATCCAGGACGAGTTCCTGGAGACCGCCAAGTTCTCCAACGAGCCCGGCACCCTGAGCATGGCCAACACCGGCCGTCCAAACTCCGGTGGCAGCCAGTTCTTCTTGAACACCACCCACAACGCCTTCCTGGACTGGTTCGACCGCAGCACCCCCAGCCAGCACCCCGTGTTCGGCAAGGTGACCGAGGGAATGGACGTGGTCAAGAAGCTCGAAGGCTTTGGTAGCCGCTCCGGCAGCACCTCCAAGGCCCTCAAGATGAACAGCGTGACCCTCGAGCGCTGAGTCAACTCAGGCACGCAGAACAGGGAGGCTCCTTTTTTGGAGTCTCCCTGTTTTCGTTTAGGGTGACCCAATGAAACCCCTCAAGCCCGCTTTGGTTCTCGCTGTGGTGGCCTCGCTTGTGCTCATTGTGGGCGCAGCTTGGGTCAGCTTCGAGAAGGACCCACCCCCGGTGAAGCAGAACGCTGAGGAGATCTTCCCTGAGCGTCCAGTCGTAGAGGCGAAGATCAAATCGGGCAAGGCAGAGGCGGAGATCAGCCCGCCGCACCCCTTGGCCGAGGGCCGAACGCCCCTCCAGCAGGCCATCTCCGCCCTGTCCGCCGCCCCCGAGGGCAGCTTGTCTCCAGCCGAGGAAGACAAGGGCTTCACCGAGGTGATGGCCGCCCGCAAGACCCTGCTCGCGGACATTGAGGCCTTGGAGAGCCAGGCAGAAGGGCTCCCCAATGCGGAGGCTGAGCCCCGATACCTGGCCGCCGCAGAGGGCCGCACCGAGCTGGCCGTGAGCATGGTGGAGTTGCCCTACCCCAGCTACCTAAGCGAGGGCCAGATCCTAGTCTACACCCACGGCGTGCTGGACAATGCCCACAAGGAGCTGGACGAGGCCCAAGAGGCCTTGGAGCGGGCAGGGGAGGGAAGCGCGCAAGAGGCGGCCTGGACCCATCTGGAAGGAGTGCGCGAGGCTTTGGAGGACCAACGACCCCAGGAAGACCATGGACTGGAATGACTTGAAGCACTTCCTGGCCCTCTCCCGTACCGGCTCCGTGCGGGCTGCAGGGGCCTCGCTTGGGGTCAGTCACTCCACCGTGCTGCGGCGGGTTCAGTCTCTGGAGACGGAGCTCGGCACGCGGCTCTTTGATCGCTCGCGCGACGGCTTCGCTCTGACTCTGGCCGGGCATGAGATGGTCACCACAGCCGAGGCCATGGAAGCCCAGGTCGCCGAGCTGGCCCGCAGCCTGAGTGGACGCGATGAGCGCTTCGCCGGACCGGTGATGCTGACCTGCTGCGATGTCTACATCTCCGACCTGCTCATTCGGGAGCTCACGCCCTTCCTGGAGGAGTTTCCGGAGATCGAGCTGGGCATCAGCAACGACTCTCGCAGCTACGATCTGTCCAAGCGCGAGGCCGACGTGGCCATTCGCATCTTGGCCCGCGGAAGCAGCCCCCCAGAGCACCTCATCGGGCGTCGCTTGGCCCCCGTCACGGTCTGCAGCTACGTCGCGCGCGCCCATGAGAATCGGGACCCCAAGGTGGATGAGGGCCGCGCCAGGTGGGTGGCCTTCGATGACCGCAGCTTCCTCACGGAGATCCTCAAGACCTCCTGCTACAGCCAGCTGCCTCAGTGGGGTTCGGTGTCCTCGCTGCCACTGGCGGTGCAGGCCACGCGCGCCGGATTGGGGATCTGCAAGCTGCCCACCTATGTTGGAGAGATGGAACACTCGCTCCGTCGCCTGGACCCACCGGAGCTGATTCATGTCGCAGACCTCTGGCTGCTCTCCCACACGGACCTCAGGGACAACGCCCGACTCCGAGAGACGCGTCGCCGAATCGTGTCTGCCTTCGAGGGCCACATGAGCGTCTTTGATGGCACGCACCCATGCGGTGCATAATCGCACCATGCATGTTGCATGAGTGAACCATAGTCTAAAGGGGCAAGACGGAGCCCCCATGAGCACCCAGACCCTGACCCCAACTCACTCCCCAGCGCCCGCCACGGATCCCAGCTTCTGGGACCAGATCGCCGACGAGTACGCGGCCAAGCCCGTTGAGGATCCGGAGACCTTCACCAAGAAGGTGAAGCACACGATTTCCCTGATGCCGTCAGAGGCCACGGTCTTGGATCTTGGCTGCGCCACCGGCTCACTCTCCCTGCGCCTTGGGGCACACGCCCACCAGATCCACGGGGTCGATCTGTCCAAGGAGATGGTGCGCATCGCCCGGCACAAGGTGCGGGAGGCCGGCCAAGAGCACCTGCACTTCCACGTTGGGACCTTGACGGAGCTGTCCTGCGGTGGGGACCTGCCCTTTCGGCCAGCGTCCTTCGACGTCATCACCGCCTTCAGTCTGCTGCACCTGGTGCCCGACCGGGAGCGCACCTTGGCGCAGGTCTACGCGCTGCTCAAGCCGGGCGGTGTCTTCGTCTCCTCCACGGTCGCCCTGAAGGACACCTGGATCCCCTACGCGCCCATCATTCGGGTGATGCAGTGGCTGGGCAAGGCGCCCTACATTCAGCTGGTGGGCAAAGAGACGGTGCTTGAAGAGCTCCAGGCCGCCGGCTTTGAGAGCTTCGTGCAGCCCATTCCGGAGCTGAAGAAGAGCACGCTGTTCGTGAGCTGCCGCAAGCCACTCTGAGTCCGCCCAGAGAGCTCAGCGCTTGTAGGCCTTGACCCAGTGGCTGACCTCAAAGCCAGCCCGGGTGGCGTTCCTCTGGGTCGGACCATCGGGCTCCGAGCCGATCAAGGCGTACTCAGCCCCTTGCCCTTGGGCGATGCGGAGGCGCTCTGTGATGAGCGCGGTCTGCAGACCTCGTTTGCGGAACTGGGGCAAGGTGGCCCCTCCGAAGAGCACGGCGCTCTGCTCGTAGAACTCCACTCCGCCGCTGCCAGCGAGGGCTCCCTCCCAACAGACCAGCAGGCAGACGGCCCGTGGGGAGCGGGCCACGCGCAGGGCAATCTCGATGGCACCGTGGGAGGGCGTCTCGTGGGGGCGGAAGCCCTCGCACTGGGCTTGGACCCACTGGTCGAGGTGCTCTGGGTTCTCGGGGTCCACGCGGATGAAGGAGATGGGACCTGGGTCCTGGGGGGCTGCTTCCCCGAGCGCCCGAACTAGGACCGTGTCCACATCGTAGGCCCGGAACCCCATCGAGGTCAGGCTGTCCAGCCAGCCGGGGTCTGCACCCTGCGGCACCTGGAGGCGCGGCACCCGGCCGCGGGAGACGTAGTAGTCGACGAGCCTTTGCAGCCGTCCCACCGGCTCAGGGCCATGCATTCCCAAGCCCACGGCGTAGTCCGCCCAGGAGCCCAGTGTGTCGGCGACGAGCCATCCCTGGCCTAGGGCTTGGCCGCTTGGACCGCCCACTTCTCGCATGACCTGGACCATGCGGGCTGCGTCCCGGTGGACGATGTCGCGCTTTGGCGGGCGCACCTAGAACTTCTCTGCGCTGGCCCGCTCCAAGATGACTTCGTACTCGGGGGGGTAGGGCGCCTCCAGCAGGCAGCCGGGCTGGATGTAGGTGTAGATGTCCGCGTAGGTTCTGACCTGTACCGGGCTCACGCGGCGGTGGATGTGGTGTGGGCGCAGATCGTCGGGGTGTGCGATTCCAGCAGCGCCGAGCAGCTCCATCAGGCTGTGCACGGTTCCGTGGTGGTAGTTGGCGACCCGAGGCACCTTGTCCTCGACGACGAGGCCTTCGACCAGGTGTGCTTTCTGGGTCGCGACGCCAGCGGGGCAGTCGTTGTTGTTGCAGCGCAACGCTTGAATACACCCCAAAGCGAACATCATGCCGCGTGCCGAGTTGCACATGTCGGCGCCGGCTGCGAGGCGCACGGCCATGTCAAAGCCGGTGACCACCTTGCCGCTGGCGATGATCTTGAGCTGGTCTCGGAGACCAAAGCCGACCAGCATGTTGTGTGCGCAGGACAGTCCGTCTAGCAGCGGCATGCCCATGGCGTTGGAGAACTCGATGGGGGCCGCGCCAGTGCCGCCTTCGCCGCCGTCAATGGTGATGAAATCAGGGATGATCCCGGTCTTGACCATGGCCATGCAGATGCCTGCAAACTCAGACGGGGCACCGATGCAGAGCTTGAATCCAACGGGCTTGCCGCCGCTGCCATCCCGGAGGACCTGGATGAACTCCAGGAGGCCGGTTGGGGTGGAGAAAGCCAGGTGTGCGGGGGGCGAGTTCACGTCTTGGCCCATGGGCACGCCGCGGATCTCCGAGATCTCCTTGGTGACCTTTTTCGCGGGCAAGATGCCGCCGTGGCCGGGCTTTGCGCCCTGAGAGAGCTTGAGTTCGATGACCTTGACCGAGGGTCGCGATGCGTTCGCGCTGTACTTCTCCAGGTCAAAACCTCCGTCCGCTGCCCGACAGCCGAAGTAGCCGGTGCCGATCTGCCAGATCAGGTCACCGCCGGGCTTGAGGTGGTAGGGCGAGATGCCCCCCTCGCCGGTGTTGTGGGCAAAGCCACCCTGCTTGGCGCCGCCGTTGAGGGCCAGGACGGCATGGGTGCTCAGGCTGCCGTAGCTCATCGCGCTGATGTTCAGGAGCGAGCTGGCGTAGGGCTGCTTGCACTGGCTGTTGCCCAGGGTGATGCGGGGTGGATGCTCGGGGGCCTTGATGGGCGCGATGCTGTGGGCCATCCACTCATAAGAGTCCCCGTAGACCGCCAACTGGGTGCCGAAGGGGACCGTGTCGATCTCCTTCTTGGCGCGCTGGTAGACCACGGAGCGCTGCTCCCGGGAGAAGGGACGGCCGTCGGTCTGACGCTCGATGAAGTACTGCTGGATCTCGGGGCGGATGGCCTCGAATGCATAGCGAAAGTGACCCAGAACCGGGAAGTTCCGCAGGATCGCGTGGCGGTCCTGGTACATGTCGTGGAGCCCGAGGATGCTCACCGGAATGGCGACCAGCTCGGCCCACCAGACCATCGGCCAGAACTGGGCCAGCAGGACGATGAGGGCTTGGGTGAACAGGACCAGGATGAGGAAGAGCGTACGCATAGGCAGAGTCTACGTCGGACCGGGGACTGCGCGGGCTGAAGGGTTTAGCAATCCGGTCTGGAGACAATGAGGCTCCTCTCTCCCATCTCATCCGCGCTCACAGACAGCTCGTAGACGACTCCGTCGCCGGGGCTGAGGGTGACCAAGGGGATTCGAAGCACACCGTCCTCTGTTGCGGTGCCTTCGTAGGTCATCTTGGACGGGCCCCAGCTGGGGTCGATGTGGGAGCCCAAGGCTGGCTCGATCAGGGGCCTGACCTCGACGCGGATCTGGGTCTCAGCGGGCACTCGCACAATCAGCTCTTGGGGGGCAAAGAGCGCTGACGCGGGCCCTTCCTTCTCTCCCCAACTCTCACAGCTCTGGCTCCGGTCGAAAGGGTCGATTCCTAGGACCAAGCTTGCCTGTGTGCCCTTGGGCACCTTGCGGTAGTCCACCTCTTGAGCGCTCAGGTAGCAATAGGGTCGGTCCGCCAGTTCTTGGGCCTGAATAAAGGCCAGCTTGGCAGGGCTTCCGGTGCAGAGGGTGGCCACCTCGATGCGGTCTGGGGTCCATGGTCCCCAGGTGTCCTCTGGGTCTCCCAGTTGCTCCATCATGAGGTCGTTGACGATCAGGACCTGGGATCGGTCTTCGGTGAACCAAGGGACCCAGCCCAAAGGCGTTTGCTCCTCATCCCACATTCTGGCGATCTGAATGAAGCGCCCGTCCACGTCCAAGACCGAGTAGGGGACCCCAGATTTGGCCTGCCGACTTGAGCTGGAAGAGCAGCCGGGGCTCTGGGTCAGGCTCTTCGCCGCCTTGGTGGAGAGGATGACGGACTTGTAGGAGAAGACGGCGCTGTGGGTGTGTTCCACCAAGCCCGTGGTCTCTCGGATGTACCAGGTCTCTCCTGTCTTGAATGGCACCACCTCGATGGGAAGGGTGCCTGGCTCGGTTCGTGTCCCCAGGTACATGCTCTGGTTCTCCCCAGGCCAGAACACAGGTGAGAGCTCTTGGGTCTGCCGGTCACTCAGCGTGATCACGGGGTCGTCCTGCAGGGTGATGGTCTGGCTGGGGCCGATGCTGGTGTTGTGGAGGGTCACCCCCTCCTCGGTGAAGGGACTGATCTGGACCGAGACCAAGCCGCCGCCAAGCTTTTGGGCGAAGGCCGCGTTCTGACTTTCGCACTCGCTCTGGGCGAGGGCAGGGGCTGTGAGCAACGAGAGCAAGAGCATCTGAGGGCCTTGGAGTGGGGCTTCAACAAAAGGCTGGGAAAGACACACCAAACTGCTGCACCTGATCCCCAGCTCGGATTCGAACCTCGAAGAGGGTCAACGCGCCGCTGTTTAGCTCGGCGATGGGCACCTCCAGCACCTGGCCAGGTGTGACAGGGCTTGCGTAGACCTGGGTCCATTCTCCCCAACCCTCAGAGAGGAAGTTGTTCTCTTCGATCTTTCCGCGCAGCGGGCGGGAGTCGATCGCCACCCTCTCCGCGCCGGTGATTCGCAGGAAGAGCTGGGGTACTTGGGTGGATGTCGGTGCCACAACACCCGGGTAGCCGGCCTCCGAGCACCCTTTGGCCACCTCGTAGATGTCAGCATGGATGCGGGGAATGCTCGGACCCCAGCGCTCGGCGTCTTCGGCGCTCTGCGCTCGCGGGGGCTGCAGGTGCAGGGTACACGCCGGGCCGTCGTGGCTCTGGCCAGGGGTCAGGAAAGGGAGCCCCTGTGCCGGGCCGGTACACCGGTTGGCCACCTCCAGAGTGGTGGACGCCTCTGCGATGGGTTTGGCCGCACCGAGCTCGGCTGCGGCCGGGGCCTGCTGGGCGTTTGAGGCTGGGGCGCCTGAGAGCAAGGCGCAGATCAGGATGGCGAGCATGGAACAACCCGGTTGGCCCTCACTCTACGGCAGTCCGTGAATCATATTCACAAACTGCGCGAAATCAGCCCTTCAAGAAGCCCTTCTCCACCAGGTAGTCCACGACTTGCTGCGCACAGGCGTCCACGTCCTGCTCGGCGGTCTTGATGCGGATCTCTGGGTTCAATGGGGCCTCGTACGGGGCATCAATGCCGGTGAATCCCTTGATCTCGCCGGCACGAGCCTTCTTGTAGAGCCCCTTGGGGTCACGGGCCTCGCAGACCTCCACCGGGGTGTCTACGAAGACCTCGATGAAGGCGCCCTGGGGGAGCTTCTCGCGGCAGGCGTTTCGGCCGGCCCGGTAAGGGGAGATGAAGGCGGTGCACACCAGAATGGAGGCGTCGGCGAAGAGCTTGGCGACCTCTGAGATGCGGCGGATGTTCTCCTTGCGGTCCTCTGGGGCGAAACCCAGGTCGGAGTTCAGGCCGAAGCGCACGTTGTCGCCGTCCAGTCCGTAGACAAAGGCCCCGCGCTCCAGAAGCATCTGCTCCACTCGGCGGCTGACGGTGCTCTTGCCCGAGCCGCTCAGGCCGGTGAACCACATTACGGCGCCCTTCTGGCCGGTGGCGGCGCTGCGCTGCTCGGCGCTGACGTTGGCGTCGTGCCAGGTGATGTTCTCGGAGGTGGGCTTGGCCATGGGGACATCCAGCTTGGTCCCCGTCCTTAACCGCTCAGGCCGTCCGCAACCGTGTGTCCTACGTGCAGGCCCATGGCCATGACGGTGACTTGGGGGTTCACGCCCAGTGCCTCGGGGAAGGTGCTGGCGTCTGCGACGTTCAGATTGTCCCAGCCCCAGACGCGGCCGTGCACATCGAGCACCGATGAATCGGGGTCGGCTCCGATGCGGCAGGTGCCCATGGGATGGGAGCTTGTGGTCATGATGCGGTGGAAGGGCACTTCCTCGTGGAGCTCGGCGCGTACCTGGTCCATGTCGCGCACCAAACCGGCTCCGGCCACGGGCAGAACCAGGTATTCGGCGCCGGCCGCGAAGAAGACCTCGGCGACGGCGGTCAGGCCCCGAAGCAGGGTCTTGCGGTCTCCGTCTCCGAACTCGAAGAACACCCCGTCCTCGGTCACGCGCGCCTCGGTGTCCTCGTCGTGGACCAGCACACCGGCCAGGGCCAGCATGGGCAGGTCGGCCATGACCCGGTTGAGCTCTTCCCCGAACTCCAAGGGCATCGCGATGAAGTTGGCGTCCGGGGTGAGGGTGGCGGTCTCCATCAGGAAACCCTCCTCCCAGCGGTCCACCCAGTAGCCCTGGCTTACCCCGCGCCAGTGCTCGATGACTTCTGGCATCTTGGCGAACACGCCGGTGGCCGGGTGCAAGCGCAGGTGGTGACCCAGGTGCTCGCTCTCGCTCAGGCCGTTCTTCATCAAAAAGCGGGGGCTGCCGAAGCTGCCGCCGGAGAGGATGACGTGCTTGGCTTTGACGCTCCAGGTGCCCGTGGGTTCCTGGGACTGGGGGTCCATGATCTCGCCATGGATGGCTGTGATTCTACTGCCCTCGCTCGTGACACCGCTCGCTCTGCAGTCGGCGTAGACCCCGACTTCTCCAGCCAGCAGGGCCTTGGCCAAGAAGGAGCGATCCGCGCTCCACTTCCCACCGCTGGGACAGCCCAGCTGGCAAACGCCGCAGCCCACACATCCTGGCGCCGAGCGAGGCATGAAAGCACCGCCGCTCCAACCCAGCTTCTCCATGCCTTCGGCGAAGATGGTGTTGTTGCGCCCCTGCACCTGCATGGGATCGACCCCCACGCGCAGGGTGGCCATCACTTCATCCAAGTAGGCCGAGAAGTTCAGCTCCGGGTCAAAGTCGTAGCGCTCCCGCCAGCCCTCCAAGAGCGCATCGGGGGTGCGAAAGCTGATGGCTGAGTTGATCAGGGTGGACCCGCCCACGCCCCGTCCGCCGTTGATGGGCATCCAGCCGTTGCCCACAGCCACGCGGTTTCCGCGCTCTGCGTAGACGTGGCGAAAGGCAAAGGCGTTGGAGGCCTTGAAGTCGCCTGGATTCCAGTGTTTTCCTTCCTCGAATAGGGCCACTCGAAAGCCGCGCTCTGCCAGGGCCGATGCCGCCGCACAGCCTCCGGCGCCAGCCCCCAAGATGGCCACGTCGCACTCCACGTCCAGGTGCTCGCCGTAGTCGGCGGAGCTGTGCTTGCCGTGCCTCCAAGTCATGGGGACTCCTCTACGTGGCAGCGCGAGGTGAAGCCGACGGCCTTCTGCACTTCGCGCACGTCAAAGTAGGCGATGGCCAAGACCGACTTGAGTCCATCCAGGGACGCCCTACGCGCCACATTCTCCTGGTTGCTCCAGTCCAAGAGCAGCTGAAGTCGGGTGCTCTGGTCCAGCTCAAGCAAGGGGGCGCCCATGGACATTCGCGCGCCGATGTCCAGGCTCTTGAGCACATAGCGGAGGGGCGTTGCCGCCTTTGGCAGCATGTACTCCGAGAGCAGGGTGTCCACGCGCATCGCGCCGTCCACCGAGTCGAAGCTGGGCCCGATGGCGTTGCCCACCGGGAAGAGCGCCATGCCCAAGGCCGAGACCCAGAGCAGCTCCTGCTCGCTGAGGGTCTGTGCCCCCGGTGCCGCCTCGTCCAAGATGGCAAACCATGCGGCCCCGCCCGCGGTCACTGCGGCGGCGATGAGGACGCTGCCTGCGATGAGACGGCGCCGGGAGATCAGGGCTTGGGCCAAGGGGTGCCTCCAGCTTCAAGGTAACCTAGGCGACCTTTGCGGGTGGAGTGCATGAGCAGCTTCCTGGAACACATGAGCGCCGAGCGTCAGCAGCTCTTCGGAGAACTGGCCGAGCCGCGCCTGCTCTCTGCTGGGGAGACACTGATCAAACGAGGGGACACAGGCGCCGACTTCTTCCGTGTTCAAAAGGGCAGCTTGGAGGTGGTCGACAGCTCGGCTCGGCCTGAGGTGGTCCTGGATGTTCTCGGTCCCGGAACCTTTGTCGGGGAGATGGGCTTCATCACCCGTCAGCCCCGCTCAGCAGATGTGCGCGCAGCCGAGGACGCTGTGGTGTTGACCTGGAAGGCCAGCACCTTGGAGCGGGCCCTCTCCACAAATCCAGTTTTGGCCAGCGACTTCTACAAGGCCGCCGCACTGTTGCTCAGTCAGCGCCTGAACAACACCACCAAGGCCGCCACGGTCGGCGCCCTGAGCGGACCGACTCTGGTCAGCGGACAGGCCACCGGGGCACGTGCCTTGGCCGAGCGCCTCAAGGCCGGGCTCTTGGATGTTGAGCGCCTGGTGCGCGAGGACCGAAACGGCGTCGCCCCTGAAAAGACCGAGGAGGCTCAGAAGGAGCTGCGCGCCCACCTGGATGACATGGTCTTCTCGGGCCGAAGGCTCTTCGCCGGGTTGGGCCCAAGAGAAGCGACCGCCGCTGGAGAGCTGCTGCGCAACGAGCTGCAGCCCTATCTTCTGCGCTCACGCACGGGCCGCCTCTGTGTGGATCAAGGAGGTGGCGGAGCCCGAATCCTGGCCCACATCGAGCTGGGAGAGCCTCGGGGAGCCGACCCTCTGGGGGTGCTCTTGGATCAGGAGCTGCTCCGTCTGCCCACAGCGTGCGCCTTGCGGGATCGCGGGGCGATGACCGTGAATGCCATCGAGGACGTGCTGCCTGGCCGCGCCAGTCGCGCGCTGCTGATTCCGGCGGGCGCTGGGACCACCACCGCCAAGTTGGTCCCCTTCATGGCGGCCCACGGTGGAGAGATCACCGTCGCGGACTCGGATCGGGAGGCTCTGGGGTCTCTGAATTCCGGGGCAAGCCTGGGCAGCGCAAAGGTCCGCGTTCGCTTGGTCCATGAAGAGCTCGGCCTGTTGGCCATCCAAGGCAGCAGCACCTTCTTCGGTCCCCAGGACGTGGTCGTATTGGACGGTCTGGTGGAGTACCTGCCCATGCGGGTGCTGGCCCGTTTGCTGCCCACGCTGCAAAAGAGCATGGCCACTGGGAGCGCCCTGGTGCTCAACATGCTGGGGCCGACCGTTGACCGGGTGCTCTTCGACCACCTGCTTGGTTGGCGGACGCTTCGCCGGCAGCCTCAGGAAGTGCTGGAGCTGATGGGGGAGCTGGGCTTTCCAAAGGCGCGGATCGCCGCAGACAATGGTTCGGTTTCGGTGATCAGCTCGCGCTGAGTTCCTCTGAGAAGTCTGCGCAGCCTCACATTGTCCAGAGTGCAAGCTGAAGGGCCCTCGCGGGTTAGGAGGGCATCATGATCCAAAGCATCCAAGAACAGCACGGAATCGTCGGTCGAACCCATGAGCTGGGAGACCTGCTCGCCTGCATCCAGGCAGGCCGTCATGTGCTGCTGGAGGGGCCTGTTGGTGTTGGCAAGACCGCCGTCGCCAAGGCTGTTGCAGCCGCTTTGGGTCGCGGTTTTGTTCGAGTGGACGGCGATGGTCGCTACACCGAGTCGCGTTTGGTCGGTCAGTTCGATCCGCCGATGGTTCTTGAGCAGGGCTACAAGCCCGAGGCCTTTGTGGCCGGGCCTCTGCTGCGCGCGATGCTCGATGGTGGGGTGCTGCTGCTCAACGAGCTCAACCGCATGCCTGAGGGTGTGCAGAACGTGCTGCTGCCTTCCCTGGACGAAGGCTTGCTGCTGGTTCCGCACCTGGGCGCCATGCACGCTGCGCCCGGCTTTGTGGTGATCGCCACCCAGAACCCAGCGGAGTTCGTGGCGACCGGGGACTTGAGCGAGGCCCTTCAAGACCGCTTTGAGCTGGTCAAGCTCGACTACCAGACCGAGCTTGAAGAGCGCGCCATCGTGGCCTCTCAGACCCTCTGTTCGCCAAGCGCTGCGGTGATCGAGCAGGCGGTCCGCATGGCCCGCGCCACCCGAAATGACCCCCGCATTCGCCGGGGCGCCTCGGTACGGGCAGCCATCGCAATCGCCGACATCGCGATGCGCCTGAACGGGGACGTGGACCGCGCGGCCCGTTTGGCCTTGCCCACCCGCATTGAGCTGGTCGATGAGCGCGGAGATGCGCTGTCCTCGATCCTGGACAGCCTAAAAAAAAAGTAGCTGAGGAAGAGGAGGAGGAGGAGCAGCTCAAGCCGCCCAAGCCCACCTTGAACCTCACCAAGTCCGCGACAGTGGCGGCCAAGCCGGACCCCAACTCCAAGTTCATGCCCTTCTTTGAGGCGGACAGCGGACACGTGCAGCTCTCGGAGCTGCCGGCGGGTTGGGAGGCGGCTCAGAACCTGCACCGTCTCAAGAAGACCCTGCCGGACAAGGCACTCCGTCTGGTCACCGAGCGGGCCCTGGACGCCATCATCCAGCGGGCCAAGACCCTGCTGCGGCATGCAGCCCATCCCACCCACCTGGTGCGCTCATCCTGGCCGGAGCCAGGTGATCTGGATCTGGATGCGACCTTAGAGCGGCCCCGTCAGATCCCCATGCGTGGGCAGAAGGCGCCTTGGCGGCCAGAGGACATCGTGGTCTCCCGGCAGGAGCCTCGCGATGCGGACGTTGTGGCCATCCTGGACATGTCTCTGAGCATGACCGGGGAGAAGATCGCCTTGGTCGCTGTGGCCGCCGCCATCCTGCGTATGAAGCTGGAGTCGGTCTCCATCGTGGCCTTTGATACCAACGCCCACGTCTTGGTCCGACTGGGGGAGAAGTTGCCCATTCGTGAGCTGGTACGCCGAATTTTGATGGTTCCGGCTCAGGGGTATACGCACATTTCCGCGGGCTTGGAGGCGGGCTTGGAGCAGCTGCAGCGCAGCGGAAAGCGGGAACGGGTGGGCCTGCTGCTCTCCGACGGCATCTCCAACGTCGGCTGGGATCCAGTGCGTGTGGCCAAGCGCTACCCGACCTTGCATGTGGTGCAGTTGGGCCGAGATCTGCCTCAGGGCTCACGGGCTTGTCGTGGCATGGCGCAGGCTGGACGCGGTCGTAGATTCCACGCCCCTACGTACGTGGCGCTGCCCGGTGTGGTCAAACGGGTCATCCGTGAGGTATTCCGGGTCTGAGCATGGCTACTCCTTCCCAGACTGAACTCCCCCCGCATTTGGTGCTCATCGGCGCTGGCCACGCCCACATCCAGGTGCTGCGCAAACACTTGATGGAGCCCTTCGCGGCGCGCGTCACCCTGGTGGTGGACCGCTGTGAGGCGGTCTACAGCGGCATGGTGCCCGGCGTGCTCTCCGGGCAGTACCGAGCTGACCAAGTGGTGCTCGATGCCTGGCCCTTGGCGCGCAAGGCTGGGGTGCGGATCTTGGTGTCCAGGGCGGAGCGCATCGATGCCCAAGGCAAGCGCGTTCACATCCAGGGTCGGCCGCCTCTGCCCTACGATGTTTGCTCGGTGGACATCGGCAGCACGGTGCGTGGCTTGGAGCTTCCCGGGGTGGCCGAGTTTGCGCTGCCCTCGCGGCCCATCGCTGGCTTTGTGGAGCGCTTCGAGCAGGGACTCACTGACCTCGGTGGCGATGCGGAGTTTGTGGTGGTCGGCGCTGGCGCCGCTGGGATCGAGGTCGCGTTCTGCGCCCACGCGCGCCTGAAGAAGATGGGGCTCAAACCCAAGATTACCCTGGTCAATGCGGCGCAAGGACTGCTCGCAGAGAAGGGCTCCAAGGTGGGCCCAAGGGTGGAGCAGCTGGCCAAAGAGCGCGGCATTGAGGTGCTGCACGGGGAGAAGGTCGCCTCCTTGACGGCCGACTCTGTGGTGCTCGAGTCCGGGCGCACGCTGCCCGCTGCGCGTTGCCTGTGGGTGACCGGTGCCAAGGCCCGGCCGGTGGTCCTGGACTCCGCTTTGGCGCAAGAGCGTGGCTACATGCGGGTGGGAGAGACCCTCCAAGCAGTGGAGCACCCGGAGCTCTTTGGAGCGGGGGACTGTGTTCACCTGGACCACGCGCCATGGGTCCCCAAGGCGGGTGTCTACGCGGTCCGAGCCGGGCCGGTTTTGGCGTACAACCTGCGGGCGAAGCTCGATGGCCTGCCTCTGCGGCGCTTTGAGCCCCAGAAGGACTTCCTCACCTTGCTCAACCTCGGAGGCGGGCGCGCCATCGGGACCAAGTGGGGACGCCTCATCGAAGGGGAGTGGGTCTTTGGTCTCAAGGACCGCATTGACCAAGCCTTCATGGACAAGTTCCGAGTCTTGGACCACCAGGGCGCCTCCAACGCTGCTTTTGAGCGAGACATGCCGCCCATGCCCGAGGAGGAGATGGTCTGTGGGGGATGCGCGGCGAAGGTGGGGGCCGACCCCCTGTCCAAGGCTCTGAGCGAGCTCGCCCCTGTGCAGGACGCAGCGGTGGTCTTGGGCTTGGATGCCGCGGACGACGCCGCAGCACTGCAGCGCGAGAGCGAGGTCATGGTGCAGTCGGTGGACGTGTTCACCGCCTTTGTGGATGACCCCTTCGTGGTCGGCTGGGTAGCCAGCTCCAACAGCCTCTCGGATCTGCACGCCTGTGGCGTCGCCCCTCGGGTGGCCTTGGCCTTGGTCAATCTGCCCCGGGACTGCGAGCATGTAGACACCCTGCGTCAGGTCATGGCTGGGGTACGGGGCCACTTGGCCACCGAAGGGTGCACCTTGATGGGTGGCCACACCACCGTCGGTGAGGTCCTCAGCGTGGGCTTGTCGGTCACTGGATTTGCCCCCAGCAAGGAGAACATTTGGCGCAACGCCGCCTTGAGCGAGGGAGATGCCCTGATCCTCACCCGGCCCTTGGGGACCGGTGCCCTCTTTCACGCCGACATGGCTGGGCTGGTGGGGGGAGAAGCTGTTCAGGGCGCCTTGAAGTGGATGATGCGCGGGAACGGTCCTGCCGCTCGGGCGCTGCGCCCCCTAAGTCCGAGCGCCGTCACCGATGTGACGGGCTTTGGTTTGGCCGGCCACCTCATCGAGATGCTTCGGCCCAAGGACCTGAGCGCCGTGCTCCAGGCCAGCACCCTGCCTTTCTTGCCGGGCGTGCGTCAGCTGATGGACTGGGGAGAGCGCAGCACCTGTCTCTTATACACATCTGACGCTGCCGACGATATGCAGTGT
>OJIV01000530.1_pt1 | contig 15574 bp, 17 predicted proteins | sample 1595861 | NCBI WGS metagenome assembly OJIV01 (sample SAMN05416883, study PRJEB24817) | seawater metagenome | isolation source: Sea water | place: Canada:Atlantic | collected 2013-11
TACGAGATTTCTGCCTGTCTCGTGGGCTCGGAGATGTGTATAAGAGACAGCGCCCTTGTGATTTTCTCTTGAACATTTAAATGCACCATTTATATAGGTTGAGACCCAGACCAGAACCGATAGGCCCCGTGTCCAGATTTCTTATTTTAATTTATGCAATCCAGAACTGATTGGATCACTTGGCGCGGATGTTACACAGGTTTTCTAGAAACAAAAAGGTACAACTGTAACAATTTGATAAAACTAGAAACCTATTTGCACCTTTTTGACGCATTGACTTTTCAGTTACTAATAACTGGCCTTAATTAGGGCTTGTAGGAGATTTCTGCGGGTTTTAAGGTGGTGGTTAGCGCCCTAATTATAGGCGCTTTAGCTAGTTCGACTCGGGAATCTCGTAATATTTGGCAGGATGGCGTTAGAATCGACTGCTTCTCGGCACTTCGCAAGACCAAATCCCTCAATTTTGGTGATTGCTAGCACCCTATTACCCCAAATCCAGGAAAACAGAGAGCTGCACACGATGAACAGCCTGAATACACTGCTCTATAGCTTTTGGCGTCATACTGGTCGCCTGGCAGCCCTGACGCTTGGCTTACTAGCCCTCAGTTTGAATGGGTTCAGCAATGAGGCCATGTATCAATCAATTCAGCAGAATGGTCTACGCGCCTGCGAGGAGATCCCCATAGCACAGCAGGCTAGCTGTAAGGCCCAGTACCAAAAGGACTATGCTACTTACAAAAGAGAAAGGGATTTCCTGAAAGCTAGTTAGTTGAAACTAGAATTGACTGACGGAGAAGCGATAGCCTGCCCCGCGGACTGTCTGTACTAGTTTGGCGTAATCGATCGAAGTGCCCTCAACCGAGGACAGAGCCTGGCGCAGGCGACGTATGTGCACATCGATAGTTCGCTCTTCCAAATAGACGTTACCGCCCCATACCGCGTCCTGAATATGATCCCTGCTGAACACCTTCTCCTGATTCGACAGAAAGAACTTCAAGAGACGAAATTCCGTAGGGCCCATTTGGATAGGGTGGTCTTCGATCGAAGTGCGATGACTCGTAGGGTCGAGCTGCAGATCGAACACACGCAGCACCTTATTCCTTTGCTTGCCGTCCACGCGACGCAATACAGTCTTGATTCGAGCGACCAATTCGCGCGGCGAGAAAGGTTTGGTTACGTAGTCATCGACGCCCTCGCTGAGCCCCTGCACCTTATTGTCCTCACTAGTCTTCGCTGTCAGCATAATTATAGGTAGATTAGCAGTGATCTCATCGCGGCGTAGCCTGCGCGCCAGCTCGATACCGCTGCCGCCTGGCAGCATCCAATCGAGGAGTACCAAGTCTGGCTTCTTGTCGATTATGGATACGTGGGCATCGTGCGCGTTATCTGCGCTGATGCTACTAAATCCGGCTAGATCGAGAGTAATGCCAACCATATCGCGAATTGCTGCTTCATCATCGACGATCAATATTGTTGATTCAGGCATTTGTGTACCAATAATTCCATTTACCAAAGGGTAGAACTACGTTTATTTAACCAGCAGTATATTACAATTACGTGACACTCGAGCGAGTATTCGAGATTTATTAGCGCGCCAGTTAACCCGTAAGTCGTTGTTTCAAAATCACTTTTATAAATTAGACTGATACTAAGCGAGTTACGAAGAACGTTCGGTGACGCCCTAGAACTGGTAGTCCATCTGGATACTAAGCTCTCTGCCCCGATTTAATCCGGTAGTAATGAAACCGCCCTGTGTGACTTCACTCGCTTCGTCTAATAGATTCTTACCCTTAAGCGTCATTCGCCAGTTGTCGGTGAATTCAATCATGACGACGCTGTTTAGCTCGCCGAAGGGCTGCTCAATCAGATCCGGAGCGCCTTCGATGCCCACCTCAGAGATGCGCTCACCGAAGTAATGATAAAGCAGCGTCGCCGTAGTACCGGAGAATGGCTAGTAGCCTATCTGGGCGAACAACCAATCCGACTGCCCCTGCAGTGCGCGGGACGTGCTAGTAAGAACGTTGCGGTCTTTCTCTGCGATCGTGACGTTAGAATCAATGAAGGAGACATTAGTCTGGATATAACCAGCCGCAGCAGTACGAGGTGGAGTTCAAACTCGCGCGCGGGAATCTGGTGGTGTTTCCGGCGTGGTTACGCCATGGAGTCCGGCCCTACACTGGCAAGCGCGAACGCATCTCTATCGCTATGAATATCGACGCGCAGCGTAAAGCTAAAGTTTGAAAGGAGGTAGTGCTAGGCTACTCTGAATGTCGCCTTCTTGAATTTATAGCGATTGACTAGGTTCATCAATCTGGCCAAACCTGCGGTGAACGTCAATGGGCTGTCCAACACAGAAAAACAGAGACAACCTTCTTTAGAGCGCGGCTGATGATTATGTTGTGCGTCTCGAATGATGAAGTCCGAAGTTTTGTATTCTCCTAGCTCATCCTCGAAACTGCCATCCAAAACCAGAGTTGATTCACTGCCCTGATGGGTATGCACAGGCACCTTACACCCGGGAGCCATGTAGATCAATTCACACTGTGTCTCATTGTCTATAAAAAGCTGGGCCTCACTAATACCGCCCGCTACCTTCTTCCATTTCAGACCCTGAGACGCCGCTTTCGCAAGAACCTTAGGTAGCTTAATGCTGTGATCCAGCACATCGATGTCTACCTCAACCAAGTCCTCGATCGGCGCAGACGTTATTTGCGGAGATGTCACGATGCCCGCCACCATATTCACATAGTCGGCGGCTTCGCTAGATTGATCAGATTGAACCGCGCTGCTGGGGTCAACCCAAGAGGATACCGCAAGAGCTTGCAGCTCTTTGGCCTTGGCACTGCAAGATTCACACAGTTCCATATGCGCGGATACAACTACGCTATTTCCTGTAGTTAGTTCGCCTTGAACGAACTGATTCAGCAATTCACTGGATGGGTGCAGTTTTGCTTCGGTATTCATGGTAATCCTCTTTTACTAATTCTCTCGTAAACTCAGTAACAAACACTACCTCTATGGGCACTGCTAAATTTAGGTTACTGGTCGACGCCAATCAAATTTCGGAGCTTCGCCACACCGAGGCGTAGACGTGATTTCAGAGTTCCTAAAGGAATCTGTAAATACGCGGCCGCTTCCTCATGAGTGCGATCCTTAATATATATTTGTTCCACCACTGCACGCTGCGGATCAGAAAGCTGATCGAAATAGCCCTCTATTAGACTTAACTCAACTTGCTGCCCACCTATGTCTTGGTGAACCATAGTGGGTTCAGCTCCAGACTCGAGCGGCCAAATATCGTCGGCACTAATACAGTTCGGTTGCCGTTTCTGCTTACGCAACATATCAAAACAGCGGTTACGACTCAGCGTGAAGATCCAGCCCTTTGCCGAGCCCTTGTCTAGGTCATACAGGGGCGCTTTCTGCCAGACGTTCAGCAAGGCTTCTTGGATGAGATCGTTGGCCAATTGCTCATTACGCGTGAGCTTCATGCCCAAAGCGAAGATCTTCTTCGCGAATCGCTCGAACAGTTGATTGAACGCATCGATATCCTGACTGTTCCCTACTGCAATAAGCAGGATTTCATCAGATACGACAGAATCTTCGGCGTCTATGTTTGGCTTGGGGGTGTCCATTGAGGCTAGTCTAACAGCTAGACCGCCGTCTTTGTTAGAGACACTTTGCTTTGCATAATTTATATACATAGAAAATAACTACGCATTGGCTAGAGGGCTAGATCACTGGAGACGTAAAAAATGCAGTACTAGGGCAGAATCTCCAGATTTCCCATAGTATTGACGGGGCTCAAGGCCAGAATCGGCTACACGCTCATATACGGCTTAAGCGCCTCGAGTCGATATTCGATTTCCGCGATCTGCTGTTCAGAGAAACTATATTCTCCACGGCGCGAGTTCGTGGTCTTGAATACACCGCGCTTGCGCAGCACATACAGCCTAACACCTGGAATCAATGTGTCGAGATTCTGAATCAATAATAGCTTGCTGTAGCATTCTCGGAGCTCAACCTGACGTCCTTCGAGATGAAGCTGCCAGAGGCGCGCATAGACATCTCCATACATGGTGCCGCCAGTCATCACCCCATCGGTGCCGATGCGCATCTCATACAGCCACCCTCTTCCTAGGGTTGCACCGAAGACGCTGAGAATCGGATCCGGCTGGAACTCTTGCAATGCCAACATGCGGGTATGCACATCGCCATATTCTTCCTTTATATACCCACACTGCGGAAAGTCACGGGCAAGCTGTACAAGAAAGTCGATCGGCAACTCAATTTCCGGGCCACCACTGGTTTGCACGAAGATAGGCCTGGAGGTGATTTCGCAAAGCGCTGCATAGTAAGCGCGAATCTGCGCAAGCGAATCGGCCGAGGTCGGTGGAATGGCAATCATGCCATCGGGCTCGAGTGATTCGGCCACGCGTGCATACTCCAACATGCTTGCCGTGTCATCGGCTTGCACACCAAGGGTGAGGGACATGCTGCGGCCACGATTGGCCTCGGCAAGCACCTCGAATCCGCGCATGCGTTCTGCCTTTGTTAGATAGCGTTGTTCACTGGAGTTTTGTGGCCAGACGATTCCCTGAACGCCACACTGATCGCAGAAGGCAACTTCCTTAACCAGGTCTTCATAGTCCACTTCGCCCGATGCAGTATAGGGTGTGCTGAGGATCATTAACGCACCGCGCATTTGCTTGTCAGCGCTGGCAGCCAGAAGGCTACCGAAGGGCAAGGAACTGGTAGCGGCCATGCCTGCTAGAACTTGGCGCCGAGTTAGCAGTGAGTCAGTTGACATACTCTACTCTCCTGGTGGGCAGCTTACGGACTCTTTGATTCAGCCGAATCTGTTCCACTCTTATTTTTGACTATTGGGAAAACACTTTCTATTTCTTTTCCTTGCGACGCGCCAACTCATTCTCAATAACCCCGACGTTCCTGTCTAATAACTCGCGCGCCGATAGCAGCTTACTTTCTAATATCTCCAGCTCTTCATTACTGTCATCGGTAAGCTCGTTGCGGAAGATGCGGACACGCTAGTTAACAGCCTCTGTGTAACTGGAATTTGTTTCAACTAGTAAATCATCTAACTGATCCTCAGTATGAGGAATAATCGTTTCGGGAAAAAGTTTCTGTTCTAGAATTTCACAAACACCGCTTTCGAATATCTCATCGATAGACCGTGCCACGAATATTTCCATGTTGTCGCGGAAGTACTTGGAGCGCACCGAGTTATCCGCGAAGAAATCATCGATGACTTTTATGTTTTTCTTATTACACTCGAGAAACTGATCGCCATCTTCCAGGTTCTGGGGAACGTTAAACTTAATCGTTCGGTACTCAGGTTCGATTTCCCGAAGATACAGATTCACAGCACGAGCCACGAGTGCCCGTTTCGCTCCCGTCAGTGTGTTCCAAGCCCGCTAATAGTACCAATCCACAATACTACTGGATGAATATCCATGGAACGATGGCCGCATATTAAATACTTTCATAGTCGATTAGCCTTAAATGCTGTGAACTTGATCTATTGATAACCCTTAACTAACTGGAGTAAGACCTAGAAAACAATACCGATTCGCAAAAAAAGGCAAATCTATCTTTATTACTGATGTTGGCTTTCACAGCCTACCTAGTCTTTTTGTAGGGATTTAAGCTTTCGGGCGCTACTGAACTGAGATTCTCTCCCCAATATTAGTAGCGGCCATTTTTCCTTCCTCCCGTACGATAGTCTGTAGTTGTTATGCTTTCTAGCATAAGACCCCACCCGCATCCACAGCTGAGAGAATTGTTTCCTTATGTACGCAGTAATTGGTTAGAATCCAGACATCGATCGAATTTACTACCCAAAGAGGTAATTCCCATGAGCTGGCCAATAACAATAACAACGTCTTTGCGCACACTTAGCCTAGCAACACTTGCTCTGCTGCTTAGCTGCAGCCCTGAGCCCGAGCCCACAGCCCCCGAAACGACCGATTCACTGGCTATTGTGGAGCCGTTGGCAGAACAGGCCAATCCATCTGGCGAGGGCGAATGGGGATCCTTCGCCGCCGACAATGGCCAGTCGAAATATACCAGCCTAGATCAAATCGATGCCAGCAATGTAGCAGAGCTCGAAATCGTCTGGAGAAGGCCGGCGCTAGATGCCTACTACTCCGCTATGAATCCAGCGCAGCGCTATACCTCCACCTGGTCATCTGCACCGATAGTGAAGAATGGCATCGCCTATGTGCCAAATGGAGTGGGTCTAGTCGAGGCTTTCAATCCTGGCACCGGCGAGACGACCTGGGTTCAGGAACCCCACGGTGGAGCTGAAGGATTGCCTGGAGCAAATACCAGAGGCGTTGCCTACTGGAGTGAAGGCAACGACCGACGCATTTTGGTGCAACGCGGCGTCTATCTATACGCCCTAAATGCCGACACTGGAGAACCGATAGAGGGCTTCGGTATCGATGGCCGTGCCAATCTGCAGTTGATGCCTGAAGGTTCCGAGCGATTTCGCTGGGGTGGCGTACCGACTGTTGTGCGCGACATAGTCCTCATCGGGCAATCTATGTCAGACACGTTCTCTAACAAAGAAGCCTTCCGCGGCGATGTACATGCCTTCGACGTACGCACTGGCGAATTGCGCTGGACTTACAACACCATTCCACAAGAAGGACAGTTCGGCACAGCTAGCTGGCAGGACCGATCTTGGTCCTACACCGGTCACTCACCAGTCTGGGCACTGTTCAGTGCCGATGCAGAGCTAGGCCTAGTGTATATGCCTATTTCCTCCTCAACCAATGACATGTATGGCGGCCATCGCATCGGCGACAACTTGTTTAGTCAGTCTCTAGTTGCAGTAGATGTAGAGACCGGCGACCGGGTTTGGCACTACCAAACGGTTCATCACGGCCTTTGGGACTACGATCCGCCCGCCGCACCAATCTTGATGGACATCACCGTAGATGGCGAACCAGTAAAGGCGGTAACACAGCTCACTAAGCAGGCCTTCGCATTCGTTTTCAATCGCGAAACAGGCGAACCTATCTGGGAGATAGAAGAGCGAGAAGTACCACAGTCCGACGTACCGGGCGAAGTCACCTCGCTCACACAACCCTTCCCGACTCGACCTGCTCCTTTCGATCGTCAAGGAGCAACCGTTGATAACCTAATCGATTTTACGCCGGAGCTACGCGCCGAAGCGCTAGAAATTTTTAACAACTATGTGACCGGCCCTCTTTTCACACCACCCTCTATCGCCAGCGATGACCCAAATGGCACCTTGGGAACAATCCAATTGCCAGGCTCGCAGGGTGGTGCAGATGTTCAGGGCGCCGCCTTTGATCCAGAAACCGGATACTTGTACATTCCGTCAATAACGTCACCTTTCGTTGCCGACATTTTACCCGGCGACCCGGAAGTTACGAATCTCAGCTATGTGAAAGGCTCGAGACGCTGGATAGCAGGGCCTCGCGGACTGCCTCTATTCAAACCTCCCTATGGGCGCATTACGGCTATCGATATGAATACCGGCGAGCATGTGTGGATGGTGCCAAATGGAAATGGCCCTACCGACCATCCTGATCTAGTAGATTTGGACTTAGGCCCTCTTGGGCTACCAGGACGACCGACGCCACTGCTAACCAAGACCTTGCTGTTCCTCGGCGAGGGACTCACCAACCAGCGACCTGGCGGCCGAATCCCTGTTGATATGCCTGTCGAGATTGCTACAAACAGCGGCGGCCCAATGTTCAGAGCCTACAACAAAGAGTCAGGTGACGTTGTTTGGGAGATCGAATTAGAAGCCGGAACATCAGGGCCTCCAATCAGCTACTTACATGACGGTGAGCAGTACATACTCGTCGCGATCGGTGACCGAGAGTACAGCCCTGAACTCGTCGCCTTTAAACTGCCATAAAAAAGCTGGCGCGTATTCCGCGCCAGCTTTTTTAGCAGCTTCGAAAGTCTTATCTTCGAAGATCAATCGGGCTGTTTGACTGTCCGTAGATAAGGCTTAATAGTTTTAAAGCCTTCCGGGAACATTTCCTTCGCATCCTCATCGGATACTGAAGTCACGATTATCACATCATCCCCATCCTTCCAATTTACTGGCGTCGCCACCTTATGCTTTGCGGTTAACTGCATGGAATCAAGCACGCGCAGTATCTCGTCGAAGTTTCTCCCAGTGGTCATCGGATAGGTCAACATCAACTTGATCGTCTTGTCAGGGCCAACGACAAACACAGAGCGAACCGTCGCGTTCGTGGCCGCCGTGCGCCCATCCGAACCCCCCGGCTCATCAGCTGGCAACATATTGTAGAGCTTAGCCACATTCAGATCGCTATCACCGATCATCGGGAAGTTCACCGCATGACCTTGGGTCTCTTCTATATCCTTAGCCCAAGCCTCATGGTTATCCACTGGATCGACACTCAGTCCGATGACCTTGCAATTGCGCTTGGTAAACTCACCTTCTAGCCCAGCCATATAACCCAATTCGGTAGTGCACACTGGAGTAAAATCCTTAGGATGGGAGAACAGCACACCCCATTGATCCCCAAGCCATTCGTAGAAGTCGATTTCTCCTTGGGTGGTTTGTGCCCGAAAGTTTGGGGCAGCGTCGTTGATTCGTAATGACATGGAGGTCTCCTAAAGTTTCACTATAATTCGCTACGAGTTGATAAGACAATTTGTGCGAAGAGATTTGAATAATGTGTGTCTTAAACTCACAGATCGAGCTGACGGAATAAAATAAAAATACTGGGCGCCCTATTTTGTGCACTCATAGACAAATGCCGGGGGCATATTTCGGAACGTGAAATCTAATTTCACTTTCTTGAAGATTGGCTTTAACTCCGCGTAGTTACTCAAACTGTACTGAAACTGCAAAAAGCGGCCGCCCACACGTAAATTCGATCTCGCTGATTCAAGAATTCTCTTGACGACTTCATTATCGATCAAAGCCAGAGGCAGACTGGAAACAATGTGGTCTACTTCCTCAATATCAAGATCATCGAGTATGGTTCGAATAGACGAAGCACAGGCGTTGACCACGCGCAGACGAGGATCTTGTAGCGCTTCTAACTGACCAATGAAATCACTGTTCACTTCGAAGCAAATCAAAACGCAGTCGGCATGCATTCGTTCCAAAATAGAACGTGTAACACATCCGGTGCCAGGACCCAGTTCTATAATGCAGCGTGCCGATGTGAAGTCTATAGGAGCAAGAAGTGTCTTAATCAAAACTTTTGAACTGGGCGTAATTGTCCCAGAAGTTTTAAAGCTTCTAATCAGATTCAGCGAATCACTAAATTTCAATCTTGCGTTCATATTCTAAGCCACTCGCCAATTTCGGCACCGAGAAAAACGTACACGGCTACTAAGGGTAATTCGCCCAGTAATAATGCTGTAAGAATTTTCCTCAGCGGCATCTTGGCAACCCCCGCAACATAGCAAACTGCATCCGTGGGCACTAAGGGAAAGAAAGACCAACCAACTACAAACCAAAACGCATTCTTATGCTGCATTTTGCTCTTCAGGAGCGCGATTTTTTCGGGGTATTTCTCCTCCAGCAACCTATCGTAGCCGCCAAAAGAGGGGAAACTGTATACTAGGAATGCCCCAACCACAACTCCGGCGAGAGATATGGCAAACACCAAAAAAGGCCATTGCGGAAAGGATATAGCTCCAGCTAAAACAAATGGAGTACACGGTATCAACAATACTGCACGGGTTAGCGACATCAATACATAGATAATGAGTGCCATCGAGCCCAGCTGACCGAGCAATTGCGATATGGATTCGCGCGTCAACAACTCCGGATAAATAACTAGCATTCCTAAAATCATAGCCACCGCGATGAGCCAGACGGTATTGAGGTGCTTGATCATAGGGATTCCAAAAAACGTTGTCGAAACTGGGCTACAGCTCTATTACAGCACCGAGAGTTTAAGACCGCAAAGGCAACGGCGCAAGCTTTCCTAGATTTGCAGTCAGACTTACTGCTAGCACGTCATATAGGCAGCCACCACAATCGATAAGTTAAATGTCGTTGATCTAACCCTATTTTCCCTCAATTCGGTTACGCTGGTCGTCACCTGAGCGCATCGGGCAACATGGTTCCACGCTCTGCTTTTCTGCGCTACTATGGCTCAATGCTCCAACACCGATTCATAGATTCTGCCTTGAGAAACCCCGATAAAATTGCCTTCATCGACCGCAGCCTCGGCCGCAATGTCAGTTACTCTCAAGCACTACTCGCCTCACTCATACTGGCCCGCCGATTCAAAAAACTAGAGAGAGGTCGCATTGGAGTTATGCTCCCGACTTCTTCCGCTGGCGGACTAGCAGTAATCGCCGCACTGATGGCCGACCGCACGCCGGTAATGATTAACTATTCGACCGGCGCTGAAAAGAACTGCCTATACGCGCAGGAACAGTGTGACTTCCGAGTCATTGTTACGGCCAAGGCCTTGTTGGACAAAATCGGCTGCAAACAATTGCCTAACATGGTGTTCATCGAGGACATGCTTGGCGCGCTAGGGACATTTGAAAAAGGGCTAGCATTTATAAAGTCTAAACTCCCCCGTATTTTGTTGAAAAGAGCCGCCGGTAAACCGAACCTAGGTTCTCCCGCGGTAATTCTATTTACCAGCGGCAGCGAGAAAGAGCCGAAGGTTGTACAGTTAACACAGCGCAATATTCTTTCTAATATCGATTCCTTCTCAGAGATGATGGATATCTATGATATGGACAATCTGCTGGCGGTCTTGCCCTATTTCCATGTCTTCGGTCTAACAATCAATCTTTGGACACCTTTGTGCCTCGGCATGACCTCCATCACCTATGCCAATCCACTTGAATTCAAGACAATCGCGAAGATCATTAGAGAGGACAAACCAGAACTTTTGGTAGGAACGCCGCTGTTTCTCGAGGGCTATGTCAAACAGTCGAAGCCCGGCGATTTCGCCAGTATCAAGCTGGCAGTTTCAGGCGCCGATAGATGCCCTGAACATTTAAGAGCGTTTTATAAAGAGAAACATGATATCGAGATCATCGAAGGCTATGGCACAACGGAAACATCTCCAGTGATATCCGCCAATCCACGTGGTGCCAACAAACCCGGCAGCATTGGCACACCGATACCTGGTACAAAGATAAGAATTCAGAACCTGAACAGCGGAGAAGACTGCCCCAATGGCGAGACAGGCAAGATCCTCGTCAAGGGCGACGGGGTGATGCAGGGCTATCTCAATGACGTAGAAGAATCTTCGTTAAGGCTCAAATCGGGCTGGTACGATACCGGAGACTTAGGCTATCTCGATGAAGATGGTTATCTATGGCACAAGGGCCGACTGAAACGCTTCGTAAAGATTGGCGGAGAGATGGTGTCCTTAGTCATGGTCGAGGAGACCATGAATGAATTAACACCACTGGGGGTTGAGTGCTGCGCCGTAGAGCTACCCGACGCCAAACGCGGTTCGAAGATAGTCGCGGTAACGAATTCCGAAATAGATAAACAGGATCTCAATAAGCGCCTTTCAAGGGCTTTGCCCAACCTGGCTTTGCCTAAGAAGTACGTACACGTGCCCGAATTTCCAAGAATGGGCAGCGGTAAGACGGACTTTCGCACTCTTACTGAGATCGTGCGCGCAATGGACGAGAAAGACTAGCCCACTATCTGCATTACAACCGACACAAGCCCCGCTAGAATCAATAGCACTGTCGGTATCCAACCAATGATAAATCCTGCTCCACGTTTTGCCGGATCATTTACATAAGACACAAAGTACATGATTCGACCGACAAGAAAGAACGCGCCCAAGCCCGCTGCGTAAGTTGGGTCACCGAAGTACGCGAAAACAAGTATGGCCGGAATGAAAACTATCAACTGTTCTAACGTATTCATGTGCACGCGGTAATAGCGGTCAAATACCTCGTGACCAGTTATAGCCGGCGCTTTAATATCGTACTTGCCCCTCGCCATACCCACCTTAAAGCTAAAAAATTGATACTCCACTAATGCCAGCAAGATTACTAATGCAACTAATTCCATGACTCTCCCCTATGCTGCAAATGCAGCGATCTATTTTTGAAATATTTAACTACTCTCTATTCTAGAGTTGATCATCCGATCCAAATACTCAATCGAATCGGTGCCGACGATTGGTTCGAACTTAATGTCCGGATGTAAGACTCTCATACTGCCATTTAGCATGCCGTGCGCCGAATTGAGCAATGTGTCCAATATAATCTTGTCTGTGTCGCAGCCTTTTGCCAATTCTACGAGGCGGTCAAAGCCCACTATAAAATTCTCGGCGTGGCGCTTACGAATTTCGGTACCGTAATAGAGGTCGGCGTAATCTACGTCAGCTGCTCCAGCCATCGTTAGGAACAGGCGAGAAAAAAGCTCGCTATCCCCACCAGCAAACTGCGTCCAGAATTCTGCCATTTCTTCAGATGAAAAGTTGCTATTGCCAACCGAGCTTTGCGAGGATAGAAACAGCAGGCCTATTACCGAACCCAGCTGCCTTCGCGTATTTTCTGCGATCTTAAAGAAGGTCTCCTGTCGCGCATTCATCTCCGTAGCGGCGATAGCCTGGGTCTGTTTCTCTGAGTGGAGGTTATTGCGTCGCAATTCCTCATTATTCTCAGCCAGCACCGACTGCTGAATAAACAAGCCCACTACCAACCAGAGAAAGGCGAGAAACGCGAATGCACCTTCTAAGAAGGTGCCCATCTCTTCTATGGGCAGGTCAAGAAAGGAACCCCAGCCTACGTTTCGCGCTATATAGATGAATAGAAAGCAGCACCAGAAGAAGGTGAGGCCAAGAGCAAACCAGATGCGCCAGTCTTTAGGGATATAGGATTTCATGGTGGCCTAGAGTAAAGGGCTAATTAGAATGGGTCAATTACTTCCTCGGGGCTTTTAGTTGGAGCTCAGATCCAACTAGGGAGCGCTACGGCTAACGAAGAGTTCGATGAGATTGTCTCTTATCAGCGGGGCCTCCTCCCACAGCACAAAATGCCCAAGACCCTCGCGATGCAAGTAGCGCACCTCAGAATTGATCAGCATTCTCTGCATGAACAGGGCATTGCCCGGATGCACCAAACGATCTTTATCTCCTTGCACGATAAGAACCGGCATAGTGAGATCCTGCCAGCGAGGAACCATGGCTTCTAACTGAGGACGCAGCGGCAGAATTTCTGCGTTGGCCCCCTTTAGGCTCGCTCCCAATACAAACCGCGGCAGGACGACGGCGAATCGATTGTACCAACGTGGAGCACTTAACTCTGGATCGCCTGTCGTAGCGACAAATATCAGGCCAGCAATTAACTCGGAATAATTCATCGCGGTGCGCGCTATCACCGGCCCACCATAGGAATGGCCCATGAGTAACGCTCCCTTTCCGGAGCGATCCATGTCCAGCAGGGGGCGCAATGCTGCCGCCTGCTCATCAAGAGAAGGCACCTTCGCGTCCTCATCGTTTCTCCACCCAGGTCGGGTGACCGAGATCATGTGAAATTTATCCTGCATAATCGGGTCGTTCAGATAACTTCTGAATGCGGTATAAGAGCCAGGCGTCCCATGTACGAAAATAATTAACTGCTTCGACTTGGCAGATGCTGTGGGAGTATTGATCTCAACATAGTCGATCGAGCCTAGGGTTTTTACTAGCAGACTAGCTGCCGTGCTCGCCGTATTGTCTTGTTGGGCAAGAAGCGATAGTGGAATCGATAAAGCGAGAATTAGGCCCAGCGCTGGCCAGAACAAAACAGAATGGCGAGCGTTTGATAGATAATTCATCAACTGTAGAACCCTCCTTCTCGTATGTATGAAGATAGGGCCCATTGCAGCAGAAAGCGCTCGGATGATCAACTGGCGACAATATCGGTCTATCACGCCGTTTTGGCATGAAATCCGATGAACTTGGCGTATAATCACCCTTCTATGAAATAGCGTGTCGAAGATTGCCCTCTCAATGTCAGTCGTAATGCCCGGGGGAATAGCCGCGATACCGGAATAAGATCATGACAACAAAGAAACAAGCCAAGTTCGATTTTGAGGCAGCGCTAGAAGAACTGGAGGAGTTAGTGTCCTCCATGGAGGATGGCGAGCTTAGTCTCGAGGAGTCCTTAGGTGCATTTGAGAAGGGCATTAAGCTGGCCCGCGAATGTCAGACCGCGCTCAAGAATGCAGAGCAGAAAGTACAGGTATTGCTGAATGAGAATGGCGACACCGAACAGTTAGATCTCGACGAAGTCGAAGAATAAGCCAAGCCAATGAGCACATCGAAACCCCTCCAGCTGGATGAATTTCTGCAGCAATGCCGGCAACGCGTCGATGCGCGTCTTGACGTAGCACTCGACGCCGAAATCGCCAGCTCTACACTTCTTGAGGCGATGCGCTACGCCTGTCTGGGTGGCGGCAAACGCATTCGCCCCGTTCTGGCATACGGTAGCGCGCTCGCTGTGGGAGGCGAACTAGCCGCTGCAGACAATGCAGCCGCTGCAATCGAACTCATTCATAGCTACTCTCTAGTGCACGACGATCTTCCTGCGATGGATGACGATGACCTTCGCCGCGGCAAGCCTACGTTGCACAAGGCATACGACGAAGCTACAGCGATACTGGTCGGCGATGCTCTGCAGTCCCTGGCCTTTCAAATTTTAAGCGCGGACCCTGTAACCCAAAAAAATGTGCTAGGGGCACGCAATCGCCTTGCCATGGTGCAGTTGGTGAGTCAGGCAACAGGCGCCACGGGCATGGTCGGTGGCCAGAGCCTGGATTTCGAGGCGGTGGGGCTAGAACTTAACATCCAACAGCTGGAACAGATGCATAGCCTCAAGACCGGCGCCCTAATTCGCTGTGCCGTGCTACTTGGTGGGCTGAGCTGTGAGTCGACAAGCGACTCACAGATGACCGCACTGGCGGCCTATGCAGACAACATAGGGCTGGCATTTCAGGTGCAGGACGATATTCTGGATGTAGTCGGAGACACTTCGCAACTCGGCAAACCGCAAGGGTCAGACAGCGACAAAAACAAACCCACCTATGTTTCAGTCTTGGGCTTAGATGAGGCAAAGGCTCTAGCCAACTCCCTTTCGGAGAAGGCTATCGCCGCTCTGCAGGAATTTCCTGCCAGTGCAGACCCATTGCGAGAACTAGCCGCCTTTGTAGTGAGCAGATTGCACTGATCAGAGTATAATTGACAATTCGGTGACAGTTCTTTGACTTACGCCGGTTTTCACCCCCTCTAGGCTGTTAGCTGCAGACATTGCAGGCTTGTGAACTATCTAGAGGATATCTGGAGTTGATATACAGCTATGCTTAATGAAATACCCCTGTCCCGGCCCGACACGCCATTACTGGACAAGGTAGACGATCCTGACGACCTAAAACTGCTGGAGCTAGGTCAACTGGCACAGTTGGCGGAAGAACTGCGCGCGTTTCTTCTCTATTCAGTAGGTCAGACTGGCGGACATTTTGGTGCAGGACTCGGCGTTGTCGAGTTAACCATCGCGCTTCACTATGTATTCGATACACCCTGTCTCTTATACACATCTCCGAGCCCAC